>Ga0157367_1000102_pt1 | contig 42121 bp, 58 predicted proteins | sample AttbisABBM2_FD_113142 | JGI IMG/M metagenome (GOLD analysis project Ga0157367, IMG submission 113142) | Fungus gardens microbial communities from leaf cutter ant in Botucatu, State of São Paulo, Brazil - Atta bisphaerica ABBM2 | ecosystem: Host-associated > Fungi > Mycelium > Unclassified ... | reverse complement strand
TGGTGTCCCCTGCAGGAATCGAACCTGCAACTAGCCCTTAGGAGGGGCTCGTTATATCCATTTAACTAAGGAGACATCGTTCGGTGCTGTTTTGAACAGTTCGCGATTGTTTCTATCCTACCGCAAACCCTCTGTTTTTCTCAAGTCTTACGTTCCTTTTTGTTTCGACTTGCCCGCCTGTGTTTCACTTTAATATCACTTCGTACACTTGCCATTGCGTACACATTGAGTACAGAATGAAAGCTACCGGATGTGTACAGGAAATATAGTGATGGCCCTCAGCGATACCAAACTGCGCAGCATAAACGGCAAGCCCTACAGCGGGCCGGCAGAGGTGACAGACGCTGACGGCTTGAGCGCGCGCATTACCCCAAATGGTACCATCGCTTTTCAGTTCCGCTATCGCTGGCAAAATAAGCCTGTGCGCGTAACTCTTGGCCGCTATCCTGCTATGTCTCTCAAAGAGGCGCGCGTAGCGGTCGGCGAAATGCGGGCATTGTACATGAAGGGGGTAAACCCCAAAACTTATTTGGTCGGCAGTAGCGGAGAACTGACGCTGAAAGACTGCCTCGATGAGTGGTGGAACAAGTACGTTACCGGGCTAAAAGAAAACACGCGTATTCTGTATAAGTCGGTTGTGTACAACACCATGTACACACAATTTAAGGATGTGCCGGTAGCGAATATCCCCGTATCGCTCTGGGTGCAATTTTTTGATAAGCAGGAGCAGGCCAACAAGAAGAAGGCCAGGGTGTTGCTGCTGCAACTTCGTTCAGTTATGAACTGGTGCATAAGCCGTCAGCTTATTCCGTCCTGTGAAGTGCTTAAACTCAGCGTTAAAAATATCGGGAAAAAACCTGATACCGGCGAGCGCGTTCTAACATATAACGAACTGGCGAAAATCTGGCTGGCGCTGGAAAATAATAAAGTCTTTTCCTCTAATAAAATTCTTCACCAGATGCTGTTGCTCTGGGGTGCCCGCCTCTCTGAACTGCGGCTTTCAACCCCCGCTGAATTCAACATGGATGATCTTATATGGACGACGCCATCAGAACATTCAAAGATGGGTAACATCATCAGGCGCCCCATTTTCGAACAGATACAGCCCTATGTTGAAAGGCTGCTTGCAATGAAAAATCCGGTTATGTTCCCAGGTCAGGAACTGGATACTGCAATTGATCGCTCGTCGTGCAATCTGTATATGCGAAAACTGCGAAGCAAAATCGATATTCCCGAATGGCGCACGCATGATTTCAGGCGCACCCTGGTCACGAATCTGTCAGAGGAAGGGATATTACCCCACGTCACCGAAAAGATGCTGGGGCATGAACTGGGCGGGGTAATGGCGGTTTATAACAAACACGACTGGCTGGAAGATCAGCGTAAAGGTTATGAGCTCTACGCTGATAAAATTTTCTGGCACGTTAAGCAGATCGGTTAATGCCACCTTCATCAATCCACCTTTTCACCGCTGCGCGGCTGTATCGTGCCGGATGACTCAGAATCGGGGAAGGAAACCCATACTTTGTTCTGAGGCGCCATAGAGCTGTTCTGCCTTTGCCGAGTTCCGCCATAACCTCTTTTTCGGTGATGTAATCGTTGCTCACTGTGCACCCCCTTTATCATTAATCGCTGAATGCATTTTCTTAACTCCAACGGTGGGGTATCCCTCCGCTATAAATTCTGCAAGCGTCAGACCAAAGCCCGCCGCGCAACGTTCGCATGTTTCCAGCTTGGGTGAGTTGTATTTCATCGCTTCGTGTAACGTCGATTTTGAAATAGCCGCCTTTTTAGCAAACTGGTTTAGGTAAAGTCCCTGACGGCGGCATAACTTACGTACCGCCAGGCTAAGAGAAAATTTATATTTCATGCGGCTCTCTCCCGATTACGTTGTGCTGCAGGATTAAGCCACAGGCATTCTGTACGAACTTTTGTCCCTCTGCCCGCGCTGATACGTGACGTTTTTTCAGTCTTCTTCCAGCCTTTGAGCATGTCGTTGTAAACCGCAGAGTCGTACCCGCTGATCATTACCATTCCAGATAAAGTACCGGCGACCGCTAAAAGTTGAGTATGGCCTTCTTCTGTCATTTCGTGGTTATAGTAGCGATTCCCTGCAACTCTGGTTTCAGGCATATATGGAGGATCTATATAGTGCAGGGTGGTTGTCGCATCATGCCCCCGCATAACCGCCAGAGCGTCCTTATTTTCGATAATGACGCCCTTCAGACGATCGCATACCGATAACAGGTGCGCCGGATAATTTTCCCATAGATGGGCCGGTGTAGCATATTTACGCTTACTGTCACTTCGAAACCCTGAATTGCCGCCGATTCCTGCAGCTGAACCAAAGCCCATGCACGCTCTGACAACCATTCTCCGCGCTCGCTCCACAGGCTCTTCGACAAAATCATGAGCTGAATAAAATTCCTCACGTGAATAAGGCGTCAGTGCGCATGCATCCCTGAGTTTCAGGTTTAATGAGGGATTCCGCAGCACTCGAAAAAGATTTACAACTTCACCATCTAAGTCGTTATAGACTTCTGAGTAGCTTCGAGGCTTTTGCAGAAGCACGCTGGCCGCGCCCCCAAAAGGTTCGACGTAACAAACATGCTCTGGCATCTGATCAATAATCCATGGCGCCAGACGGAACTTACCGCCGTGATAACGGATAACCGGATGTTTAATTTTGGTCATGGTCTTCCTCCTGACCTGCTTTACGCTCAATTTCTTCCAAGAGTAATTTCGCCATGCAGTGCACGATATTTTCACGTGGCCAGAATTCCATAAGACGTTTTAGGTGACGGGGATCACGCGCTAACTGATCGTTATGTTCAATCATCATTTCGGTGGCGGTGACGTGTCTCATTGCCTTATCTCCGCTTTAACTAAGGCGCTGTTAAGCACCTGCATAAATTCATTACGGGGTGACTCGCGCCACTCCCAGATATTTTCGTCGCGCTGAATCCAGTTGGCTGGCGAGGCCACAAAGCTTGCCGCCTCAGCCAGCACAGCGATGCGCTGCTGCTCTTCTTCGAATGCTTCCAACAGGAGAGTTAAAAGCTCCGCCTGTGGCGCTGGCAGGCTTCCCACCAGATTTCGCGCGCTTTGCTTTAGGTGACTTGCGTTCGTCATTGGCTCTAACCTCAATCACTTTTACTGGTACCGGACGCGGGACATTTATGCCGTTACGGATGTTGGCGCGGCGGCGCATTCCCCAGACGATCAGCGCCGTGTGATCGCATCCATCGTCGGGCTTAAACCGCCTGGCAAATTTCAGGCCGCTAAATTCGTTGCTCATGTCTGTTTCCTTAACCGGCCCCGAAGGGCCGACGAGTTATGCGGCGTATTCGGGTTTCATGTCGGCCAGGGTAACGCTGTACTGTTCCTCCAGTTCGGCGCCCAGATGACGTTTGTTGCTGGTGTACAGGCGTTCCAGGGCGGCGAATGCATCACTGGCACCATCAGCGCCGGGCTTCGGCAACTCGTTAATCGCCTGATTGAGTTTTTCGATCGCGGTCAGCAGGTAGAACCGGGCAACGGCGCGATTTTTTAACTCGACAAACAGCGCGGTACCGAGGCTTGATTTTGCTTTATCGATCTCACCGCGCAGGGTCTGAACGACTGCCGGAGCATCTGCATTGATGATGGCCTGACGAAATTTTTCGGCTAATTCCGCTGTGTTAGTCGCGGGCTGAGTATCGGCCTTCGCTGGCTCTGCTGCGGCATTTTCAGGTGACCCTGCCGAAGTAAGTCCGGCCAGGTTTACACGTGATTCCGGCGCGTCGAATATTTCACGCTCCTGTCGTTCTTCCGTCTCGTCAGGCGTGTACACACCTAAAATCACATCAGGGCAGTAAAGGCGCGCCCAGCGTTTGGTTGCGAGGTAGGCCAGTTGCTGGCGGGGATCGCTGGCCCACAATGTGGAGTTACGCACCTGAGCCTGTGAAAGCAAAATGGTCAGTTCACGGGGCTCATTTTCATTTTTGAGCGTCGCCCAGACCTTTACCCCAATGCCCGCCTCATCTTTCAGGCTCCAGGCCGGAGCAATATATTTGTTGCCCTTGGAACTGGTTTTTTCTTCAAAGCGGCCAATGACGTTTTCCCACGGGCCAAACCAATCGAAGTGAAGGCGGTCTTTTGTCGGCGACATCGTATTGATCACTGCGTTTACCAGTTGAGCCTCATAGCCCAGGGTGCCGCTGACGATATGTGTTTTCTGAGCGACGGCGAACGGGTCAAGGCCCCAGCGTGCGGCCTGCATAACAACTGCCATGCATGCCTCTGGTTTTCCCCTGAAATGTGCCGGCACAAATTCCCCACTGGCCGCCATAACGGTGGCCAGTGACTGCATGCGATTAAATAAATCGCCGTTGGTGAGAATCGAAATGTTGTCGATTTTCTGATTTTTATTTTCTGAGGCTACGATTTCGGTAGTCATAATTTGGGTTCCTTAAACGGGGCGCAGAACTTCAAGACGGCGCAAGTCAAAATCATTCAGTTCGTCGGTGTAATCTTCGGTAATCGGCGCAGGCCAGATACCGGTGTCATACGCGCGGGCGATGGCTGACATGGTGCGGTGATATTCAAGCGAGCCCAGCTCAAGCAAATCCTGTGACGCCTCAATAACCGCCACCCAGTGGTAGCCAGGGTCTTTGTTAACGAATATCCAGAAGAACTGATCGAAGCCTGCAACCTCGGAATACATCGCCGCGCTGAGGTGGTAATCGCGTTCTGTGATTTCGCGGTGCAGACGGGCGCGTAAGTAGTCCTGCTTAATGCGGCCCATGCTGGTGGTTTTCAGGTCAGCAGCAATGCGTATGCCGTCGATCTCCAGTTCGATATCTGGACGTACGCGCACTTCTAAACCGGTTTCGTCATCCATGCCGAAGTAACTCACCTCGTTAACACGTGACGGGTGGTTAAGCAGGTTTGCAACTGACGGGTGACGCAGCAGTGCAGTGCGAATATCTGTCGCCAGGCTCATCTGTGATGAAGTCAGAATGGTTTTGTGGCAATTGTCGTTCAGCCACTGTTGCTCAAACTCGTCAGCAAAGATCGCATCAGGTTTCACTACGCGAATGGCCTCCTGTAACTCTTCCTTTTTGCCGGTGAGTTTCAGTTGTTCGGCTTTCGGCTTATCCGCGTTAAATTCACGAATGAATGTCTTGAGTGAATCGGTGTTAGTGAATGCGCCTGCGGGGATGCCGGGGAAAATAGCGAATTCCTGTTCCAGCTTTTCAGGCTCCAGCGCAATCGTGTGCACCAGCGTGCCGAACGTCAGTGCGTCGGTAACTTCACGCTGAATAACACCAGTGACGTGGCGGCCGTGGAAATACATCAGGCTGATCCGCGCATCTTTAACCATGCTGCTGCTGATACCGCTGGCGGCGTGGTACGCCTCGTTAGGGATGTTTTCATAACGGCCAGGCTCAAACACAGCAGGGAATGTTTCAGCTATATCAGCGACTTCCGGCACCACTTCCGTTTTTTCACCCTCATTTGAGGCGGTTTCTGCTGGCGCTGCTGTTACCGGTTCTGTCACTGGCGCAGGCGTTTCCACCTGCGGCGCGACGGTTTCACCCAGCAGGGCAGTGACATCAAACATGCCGTTACCCATATTTTTAATGGGCTCGTCAGTCACTGGCTCCGCCGTTGTTGCAGGGGCTGGCTCTGGCTCAGGTATTGAGGCTTTAACCGTGCTGTGAGCAGCCGCAAGCGTTTCCTGTGAGGGATTGGCGTGGTCTGTTTCAGCCAGGGTTTTATTGATGTAGTACTGCAATTCGCCCGGGGTATGGTGGATGTTTTCAGGCGCAGAGCGGATCAGCGCAAAGATAGCCGCACGCGAGTTATCAAGGATGCCGGGCGTGTTGGTCAGGGCGCGATTCCATGCCGCCCAGGTCTCATGACGTTCTGCGACCATTTCCTTAGCCCTGCGGAAAATCGGCGTGGGGATTTCGTAAATGTCGAAATCAGACGGGAAAAGGGCGCAGGCAATTTCGATACCCAGCGTTTGCAGGGTATGTTCATAGTCAGGATTGCGATCAGTTTTGATACCGCCGCCCGCCGTGGCGCTGCTGGCGGTTTTCTCTGTCACGGTGGAGGTTGTCACGGTTTGAGATTTGCCAGCGATACGGGCAGCCCATTTCGCCGTAACGTCACTGCGGCGACTGTGATTACCCTGGGCGCGGGCGGAGGCATCATTGTGCGCATCCAGCCATTCGCCAGTGAATTTCAGCAGGTCAGCAACCTGCGGAACGGCGGTACCGGGTACCCACACGGATTTAGCCGCCTCAACCCATTCTGCAACCGTTAACCGGTAGGCGTGTTGCAACTGCATCATTTTGGTATTGCGGGCCACCAGCAGCAGGTTTTGCGGATAGGATTCGTCGGTATCCATCGCCAGCGCAGTTACCGCGGCTAAATCGTCTTTGGTGTATTCGCGCTGGGTACCAAAAATCCACGCACCGATAACAGCCTGTTCAACGGTCAAATCTTCGAGTGCAGTAATGCCGGGCTGGGTGGTTTCAGTTTCGACGACAGCATCAACCGTTGCTGGTGCAGCGGGTTCAACCGTGTTTGAGCCTTCGACGCCAGGTATTTTCTCCCAGTTCATCTTGTCGCTGGCAAGCTGGTAGCGCTCACACCAGGCGGAATCAAGCACACCCTCTGGCGGCAGATCGTCAACCACATGGAAATTGGTCACAGCAGGGGAAAAGAAATCTTCCTCACTGAGTCCGGCATCTTCCATAGCGTTGGCGGCATCGCGAATGACACGGTTTTCACTGGCGCGCGTTTCCCAGAAAACGTGATCTTTCTGGCCTGCTTTTTTCTTGGCGCGCAGGTATACGAAGAAAGGTTTAAGTTCAGACATGGCCGGTTCCTTAGTGTCTTACAGCGGCAGAGATAATTGCGGACATGACAACAGCAGCCGGATTTTCATCAGAAGCGATTTGAATTGCGTCAACGTCCAGGTTAGTTCTCCAGGCGAACAGGGCGCGCAGGGCGCAGGTAGGGCAGTGCTCATTACTGATACGGCCAGCAGAATTGAAAGCTGTTGCGCTGTCATCGCTTTTATTAATGCTGATATAGCCAATGATTTCACCGGCAGCAGAAATACAGTCAATACGCTGTTTCTCTGAATAAAAAACACAGCTGGGTTTTATTTTTAAGGCAAAGTTAAGACACATTATTAATTTCCTTTTCTGATTTCAGAATGTGGATTTCCCTGACGCATGCGCCACGGGATATATTTGTGCTGAGATTTAATTAACCTGCGGTTGCCCGCGATTATTTAAAACGACTTCAATTTTTTCACTGGTAATACGGACACTTTCAAAAACAGACCGTGCATAAAGTCCTTTATCGACGTTGGCAGACGCCAGCCATGATTTCCCGTTGTAGCGGATCAGAGTGCCCGGAAGCACATCACGGCGGGGCAATAAAGCGGTACCGTACATGGTGATCTCCTTACCCTCATTCGCTTGCTGTGGTGACAAACCTCGCTTAAAGCTCTCTGAAATGGTTTTGTTGATGGTGTGCCATGCTGCTGATCTCCATGGTTGCGCTTTTTCACGCTGCATTTCGCACCATCACAAAACCATTTCTGTTTGCCCTTAACGCCGGGCGGCGGAACATTTCTCTGAGCGACCACTGTGGGCTGCTGCTGGAAAGTAATTTAGATTAACCTAAGGTTTAAGGTCAATTTAATTTTGTAGAAAAACCTAAGTTTTCGAGCGATAAGTACTTAAGCTCATGTTATTTATAGGATTAATTTTTACGAGTCAAAATGCGGAGTGAGGCTGGATACTGTTATTTTTTACGATTTTTCTTTCTTGCTTGTAAAAGCTCATCAAAGAGGCGATTGAAGTTTTCAACCCTAGCTCTCAGCTCATTAAGCTGAGCTTCCTGTTCAGAGGAGGGAAGGGAGTCGAACAAATCTAACAATTCCTGATGAACTGGAGACAAATCGTTTTTAACTTGATCCGCTAAAGATGTGTCAAAAACTTCTGGCTGTTTATCACTATCACCAAACATTAACCAAGCGGGCTCGCATTGAAGCGCTTTTGCCAATGCAAATAGGCGCTTGCCAGCTGGCTGTGTTTCATCGCGCTCCCATTGAGAAATGGTCACATGAGCTACCTTAGCCAACTTCCCTAAAGCAGCCTGCGATAAATTTAATTCTTTGCGCCTACGAAGAAGGCGGCTACCAAAAGTTTCATTTTGCATATTAAGTAATTCTAAAATCTCTTTACTTAGGTTTCCCTACGATCTAATCTCCTTAGGAAAACCTAAAGTGGAGTGGCAAATGTGCTTAAAACTGACGCAGTAAAATTTTTCGGAACTAAAACCAAGCTAGCAACCGCTGCTGGCGTTAAGCCCTCGTCTGTCTCGGTATGGGGTGACCTGGTACCTGAAGGTAAAGCTATGCGCTTGCAGATAGCTTCAGGTGGTGTGCTCAAATATGACCCGCTGGCGTATGACAAGCATAAAGCTAAACGACTCAAGGAACTGAATCATGAAAATCAACAATTACCCTGATATTCAGCTAGTTGCTAAGGAATTAGAAAGCTGGGCGCATGAAGTTGGCTGGAAATATGTCGCCGCAAGCGTTGCTCATCATCGTCCTGATTTTCACGAATCAGCTAATTCACTGTCAGGGCTGCATAACGTAATTCAGACTATACGTCGGGCATTTCGCGGTAAGTCTGGCCATTACTACGAACAGGCCACAGAGCTTACGCCAGCTGTTCTTGCAGCAATGCCGCCAGACAGACGCGCACGTGTTATTAAGCCTGGTTCGCGTGAATTACGTCTCGCTTGTGTAATTAAAAGATTTTCAGGTTTCGCCTCTACAGCACTACTCGATCCTGATGGTGCCGAAAAAGAAATCGATGAGTTAATTAATTCACTGATGGCTTATCAACAGTTAACCAACCGCCCCAAAGGGGGAGGGGGAGCGTCATGTCTGTTGAACTGATAGTGACCCTAATTACGTTGTTAGCGGCTGTGAATGATTTAGCGTAGCGCCTGACGTTACAAGCAGAGGTATTAATGGCCAATTCCTGGCTCAGGCTCTGGCATGACATGCCAAACGATCCTAAATGGCGAACAATTTCCAGAGTATCTAACCAGCCTGTTTCTCTGGTGCAGGCTGTCTTTATTCATCTTTTAGTCAGTGCGTCACGCAATGTCACGCGAGGTCACGTTGATGTCACGCCGGAGGATTTAGCGAGCGCACTTGATGTGACAGAAAGCGAAATAATTGCAGTTCTTGAGGCGATGCAGGGACGAGTTCTCGACGGAAATTTTGTGTCTGGATGGGATAAAAGACAGGTTATCAGGGAGGACAGTGGAAACTCCTCAACTACCGCCAAAAGCGCGGCAGAGCGGAAACGAGAGCAGAGAGAGAGGCAAAAAGCGGAGGGTAAAAGTCACGACATGTCACAACATGTCACGCAAGAGTCACGACGTGTCACGACAGATAAAGATAAAGATAAAGATAAAAGATCTAAAAACATTATGTCTGGCACTGAACAGGTTCAGCCCCAGACCAGCGAACCGGTTTTTATTTCCCTCCCGTTGTCCGATGGAGGGAGTCAATTCGATGTAACCGAAAGCTATCTGCGTGAGCAGATGAGTTTATATCCGGGCGTGAATATCGAGCAGGAACTCAGAAACATGCGGGGCTGGCTGGACAGTAATCCTGCCAAACGGAAAACCCAGCGGGGCATTAAACGTTTCATCACCACATGGTTGCAAAACAGCCAGGATAAGCCTCGAGGCTGGCAAGGCAGCAGGACGAACTCAGGCAGGGATGTCAACACCATTTCGACACCAGACAGATCCATTCCACCGGGATTCAGAGGGTATGAGCCATGAAAAATATCGTAGCATCAGGAAGCGTGCTGGAAAGGCTGAAAAAATTCATACCGGCTGGCGTTGAACCCAAGTTCCGAACGCCTCAGGAGTGGCAGGCCTGGCAGCTCGAAGAAGGACGCAAACGTGCTGCCGAAGTGGACAGTGAAAACCGACGCGTCAGGTCAGAAAAGATCCTGGGGCGCTCAGGTATCCAGGAATTACACAGGAGGTGTTCATTTTCAAATTACGAAGTTACCTGCGACGGGCAGCGAACAGCACTCACGATGGCAAAACGGTACGCCCAGAATTTTGGCGAAGGCTTTGGTAGTTTTGTGTTCAGCGGTAAGCCTGGCACAGGAAAAAATCATCTGGCAGCTGCGATTGGAAACCACCTTCTGAAAAAAAACCGTAGCGTGCTGGTGGTTACGATACCGGATTTATCGACGCTGGTGAGGTCAACCTACGACGGCGCTGGCTCAGAGTCAGCTCTTATCGATGATCTGTGCAAAGTGGATTTACTCGTTCTGGATGATGTTGGCGTGCAGCGTGAATCGCGTGCTGAATGGGTACTGCTCAACCAGATTATTGACCGTCGCCTGTCCTCGGTGAAACCAGTTGGCATTCTCACCAACCTGAATCACGAAGAAACCGGAAAGGTACTGGGTGCAAGGGCGATGGACCGACTTAAAATGGACGGGGGGATCTGGGTAAACTTTGACTGGCCCAGCTTTCGCGCCAGAGTGACCCACCTGCGCGTAATAAAGTGATTCATGTTAATGCCAGATTTCACAATGGTTTAATCTTACACACCATTAATAATTCTGGTGCCTGGAATTTATAAAGTGCTTATCACTGTATAAATATACAGTTAAATCCTGCTATTCTTTAGTCCAGTTAACCGCTGCGCTTACCCCACTTGAGCGCATCGCGCACAGCAAAAAAGAATAACAGGAGAACGCCAATGAACATTCCTGACGAACTGATTGCCGGGCTTAAGGATGCTGACGGGCCGGTGCTGATCAACTTTAAGAGGGGTGTTCCCGTGAGTGGTTTCCTTCTCAGAAAAGGGGAGTTTGTGACAAGTCTGAGGGCCCTACTTGAGGCGCGTGAAAGAGCCGGTCTGCCACTTGTGGACTGCGAGGGCAATCCAATATACTGAACACGGGTCTGAACAGCCCGCTGAGTAACCGCTGTGCCAACGGAGACAACTATGGTACAGCTTCATCTTATAAAAACTTCTCCCACCACGCTTATGGTCGCCAATGCCGAAGCGTGCGAAGTCCTGTCACGTCTAAAAACCGGGGCATGGCTAAACTGTGACATCCGTCAGGCCCGTAATTATCTTTTCCACAAAAAATTTTTCGCACTGCTGAATCTGGGCTTTGAATACTGGACGCCCACGGCTGGCGCTGTGCTGGAGTCCGAGAAGTCGTTACTTCGTCAGTACGTCGATTACCTCAGTACGCTGACCGGCCAGCAAAGCGTGTTAAGTGAAACCCTGGACGAATTCCTGTCGCGCACAGGTTCTGATCGCGCTGAGGGTGTGGCGCTGGTTAAGTCGTTCGAAACATTCCGCAAATGGGCGGTAATGACTGCCGGATTTTACGATGAATATATTTTGCCCGATGGCACTCAGCGCCGCGAAGCCAAATCAATTTCATTCGCCAGCATGAAGGAGCACGAATTTCAGGAGGTTTACAAAGCGGTTTTAAATGTCCTCTGGTATCAGATCCTTTTTCGCAAATTCGACAGCCAGCAGGCAGCAGAGAACGCCGCCGCGCAGCTGCAGGAGTTTGCCGCATGAAAAAAAAATGCTGCATTTTCTGTGGTGCCGAGGCAACGCTTTATTGCGATGGTCATTTAGGTTATCCGCCGCATGAGGGAGAGCCCGATAAAATATCTGCTTACAAGCCCTACACATGTGATGCACCAATGTGTGAAAACTGCGCGACAAGGGCAGGGTATTTTCACATCTGCATGAGGGGTAAAAAAGGCGGCTGCATCCACGACACAACCGATTATTGCCCTGTCTGTGCTGCTTTACCCCGCACAAACCGCCGTTTGATTTATTCCAGTGATCAGGCTGCAGCGATACGAGCCGCTCACTGGCTCAGCGCACCAACTGAATTCCAGAAGCGGAACAGAATTATTCAGGGGAGCGGTCAACAATGCCTCGACCTGTAAATATCCGCAGGGAAGCGCGTGGCCGCAATTGTCAGGTGAGAATTCCCGGCATCTGTAATCACAATCCTGAAACCACAGTACTGGCGCATTATCGCCTTTCCGATTTATGCGGTACCGGAATTAAACCGCCAGACACACAAGGCGCTTTCGCATGTAACGCCTGTCACGATGCCATAGACGGCAGAATAAAAACTGATTTTACCCGTGATGAACTCCGGCTGTATCACGCAGAGGGAGTGTTTCGCACACAGCAAATACTACTGGATGAAGGAAAATTATGATCTATCCATCAACTACCGGAAAAGCAGACGGAAAAGATTTGCGCTTACGCACCATGGAAAGTGTCTGGCTACAGGGTAAGTTGAAAATGTGGGGGCGCTGGTCTGCGATCGATATTAACCCGAAAGCAGCTGATATGTTTAAACGGTTGCTCGGTAAATATGTGGTTACACAAGACGATTTGAATAAAGCGCTAAAAGCTTTGAGAAAAAAGGGTTGCTCATCCAAAGAGCTTGAATCGTGGGTAAACAGCATGCTGGCTGAAAGTCGCTATTCAAGCCTTGTTTTCTGTACCGATGAAGAAGCAGCATTAATGGATAAAACAATCGGTTTAACATTTCGTAACGACCCCGGCCTTTTGCGCATTCTTAAAAAACGATATCAGGAGAAAATGAGTCTGCGCGAGATAGCCGAAGAATTTTGGGAATTATATCCTGAGCTAAGCTTTGCGACCTGCCGCCGCAGGGTTGATACATGGATGGGAATGGCTGAACTAATGCTTTACCAGCCAATGAGCGATGCTTTCGGTTTAAACAGCCAAAGATTTTACTTGCAAAATGAGCCAGTCACTGGTTGAATTCCGCTATGCTTCGCAAAGCTGTATCGACAAGCAACAGAATTCATAGCCCTGCCATCGTGCGGGGCTTTTTGTTTTTGGCGGGTTTGTTGTATTGGTGCCTGCGCAATGAAGGAAAAAATAGTGCCAGATAAAAAAATTCCCACCAGCTACAGGCACGCGACTGGCGGGAAATGGACTGCCACTTAGAGGTTGTTATATTTTTCATAGAGTTATCACAACTACGCACTGGAATCGTAGATTAATTTAGCAGGTTTTAATCAAGTAATTAAATTGCTTTTCTTCGTGATAATCACTCGTTTGACGTTTTTATTACAGCCTGATTCCTTTTTATACTGGCACTAATGCGGTGAATCCCCCTGTGCGGCGGGGCAGAGCCAGAACCAGAACCCATTAGTATTATCGCCCTTGCTGTGCGGCTCAGTCTGTGGGTTTACTGAGTCACCGGGAGGCACCCGGCACCGCAGAATTTTCGCCGGAATTTATATCCCTTTGAGGATCGCCACTGGCTGGCCAATACATGCCTGTTAAGAATTCACCAAAAAAAACGCCATTGACCAAAAGCCAACGGCGGTAAATCTTGCAAATGTAATACTCGCCAGTCTCTCAGTATGGCGAGTACACTTTAAATTTCTTTGCACTATTCAATTGGCCGATAAGCATTAACTTTGGAGTCTAATTGCAGGATTAATGGGTTTTAATAAGCGAAACTTAACTGTATCGTTGATGTTAATGCGGTGAATCCCCCTAAGCGGCGGGGCAAAACCAGTAAACACTAAATGCTGCGGGTCAGGTTTTGGTTTTTCTGACTCACCGGGAGGCACCCGGTACCGCAGACATTTAGCCATAATTTTCAGCACTATGAGGCCCACTACGGTGGGTCTTTTTTATTTCCCACCTTCTACTCACAGCTTCCGTACTCAGCGGAGGTACTCACATGGTCAAAATTATGCCTGACAAAATTTCGACAGCCACGAACTACAGCGTGACGGGCGGCTTGGTATATGGCGGTCTGCAGGGCTGGTTCGGCTGGCTGCACGGTCTCGACTGGAATCAGGTAGCGTTGATCGGTGGCTTCGTCATCGCGATCCTGACTTTTATCACGAACATGTATTTTAAGCGTCGCCAGACGAAGGCTTATGAGAAAGCGCTCGACAGGGGCTATGTCACTCCACCACCGCAGGATGACTAATGATGGCGATTTCTCCTGCTTTACGTAAAAGCCTCATCACAGCTGCTGGTGGCGGTGCGTTAGCCATCGCAGCTGTTCTGATTCCAAGCCTCGAAGGTAATTCATACACGCCATACCGTGATGTTGGCGGCGTCTGGACTGTATGCAACGGCATTACCGGCCCGGATGTGATTCAGGGGAAAACCTATACACAGAAAGAGTGCGACGCGCTTCTGCAAAAGCACCTGCGGCCCTATGCCCGGTCGGTGGAAAGGTCCGTAAAGGTGCCATCGAATGCATATCAGAAAGCCGCTCTTATCAGCTTTAGCTATAACGTCGGCGTTAATGCATTCGAGCACTCATCGGTACTGCGCAATCTGAATGCCGGCCGCTATCAGCAAGCCTGCGATGGCCTTCGTAGCTGGGTATACGTTGATCGCGTGAGGATTCAGGGGCTGGCGAACCGCCGTGACGTTGAGCGGGAGATCTGCAACTGGAGCCTGAACCCATGAACTGGTTAATTATTAACTGGCGCGTTGTGCTGGCGTTCCTGCTGGTGGTGTTGATAGCGGCTTTATTGCTCACCACAGCCCATTACCGTGATTCAACCCTGAGAGTGGAGCAACAGCGCGATGCGGCAATCCAGCAGACAAAATCAGCCGAGGCTGTCACCAACAATGTTATCTCTGCCGTTCGACTGTTTAACGACATTGCGGCCTCAACGCAGGGACAGAAACAGCAGGCCAACACCGAGAGCGAAAACCGAATTGTTGTTATCCGTAAGGCGGTGGAGACAGACAAGTGCGCTGCTCTGCCTGTCCCTGCTACCGCTGCTAACGAGCTGCGCACGCACAGAAACCAGATTCGTTCAGGTTCCACCAGTCCCGATCCCGGTGGAATTAACCGCTGATTGTCCGGTACCGGAAATTCCCGATCCACTTACGTGGGGCAGCAGCCTGGAATTAAACGAACGGCTGTTAACCGTTCTGGGAAACTGCAACAAGGACAAGGCCAGCATCCGCAAAATCGAATTATCCCGACAAGGTAAATAGCATCATGTTCACTACTACCGCACTCATTACGTGGGCGCTGATTGCGCTCGTCACTGGTTTCGCTGCTGGCTGGCTGGTGGGCCTGTTCCGCTGGAAGAACAGCCCGCAGAAGGCAGAAACCGAATCATCTGCCATTCGCAATCTCTGGGAAGCAACTGAGCTTCGCTTTCAGGCTCAGATTAACGAGCTCAAGAGCAAACTGGATGAGCAGGCCATCGCTCAGCCGCAGGAGGCGCAGAGTGAAGCGCCAAAAAAGATTTAACCGACGCCTGGAATAATGACCGGGCTTTACCCATAAAAGAGGAAGTAAAGATGTCCGAACCACTGTATGACGGTACTACCGTGACCACTGCACAGCCGGTCACAACAGCAACCGATAAAACTGATGCCGTACTGGCAAAGGTGAAAGAACTGCTTAAAGTGGCAGGCCATGACGTTGACACTGTATTCGACGATGTGGCTTCACTGGCTAAAAAGCTGGCGTAATCATTACAAGGCGCATTTACGAGTGCGCCTGATGGTGATATCACTCGGCTAAGAACGCGGTAAAAGTTTTAATATTCAAATTTCAAAATTTTTTCTAAAGTGACTTTGTTGTGCCTTCAACCAGTAAAATTAATAAACTTAACGACTAGGATGGATAAAGATATAAATAATGTGCTGGTTAACTCTCTTAAGGAAAATAAATCATGATGAAAATTGTTAAAGCCTCAATCTTAGCTGTTTCTGTGATCGCATCTTTTTCAGCTATGGCTGACTGGCAGCCTTATAAAACCGTTGTATTGGATGGTTATAATAATACAGTTCCCGGAGGTAGTGTTTACAGTGAAACCAGTGTAGCTTCAGGCGTTTATCGCTTCCGTGTTGACCCGGCCTCAGCTGGAGTTGACTTTGCCACTGGCCAGGCGGGAAATACGAAATCTAAATCCGCTGCATTAATGACCTATGATCGTACAACCACTACAGATAAAACCGCTGCTGTGAGTTATTATGGTTTGAATAATGACGGACTTCAGGCTTCATCTCAAATTCATGCTTTTCCACAAGGAGGCGGGTTTGACTTGTTCTTAGAAGACTGGCAGCGTGCGGATGATTCTGGCTCTGTGAACGTCATAATTGAAAAATGGCAGAATTAATTTTCAAATAGAATATTTTTGAAAGTAAGCACTCTATATCTTCAGTGGATTATATAGGGTGCTTTTTTATTCCTGGTATCAGACGCAGGAATTAGCTTTAATCAAACTTAAGGCTAATTTCTTTACGAAAATAACTGGTGGGTAAGTAATGGTTTAGATTGAAAAAAATTATGCCCGTATGCCTGCCAGTCCAGAACGATGGTCTGTTTGTGCGCGAAGCTGCCAGGCTGATTCGCCGCCTTATTACTACCAAAGTGACTTTCGTCAGGAGTTGACATGGCAAAGCTGGACTGGGGAAACCTTCAGAGTCGGTTCCTGTCCGAGCACGCCACAACCGGTATTTCCCCCAAAGAATGGTGCGAAGCGCAGGGACTGAATTATTCATCTGCGCGGCGTTATATCAAAAAGCCAGCTGCGCAAAATCCTGCGCAGAAAAATAGCGCCAGTGTGCGCAAAAGTGAAACTGCGCAACAAGCAGATATCATTGATGTGCAGGACTCTGCGCAGGAATTTGATATGCGCAGTTATGGCCTTACAGAGCAGCAAATCAGGTTCGTAGAGGAATATCTGATCGACCTCAACCGCACCGCTGCCTATAAGCGTTCTGGGTACAAAGGCGAGGGCAATACTGCCTACGTAAATGCATCGCGCATGCTAAGAAATGCTAAGGTCGGCCGGGCTGTGCGGGATGCAATGGATGCTCGCGCAAAGCGCACGCAGATTACTCAGGATTCAGTGCTTCAATGGTGGTGGGACATAGCGACCGCAGATGCAACGCAGCTTACTGAACTACACCGCTATTGCTGCCGTTACTGCTGGGGCTTTGGTCATAACTACCAGTGGCGGGATATGGTTGAGTTCGAAGAAAAGCGACTGGAGGCAGTCGAGCGCAAACAGCGTGAGCCGAATGATTCTGGTGGTTTCGGCTACGATGCCATGATTGATCCTAACCCTGACTGCCCGCGCTGTAACGGTCTGGGCCTCAGTCGTCCGGTCTTCCACGATACGCGCGATGCTACCGGCGCGGCGCGGCGTTTGTTTGCAGGCATCAAAGAAGGCAAATTCGGCCTTGAGATAATCACTCGTAATCAGGACGAAGCGTTGAAGATGGTTGCGCAACATCTGGGCATGTTGAAATCGAAGACCGAAATCAGCGGACCAGAAGGTGGACCAATACAGACTGAGCAGGTTAATTTAACGCCTGACGAGGCCGCAGAGCTTTATCGCAAAATGATGGGATAAATGCCGGAAATAGCGGTTTCGTTACCTTTTCCGTCTATGCATTTTCTGGCAGCTTTTATGCACCGTTTATGCAGTCTGTTTTCAGCATTTCCACTATTAAATCATCAGGAAATACGCCTTTGGCAGCTAACTGCTCGTGAGTGCTGTTTCGCCAGTGCGGGTAACATCCCTTATGTTAAATAGCGTTCAATCTGGAACAATTTAATGCCTATCCCATTCCCGTTCGATTTCAAGAATCCTGACTATACGCAGGTGTTTGAATGGCGGATGGAGCGGTTACAGCGGATCCGCGCTAATCCCGAAGTGTTGCCAGCGCTGAAAGCGTTCTACCGCGATAATCCTGCCCAGTTCATTATCGACTGGGGGATAACGACAGACCCGCGAAATCTTGATTACGGCCTGCCCGTGTCCATCCCGTTCCTGCTGTTTCCCAAACAGGAAGAGTGGATTCACTGGATTATGGACCGCCGCGGCAAACACGAAAACGGCATCACCGAGAAAAGCCGCGAAATGGGCCTGAGCTGGACCTCAATCGGCCTGGCTTGCTCGATGTGCCTCTTCAATAAAGAAATGGTGATCGGCTTCGGTTCGCGCAAAGAGGAATACGTGGACAGTACCGGCGACCCAAAGGCGCTTTTCTGGAAGGCCCGTAAGTTTGTCGAAATGCTGCCCGTTGAGTTTCGCGGCGACTGGAGCGCGAAGAAGCATGCGCCCTACATGCGTGTTGAGTTCCCGACTACTGGCGCAGTGCTCAAGGGTGAGGCGGGCGACAACATCGGTCGTGGTGACCGTACCACGCTTTATTTCGTGGATGAGGCCGCGTTCCTGATGCGTCCCATGCTGATTGAAGCCTCGTTATCACAAACCACACGTTGCCGTATCGACCTCTCATCAGTTAACGGCATGGCTAACCCGTTCGCGCAAAAGCGTCACGGCGGGCGCATTCCGGTATTCACCTTTCACTGGCGCAGCGACCCGCGCAAAGATGACGAGTGGTACCGCAAGGAGTGCGAGAAGATTGACAACCCGGTTGTCGTTGCTCAGGAACTGGACCTTAACTACGCCGCATCGGCTGAGGGTGTGCTGATCCCGAGCGAATGGGTGCAGGCTGCTATCGATGCGCATATCCATCTGGGTATCCAGCCCACGGGCAAACGACTGGGGGCCATGGACGTGGCCGACGAGGGGCGCGACAAAAACGCCTTCTCTTCGCGTCATGGCTTCCTGCTGGAGAACATCCGCGAGTGGTCAGGCGTAGGCAGCGACATTTACGGATCGGTAGATAAAGTTTTTGGCTATTGCGAAGAGGACCGACTCGAAGAGTTTCGTTTCGATGAGGACGGCTTAGGCGCGGGCGTGCGCGGTGATGCGCGTGCCATCAATGAACTACGTAAAGTGGCTCGCCGGCCGATGATACTGGCCACGCCGTTTCGTGGCAGCGGTGGCGTGTTCGATCCGGATGATGAAGCTGTACGCGGCGACAACGGGCAACAGGCCCGACTGAATAAGGACTTTTTTGCCAACGCCAAGGCCCAGAGCTGGTGGTATCTGCGCAAACTCTTCCAGAACACCTATCGAGCCGTTAAGGAGGGTATGGCCTACAACCCCGACGAAATCATATCGATCAGCAGCGCCATGGCGAACAAAGACAAACTCGTTATCGAATTGTCTCAGCCGACCTACTCAATAAACGGCGTTGGCAAGGTCGTCGTGGACAAGCAGCCTGACGGCACCAAATCGCCTAACCTGGCCGATTCCGTGATGATCAACTATGCGCCAATGAATAGCGATCTGGAAATCTGGATGCGGCTGTAACGAGGAAACGATGGCACGTAAACAAAACAGCAGCGCCGCGCGTACTACTCCCCAGGCTACGGCGGACAGTTACGACAATTTCATGGCCCGCGTTGGCATGCAGCAGCAGAACCAGCATGCTGCATCGTCATACCGTGCAAACTTTACCAGCCGCAACCGGCTTCAGATTGAATGGGCATACCGCTCATCGGCCATCATTGGCTCTGCCGTGGATGCCGTGGCGGACGATATGACCCGCAAGGGCATTCGTATCACCTCAGAGATTGACCCGAAAGAACGCGGCGTAATCGAGTCACTGTTTGATGAGCTGGAACTGTGGGACCGCCTCAACGACACCATCAAATGGTCGCGCCTTTATGGCGGTGCGGTCGGTTTCATCATGATCGAGGGCCAGGCTCCGTTTACGCCTCTGCGTCTGGAGACTATCGGCGAGGGCAAGTTTAAAGGGATTCTACCGCTCGATCGCTGGATGATTAACCCTAACCTGCAGCGTCGTATCAGGGATATGGGCCCGAACCTCGGGAAGCCTGAGCGATACGACGTGGTGACGACTGCAACGGGCATACCCGCATGGAGCATTCATCACAGCCGCCTGATCCGTTTCGATGGCGTAACGTTGCCTTACCAGCAGGCGCAGACCGAAAACGAGTGGGGTATGTCCATCATCGAACGCATCTGGGACCGCCTGACCGCGTTTGACAGTGCAACTATGGGCGCAGCACAGCTTGTATATAAAGCCCACTTAAGAACATACAAGGTCGATAAACTCAGAGAAATTATCGGGTTGGGTGGTAAGGCTTACGAAAATCTGCTGAAAAATTTAGATCTCATACGCATGTACCAGAGCAATGAGGGCATGACCCTCATGGATGGTAAAGATGTTTTCGAGACCCACCAGTATTCGTTTGCTGGCCTCGACGACGTGATCAGCCAGTTCGCTGAACAGATAAGCGGTGCGACGGGGATCCCGCTGGTGCGCCTCTTTGGTCAGTCGCCAAAAGGTTTCTCTACCGGCGATGCTGACCTGTCAAACTATTACGACACCATCGGCACGCAGCAGGAGCGTCGCTTGCGTCAGCCGCTGCGCAAGCTGTTCGACGTGATGTATCGCTCTGAGCTGGGCAAGCCGTTGCCTGATGACTTCACGTTTGAGTTTAACCCGCTCTGGCAGATGTCGGACGTTGACCGCTCAACGGTGGCGGTGAATACCGTGAATGCCATCAGTACGGCTTTCAATGATGGCCTGATGACCAGAAAGGCGGCAATGACCGACCTGCGAGAAGCATCCGATGTCACGGGCATTGGTGCATCTATTACCGATGAGGATATTGCTGATGCCGAAGAAGAAGACCCGCCAGGCATCGGAGAGATTGACGACCCGAAACCGCTCAAAGGCGGCGGAGACCCGGTATCAAACGAGCCTACGCAAGATAGCGCGAGCCGTGGGCGACATAGTAAATGGCCGCTACGATGGTTCAAATGACAGCGTTCTGGAAATCATCGATGCGCTGGAAAAATACAGCGACATCATCGACGGCTGGGCGAACCGCGTAGCGAAAGACTTTGCGCTAGAGGTGGCCAGCCAGAACGATAAGGAGTGGCGTCAACACAGCCAGTACATCAGCGCTGAGTTGCGCCATATCGTCCAGAACACGCCGATCGGCCAGGTGATGCAAAGCATCGTCGCCGAGCAGGTGAAGTACATCAAATCGCTACCGCTCGAAGCAGCAGACCGCATCTATGACATCCAGAACAGGGCGATAGAGGCGGTCGTAGCTGGTGGTCGTGCGGAGCCCTTTGCGAAGGAAATAGCAGCATCAGGAGATGTCGCAGCGTCGCGCGCGCGACTGATTGCGCGTACCGAGATTGGCCGGGCATCCACTGCGCTGACACAGGCCCGCTCTCTTGCCCTGGGCTCAACTGGCTATATCTGGCGCACCGCCGAAGATGGTGATGTGCGTCACTCGCATGCGGAGATGGAAGGCAAGTTTGTCAGCTGGGATAGACCGCCAACGCTTGACGGCTTAACTGGCCATGCTGGCGCGCTGCCTAACTGTCGTTGTTACTGTGAGGTTGTTCTTCCCCATGCAAATGTCGTCAGCCTGCCAACGGGTGACAGGATCCGCCGTGTCATAACGGTCGATGGCAAACCAGTCAGGGTTGCCGCTATCAAAATCAAACGAGCTGCTTAGGCAGCTTTTTTTACGCCTGCAGGTAACCGATGAAATATCTCTTTAATACCCGCCTGGGTGAAACCCGTTACCGGCTGGCTGACGGTTCGTTGCTGTGCAAAGACGTCCCGATTGGGCGCACAGGTTCACAGCTTTACAGCGCGCTGGACCTGCCAAAGCTTGAGCCGGATTCAGACGGGGAAATTGTCGTCGAGCGCACCGCTGATGAGGTTTTCAGCCCGGAAACGCTCGCATCCTTTGAGGGTATGACTGTCACCATCCTTCACCCCGAGGATGAAAAAGGGAATATCAAATTTGTCGATCCGGAGAACTGGCGGGAGTTAGCCGTTGGTCACCTTCAAAACGTGCGCCGGGGTACAGGCTCACAGTCAGACCTGATGATTGCAGACCTCATCATCAAGGATGAAGAGGCGATCGACTACATCGAAAACGGGCTGCGCGAAGTTTCGTGCGGTTACGACGCCGAGTATCAGCAAACCGCCATCGGCAAGGCAAAGCAGTACCAAATTACCGGAAACCATGTGGCTCTCGTCCCAAATGGCAGGGCCGGATCACGTTGCGCAATTGGAGACAGAAACACGATGGCAACTAAACAAAACTGGTTCACTCGCTTAAAACGCGCTGTGAAAACAGGCGATGCAGACACCATGAATGAACTTCTGGAGTCGCCGCCGTCGAGCATGACGGGCGATGAAGGTGGCGATTTACCGCAGGGCGTTAATCTCAATATCAACCTGGCGCCACAGCATCCCATGCCGGACCGTGATCCGGAAATGGGTGGGCTCAAGACTGGCGACAATGAAGAGCAGATTCCGCCTTGGGCGGCGGCGATCATCGCGCGTCTCGACAAGCTGGAGGGTAAAACCACAGACAGCAGCGATGACGAAGAAGATAAGCGCAAAACGGGTGACTCAGACGATGAGGACAAAGAGAAGCCAGTGACCGCCACGGGCGACTCTGCTTATCGTGCAGAACTCATCATGCCCGGTATCGACCTTACCCAGGCCATGAAGCCCACGGCGTTCAAACGTCATGTGCTGGCCTCAGCTGATCAGGCGCTGGTGCGTCAGATTGTGGGTGATGCGGCAATCAAGCAACTGCCCAAACCGCAGGTTGAAATGGCGTTCACCGCTGTTTCTGAACTGGCCAAAGGCCGCAACACTCAGGCTCTGCGCACAACCGACAGCATGCGTAAGCCTGGCAATTCGAACGCTGACCTCAACCAGCAAAACAAAGATTTCTGGTCTAAACGCTAAGGAAAATCCATGAGCAATGCACTTCTCTACCGGATGCCTGTTGGCAAGGCCGGTTCAATCTCACGCCCGCAGGATTTGACGGTCGAGCCGGTCATTCTGAACTCAGCCAATCCTTTCTCTGCTTATGGGCTGGTGGGCAAGTTCGTCAACGGTATGTTTGTCCCACTTAGCGACGGCGACACAGCCGCTGTTTTTCAGGGCATCTACGTTCGTCCTTATCCCACAACTTCTACGCCTGACATGGTTCGCCAGGTTGGCGCAGATAAAAACTTTCCCGGCGATGCAATGAAGCGCGGCTATATGACGGTCAGCGTTGGCGCGGATGCCACCACCATCACGAAGGGCGCGGCGGTAAACGTCGTTGTCAGTCTGGATTCATCCATCAATGTGCCGTTGGGTGGTTTTTTGGCTACCCCCATCAACGGTAAAACAGTCGTGCTGCCTAACGCGCAGTTCACTGGTGCGGGCGATGCCGACGGCAACGCCGAAATTTCCTACAAGATTTAAGGACTGAAAATGCAGACTTTTGACCAACGCACCATTGATGGCACTGGTGCCTTTCTGGTTGGGGAGCTTGAGCGCCTCGACCAGACACTGAATGCGCCTCTGGTTAGCTATACCTGGTCGCGTGACATCCAGTTACGCGAAGACGTTTCGATTGCCGACGATATATCGAGCTGGACCAACACCAGTTTTGCTGCGGCCGGTTCCGGTGCGAATCCCAACGGCAAAAACTGGGTAGGTAAAGACTCGACCGCGATTGCTGGCGTGAGCGTCGATATCGATAAAGCCGGTAATCCGCTCAGCCTCTGGGGCATGGAACTTGGCTGGACCGTTATCGAACTGAAGGCTGCTGAACAGGTTGGACGCCCGATCGACACTCAGAAGTATGAAGGCATGCAGCTTAAGTGGCAGATGGACAATGACGAACAGGTTTACGTAGGTGACACCGCGCTGAACCTTAAAGGCTTGTTCAATCTCAATGGCGTCACCCTCAATAACGCGCCGAAAACGTGGGCTAACTCTACCAATGATGAAATTCTTGATAGCGTTAACTCGATCCTGAACGATGGCTGGCTGGCATCTGGCTATTCAGTTGTGCCGTCAAGCCTCCGCATTCCGCCGATCCAGTATTCATTACTGGCCAGCCGCAAGGTTTCAGAGGCGGGCAATATGTCGCTTCTAACCTACCTGGCAACAAATACCATCGCTTTCCATAACAATGGTCAGCCGCTGGATATTAAGCCTGTTAAATGGCTGACCGGTCGGGGCGTAGGCGGTAAAGACCGTATGGTGGCTTATACCAACGATAAAAAATACGTGCGTTATCCGCTCATCGCGCTGCGCAGTATCCCGATTCAGTATCGGGGCCTTTATCAACTGGTGACCTATTACGGCAAGCTGGGCGCAGTTGAGCCGGTTTACCGAGAAACCATTGCCTATAAAGACGGCATCTGATCCCCTTTTACAAGCCCCCGCGGGGGCTTTACCGGAGCCTGGCATGGCAAAGAAAACACAGGTAGAAATTCTGGTTCACACGCCTTTTACCTTTACGGACGCAAAAGGGGAAAAGGTAAAATTCGATGCAGGCCGCCACAACGTTGATAAAGACGTTTCAGAGCACTGGTTTGTCGTTGCTCATTCCAATCAAACGGGCGGAACTTCAACCAGTGGCAGTGATGAGGAATTACAGGCACAGATCGACAGCCTTAAAACTGAACTGGATGAAAAGGCCAAAACCATCGCTGATCTGAATGAGCAGATCGAAGCGAAGGATAAAGCCAATTCGGTCCTTTCAGAACAGTTGGAAACACTGAAAGCCGCTAAGGAAAAATAATATGGCGAAGAATGAAACGCTACCCACGGTAGAACAGTTTCGCGTCGCTTTTCCTCAGTTCGCCGATCCGGCCAGATTTCCCGATATTCCTATCACTTTCCGCCTCAACCTTGCCGACATCATGCTGAGTGAAAACACCACGGGTAAACAGATGTTCCCTTACCTGGCGGGCCTGTTTGTTGCTCATTACATGACGCTCTGGCTGGCTGACTCTAAGGCGGAATTGATGGGCGGCGCGGGTGGTTCAACCAACGGCGTGCAGGCGTCGAAATCGGTCGATAAGGTCAGCGTGAGCTATGACACTGGCGCGACGCTGAACCCTGACGCGGGATTCTGGAACAACACGCGCTATGGCGCTGAGTTCTGGCAATTAATCATCATGTTCGGGGCCGGAGGCCGTCAGCTATGAAATCGGGGCTCACCATTCGCAGCGATAACGCTGCTGCCATTTTGGCTGCGCTCAAATCCATCGCTGATAAAGACGTGCTGGTGGGCATTCCGGAAGAAAAAAGCGAGCGCGATGACGTGCCGTTCGGCAATGCCGGGATCGGCTATATCAATGAAAACGGTTCGCCTAAGCAAAACATACCGGCGCGTCCTCATCTGGTACCAGGCGTGCGTTCTGTTCAGGACCAGACATTGCCCGAACTACGTTCAGCGGCACAGGCTGCGCTCAGTGGTAACGCCGCGGCGGCGGATCTGGCCCTCAATCGTGCGGGCGTTTTAGCCGCTAATGGCGTGAAGCGCTATATCACGATCGCCAACTTCACCCCGCTGGCGGAATCCACGCTTGCCGCCCGGGCGAGTCGCGGGCGAAAAGGTGCTGCGATTGAACTGGAACGCCGTGCTGCCGGGGCTGCGCCGGATAATGCCAATGCGCGACCGCTCATTGATACCGGCCAGTATCGGCGCGCCATTACCTCAGTCGTGAGGGCTAAAAATGCCAACTCTTGATGTTTCCGATGTGCTGATGTCGCCGGAGTTTTGCGACACAGAATTGTGGTACCGCCGTAACGCCCAGACGGTCGATGCGGACGGAATGGCGTCAAATGAGGTCACACGACAGCAGTTTGCTGGCGTGGTGACTGTCGACCGCTCCCTTGAGGCCCGGCGTATGGAAGCCGGCCAGGTTATCGCCGGTGCAATTCTGGTCATCACCCCGACCCGGTTAATCAGCGGTAAAACCGCGCTGGATGCGGATATCGTTGAATACGCTGGCGCGGATTACCGTGTCACCTTCGTGGATCCGTATCCGCGTTATGGTGCCGGTTTTGTTCAGGCTCACTGTGAGCTACAACCGTTTGACGGTGGCGCAAATGAGCAATGACAGCACACAGGCGGGGTATCTGACGCCTCTCAGCGCGCCACAGGCTTACGATGAATCGCTTGAACGTCTGCTCAGCCGATGGGTTAAAGCGCTTTGTAGCCTTCCTGACGGGATGGTGCGACCGCGCTGGACGCCGGTTCAGGCGGCAATGCCTGCGCAGGAGGTTAACTGGTGCGGATTCGGGATCACCGGCTTTACCGGGGATGATTCCCCGGCGTTTGTGCAGCAGTCGGAAGATGATGCTCAGATGTGGCGCCATGAAATTGTTGAATGTATGGCCTCTTTTTATGGTCCGTCGAGCCAGCAAATTGCCACGCTTTTTCGCGATGGCATGCAGATCCCCCAGAACAACGCAGAGCTAAACAGCATTGGATTGTCATTTTTCGATGCCAGTCCCGTTTCGTCATTCCCCGAACTCATCAACAACCAGTGGGTGCGTCGCTACGACGTCACCGTGCGCATGCGCCGTAAAGTGATCCGCGATTATGGGGTTAAAAGCCTTATCGACGGACAAATTTCAATCTTCGGAGAGTAACCTATGTCACAGGGATTACCTGTATCCAACGTGGTCAACGTTGATGTGCTGCTGTCGCCAACGGCGGCAACGGGGCGCAACTTTGGATCGCTGCTCATTCTCGGCACATCAACGGTTATCCCTGTGTCCGAGCGAATCCGCCTTTATACGTCATCCTCCGATATCGGTAGCGATTTTGGTACTGACAGCCCGGAGTATCAGGCGGCGCTGGTCTATTTCTCGCAGTCGCCCGCGCCCACGCAGGTTTATATCGGTCGCTGGGCAAAGACGCTTAAATCTTCGGAGCAAGGACCAGCCGAAAGCATGCTGCAGGCCGTCAACGCCGCATTGCAGTTCAATAACTGGTATGGCCTGGCAATTGCAGACAGCGCGAACCTGCAGGACGCTGATTTGCTGACGGTGGCCGCAGCGGTACAGGGCGCGAGCGTCAGCCGTATTCTGGCGGTTTCAACATCCGATCCGAAGGTGCTCGTTACGGGTGACACGTCTAATATCGGCTACAAACTGAAAGCGGGCAGTTTTGGTCGGACGTTCTGGCAGTACAGTTCCACAAGCAAATACGCGGCGATTTCGGCGTTTGGTCGTGGCTTTACCGTTAATTTTAACGGCTTCAATACCGCCATTACGCTGAAATTCAAACAGGAGCCGGGCATCACTTACGAGGTGCTGACCAGCCCGCAAGCCGCCGCCATCGATGCCATTAACGGTAACGTGTTTGTGTACTACGCCAACGACACCGCCATCCTGCAGCAGGGTGTAATGGCAAACGGCGATTTCTTTGACGAGCGCCACGGCCTGGACTGGCTGCAGAACTATGTTCAGACAAATTATTTTAACCTGCTCTACACCTCCCTGAACAAAATCCCTCAGACCGACGCTGGCGGTACGCGCCTGCTCGCGAACGTAGAGGATTCAATGGACCAGGCGGTAACAAATGGCCTGATTGCGCCAGGCGTCTGGACAGGTGGTCCGCTGGGCGAACTGTCGTCCGGCGATACGCTGACAAAAGGCTATTACGCCTATATTCAGCCGATGGCCCAGCAGGCACAGGCAGACCGACAGAAGCGAAAAGCGCCGCCTGTTCAGGTGGCCTGTAAGCTGGCCGGTGCCATTCATTATGGCGACGTCATGATCAACGTAGTGCGCTAAGGGGAAACTGATGCCTACATATTCATTTATGGACGTCACGGCGTCCCTTACCGGCCCGTCCGGCGCGCTTGACCTGGGTTATGGCTCTGCGAACTCCGATGAGGGGATCGTGGTTGCGATGTCAGAGGCGAAAAACACCATGACAACGGGTGCTGACGGCGAAGGCATGCACAGCCTGCACGCAGGCAAAGCCGGTACTGTCACCGTTAACCTGCTGAAAACATCGCCGCTCAATAAAAAGTTATCAATCATGTACAACGCACAGAGCCTTTCCTCAACGCTCTGGGGCAACAACGTTATCGTGGTGCGTAACACCGCATCGGGTGATTTAGTCACCGCGCGCGGGTGTGCATTCCAGAAACAGCCGGATTTCAGCAATCCGAAGGTAGCGGGCATTGTTGCCTGGGTATTTGACTGCATCAAAATTGATGAACTGCTCGGGGAGTATTAACAGATGGAATTTCAGATTAAAGGGATCGATTACCGCACCTCGAAACTCAGCGTTTTCGATCAGCTGAAAGTGTCACGCAAACTGCTACCGATTCTGGCGGGTCTGCTGGCTGAGTATGGCAGCATTCGCGACATGTTTCCGAAGGAGGCTGGCACTGATACCGATGCGAAGGCTTACGGCGCAATTTTCGAAAAAATCCTGCCCAAAGTAGCTGACCAGCTGGCGGCACTCAGTGAAGACGACACCAACGCGATTATTTTTCCGTGCCTGTCTGTCGTCTCACGCCGTCAGGACAAATCATCATGGGTGCCGGTGGCGCGCCAGAATGAACTGATGTTTGACGACATCGATTTGCTGAGCATGCTGCAGATGGTTGGTCGCGTGGTGGGCGACAGCCTGGGAAATTTTTTGCCCGCACTCCCCGACAAAGAGACGCCGCCCCCGCCAGCGGCCTGATGCTCGACACGCTTCCGGATGGTGAAGATTACCTGATGCGCCCGGTTGACGCCGGGTACATCAGTTATTCGGATCTGAAAAACGGCAGTGTGGATCTGGCAGACATTGCCCGCATGAATGACTGGCTGGACCTCAAAGCCGATAACAACGCGCGGATCCGCCGCTGGGAGCAACAAAACCCATGAATGCCGAAACTATAAAGGACTTTCTGGTCAGCCTGGGTTTTCAGGTTGATGAGGCCGGTTCGCGTAAATTTGACGCAGTGGTGGCCGGTACAACGCTGCAGGTTGTGAAGCTGGGCGCCGCCGTCGAAGGCGCGGCGCTCTCCATCCTCGCCTATACAGCAAAGATAGCCAGCGGCCTCGACCAGCTTTACTGGTCATCGCAGCGCACAGGCGCAACGGCTGCGGGTATACAGCAGATTGGTTATGCCGTTTCCCAACTGGGCGGTACCGCAGAGGGCGCGCGCTCGTCGCTGGAGAGTCTGGCGCGCTTCATGCGTAACAGTCCCGGCGCTGAGGGTTTTCTTAATCGTCTCGGCGTTCAGACCCGCGACGCCAGCGGCAACATGCGCGACATGGCCAGCATTTTTACGGGTGTAGGCGATAAGCTGCGCAATATGCCGTATTACCGCGCCAGCCAGTACGCGCAGATGCTGGGCATAGATGAAAACACGTTACTGGCAATGCGCCGTGGCGTGGGCCAGTTCAGTGCGCAGTATACACAGATGGCGAAGGCGATCGGTTTCAATGCGGATCAGGCTGCTGTCAGTTCTAATCGCTTCATGACGTCACTGCGGTCGTTCGGTCAGATGGCATCGATGGCGCGGGATAAAATCGGTTCCAGCTTAAGTGAGGGCCTGGCCGGCTCCATTGATAATCTGCGCAAACAGATTATCGATAACTTCCCGAAAATAGAGCAGGCCATCACCAGTGGCGTTAAAGGCATACTGTGGCTGGCTGACGTCATAGGACGGGTTGTTTTCAGGCTCATTCAGGCTGCTGGTGACATCAAAGAGTGGTGGGGCTCGCTCGACAGAGCCACGCAGGGATTAATAGCCACGCTGGGTGGGCTGCTTCTTGCCTGGCGTGTTCTTAACAGCGCTTTCATGAGGTCACCGATCGGTATGGTGACCATGCTGATCGGTACGCTTGCACTGCTTTATGACGATTACCGGACATGGAAAGAGGGCGGTAAAAGCCTGATTGACTGGAGCCAGTGGGAACCCTCGATTAACAAAGCCATTTCAGCAATGAAGTGGATAAAAAACACGTTGCTGGATATGACGGGCGGCGTGAGTGGCCTGCAAAATGCATTCGAGGTGCTGGCAGTGTTTGTTGCCGGTAGCTGGGCTTTGCGGATGCTCACCGGAATTGCCCGAGTCAGCAAAGGATTCTCGCCCTTACTCGCAGCCATAGTGGCAGTCAGTGCGTGGGACAAAATCGGGAAAACGCAGGAAGAAGCAAAAAGCCAGGGTAAAAACGTCGGCCAGTATCTGGTTGACCGAATGAATCAGAATCAGGGCAGCAGTGGCGGTCTGCTTGGGCAGGCTGACAGTCTTCTGAATCAGGCTTATTCCTGGTGGGCGGGAATTTCCGGTACCAATGGTGCGACGAATGCCTATGACGCCTACGGGACTGTAAAGCGACCGCAGCCGACCAAAGCGGGCGCGGCGTTGCTTGGCTGGATGCAACCGGCCTTACAGCGGCTTGAGCAACTTTACCGGCTTCCCGAAGGTTTGCTGCGCAGCGTGGCAATTGCAGAATCGTCCGGTGACCCTATGGCGATGTCTGGCGCGGGCGCTGAGGGGCTTTTCCAGTTGATGCCCGGCACTGCTCAGGATTTGGGATTAAAAAACGGTGAAGCGTTTGACCCGATGAAATCCGCGCAGGCTGCAGCGAAGTACCTTTCTCAATTGCTCAAATCCAACGGCGGCGACCTCAGCAAAGCGCTGGCGTCATATAACTGGGGGATTGGCAACGTGCAGGAGCACGGCATGGCGTTACTACCCGAGGAAACACGCAACTATATCCCGCGTGTAATGAGCAACATGCCTTCCGGTGGTGCGCAAATCAATCAGGAAACCAACATTCACATTCATGGCGTGACCGATCCGGGGCAGGCGGGCAAAGCCGTTGCCGATCAGCAGACATCAGTCAATTCCCGTATCAGCCAGGCATTATCAACGGGGCCGCGGTAATGGATATTTTATCAACGCTGTTTTCTCTGCAGAGCCGAAAAATAGGGATGATGATCCCTGACGTGGTGGTCAGCGAAAAGCACAGTGACACGCTGGAAATCACTGAACACCCCGTCGAGGATAAAGCCCCGGTTGCCGATCATGCTTTTCGCCGGCCTTCTGAGGTTGTCATGGAGGTGGGGTTTGCCGGGGGCGGTTCTCTGCTGGATTTGGTCAACCTGTCGCCCATTGGCCTCAGTATTGGCATGAGTCCAAAAGAGGTTTACGCCGAACTGCTGACGTTGCAGAGAAACCGCGTTCCGTTCAGCGTTACAACCGGCAAGCGCATTTACAACAACATGCTGATCAAAGTGTTGGAGGTCATAACAGATAAACAGACAGAAAATGTCTTATCGGCGACTTTGACCTTGCGCGAGGTATTGATCACGTCCACTAAAACCATTTCAGTGGCGGACAAAGCTGATATGAGTCAGGGCGTCAGCACGTCCGCCGTCCAGAACTCTGGTGTTAAATCGTCGAAGCCGGTTAATCAGTCGCTTCTTTCATCTATAGCCGGTCTTTTTTAGGGAGGAGCAATGCAGGTTAACGAAATCCCGCTTTCTCCCGACAACCAGCAATTCAGTATTGCTGTTAACGGTGTCAGCTACCAGCTGCGCTCCCTCTGGCGCGACGGCGCCGGATGGATTGTTGATTTGATGGATGCCAGCGGTGCGCCTGTTGTTTCAGATATTCCACTGGTGACCGGGGCCAACCTTCTGTCGCAGTACGCTTACCTCAATCTCGGCTTTGCTCTGGTCGTTATCTGCGACGATCCCGGACAGGACTATCCAACCAAAACCGATCTGGGAATTAAAAGCCATTTACTGGTTGTCACGGAGTAACCATGTCTCAAAACTGGATGCGTCATTTCGAGTTGCAGATCCTGTCTGAAAACGGGCAGGGCATCAGCCTCAGCGATTTTAAGGTGGTATTCAATATCACCTGGACAGACACGCGCTGGCCACGTGTGGCAATGGTTCGGATCTACAACCTGTCAAAAGACACCAGTTCGCGAATACTGGGTAAAGAGTTTGCGAAAATAAAAATCATCGCTGGCTATGACGGCATGGCGCAGGCGGTTGATGCCAGTCAGGTGGGTAATGTCACCCAGTTATCAGCCGATCAGGTCGGCCAGACGGGCGGTACCAACTTCGGTGAAATTTTTAGTGGCGACATCCGCTTTACGATTACCGGGCGTGATAACCCGACTGATACGTGGGTGCTTATTCAGGCCATAGACGGGCATCAGGCGTTTATGAATGCCACTGTGTCCAAAACACTCGCAGCCGGTTATACGGTCGCTGATGTGCATGCTGCAGCGATGGACAGCTTTAGTCCTTTCGGCGTCAGCCAGGGCATTACCGGCGATATGCCGCCGACTATGTTCCCGCGCGGACGCGTCATTTATCAGTCCACGCGTGATGTCATGGACAACGTGGCCGCGCAAAGCGGTGCGACATGGCAGCTGGTGGACGGACAGGCGCAGATGGTGCCTGTCAATAAATACATTCATGAGGCAGTTGTGCTAAACAGCGATACTGGCCTGATCGGGATGCCGCAGCAGACCATGGGGGCGGGCGTCAACGTCCGCTGCCTTATCAATCCAAACATCCGTCTAAACGGACTAATCGAAATTGACCAGGCTTCGGTTTACCGGGCGAGCCTTTCGGCGGATGAGGTCAAAGCACTACCCAGTCGTGCCAGTGAGGCCAACACGAACGGCAACCTGTCGGTAAACGGAACATTGCAACAGCCCGCAAGTATTGCGGCAGACGGCGTGTATATCGTGAAGGCTATCGATTATACTGGCGATACCAGAGGCCAGGCGTGGTACATGGATTTGATGTGCTTCGCGCGAGGTTCGGCTGACCTTCAATCGGCAGGCACTTTAAATAGGAGCGCTGGGGAGTGAAAGGAATTGTACTTATAGCCTTTTCTATACTGACTTTTTCAGCTATTGCAAATGATGATCAGCCCAGACCACTAATGCAGTGTGGTCCCTTTACTTTGTCATCAAGTAACGATGGATTCATGCATATCAATAATGTCCGGCCTGAAACCCAAAAGTTCAGATTTTTAGGTGAACAGGGGGACTACAAAAATTTATCGTATCAATGGATAGTGCAACGCGGCGACGCGCCCGGCTGGTACGGCATGGATTACATCAAGCGAAATGGCAAAGCTATCCTGAACGTCGAAGCGATCCGCAGCAACATAGACCAGCCTCGAGTGTTCGGGACTTATGATTGTATTAAGGTTAAGTAATTGAATCGCACTAATGAGGTAAGGAAAATATAGTTAAACGCAGCTTAACATTTGTTGGATAATCCAGAGAATAAGGTGTAATATTTCCGCACACTAAATTAGTTATCTCTGGGGTTTTATTATGAATGCTTCGTATATCATTCTTGGAATATTTGGCGCTGGGGCAATCTGCGCTTGGTTTATAACCTACAAAATTTTAAAAAAACGACATGATGAAAAGCTGAATAAACTAGAGTTTGAAACAAGAAGTTTGATTGATTCTGAAATAAATGAAAAAGAAATAGCTATCAATGCTGCTATTTTAGAAAAAAACGATACAGTTGAGAAATACAAGAATAGAGATATTTTGCGCGAAGCTGAGCACGGAAAGCTTCTAAATGAGTTAAATAAGGTTATTGAGTTTCATAAAAATCGAAGTAAATCAATTTTCAATAAGGCGGTTGATTTTGCTTTCGATTTTGAAAGGATTTATAAAGAACAGCATGATAATGCCCAGCAAGAAATACAAAAAGTATTGGATGATACTTACCGATACAAAAGAAGAACCTTGCTCAGTTCTGTGACGTTAAAAAACTTTGAAAGAAAGTTAGAAGAAATAAGAAAGGAAAGCATGATATACCAGAGTTTGATAGTAAAGTATGACTATTTTGAACTGGTAGATAATTCTGACTGGGATCAAGTTGAAAAGGAGTTTAGAGATAAAGTATTGGCCCTTCAAGAGGCTCAGGACGAACGCGAAGCACAGAATGAAATTAAACGTCAGATTCGCGAGGAACGCCAGAGGGCGGAAGAGCTAGAGAAGCAGCAATTAGAAGCAGAAGAAAAAGAGCTTGAATTAGAAGCCCGAAGAAAAGCAATTGAGGAAGCCTTACTTGCTGCTGACGAAGACCATCGCTTAGAGCTTGAGGAAACGCGTCGAAAACTTGAGCAAGAGATTGAAGAAGTACACAAGCAATATGAAAGAGCTAAATCTATGGCGCAAATGACTAAGCAGGGCCATGTTTATATAATTTCTAACGTTGGTTCGTTTGGTGAAAACGTATTCAAAATAGGAATGACACGGCGTTTGGAGCCATTGGATCGCGTGACTGAATTAAGCGGTGCAAGTGTGCCATTTGAATTTGATGTGCATGCGATGATAAATTGTGAGGATGCTCCTGCATTGGAAGCTAAGTTACATAATCTCCTTAAAGCTGATCGCATAAATAAAGTAAATCACCGTAAAGAGTTCTTTAAAACCGATATTGATAAAATCATTAAGTGTGTTGAGGAAAATCACGGTATAGTTGAGTATGTTGTGAATCCTGCTGCTCTGCAATACTATAGAACATTGGAAATTAACAGTGAATTTAAAGAAGCTAAAGATTCTGTTTTAGCATCGTGACATACCAAGATTTCATAACCCGCTTCGGCGGGTTTTTTTATGCCTGGAGAAAAGAAAATGGCGGTAACCCCTCAGTCTCTGGCCGGTGGTGAAGAGCAGGCATTGAAAGTCCTTTCGGACACCATCTTTTCAATGCTTCGTGTATCTATGCCTGGAATTATCGAATCATTCGACCCTGTGGCCTGCACATGCAGCATTCAACCAGCGCTTAAAGGCCGGGTGGCTGATGCGCTAGGGAATATGAAATCAGCACCTTTGCCGGTGCTGGTGGATGTGCCGGTTATATTTCCACGCGGCGGCGGCTGCACCATCACTTTTCCGGTAAAAGCCGGCGACGAATGCCTGGTGATATTTTCTGACCGCTGCATCGATTTCTGGTGGCAGAACGGCGGCGTTCAGGAGCCCGTAGACCAGCGCCAGCATGACTTATCCGATGCTTTTGCCATCGTTGGTCCTCTGTCACAGGCGCAGAAAATATCCGGCATCAGCACCACTTCCGTGCAGGTTCGCACCGACGATGGCAGCAGCTTTATCGAACTGATGCAGGACGGCAACGTGAACATCACCACGCCACTGCTTACAGTGAACGGCAACGTTCAGGTCAACGGTACCGTGAAATCTACCGGCGATCAGGTGGCGAAAGGCATCAGCCAGACCGGACACGTTCACTCTGGCGTGCAGTCAGGCGGCAGTAAAACGGGCGGCCCGCAATGAGATACCGACGCGAAGACGACGACGGCGACTATACGTTTGGCCGTGGCGATGATACCTGGCTGATTAACTCACCCGAGGCGGTGGCGCAGGCAGTGAAAACGCGCTTTCTGCTCTGGTACGGTCAGTGGTTCCTTGATACCACGGCGGGAACGCCATGGATACAGTCGGTATTGGGTAAGCAGAAGCCTGAAACCTACAACTTAGCCATACGCCAGCGGCTCCTTGAGACGCAGGGCGTTAAATCAATCATCTCGTTCAATACTGACCTCAACAGCAAAACGCGCCGGGTGACCTTCACGGCGACGATTGACACCATCTACGGGACAACGACCGTTAACAGCGAGGCGTAATGGCTCTCAACTTAGACACACTGGGTTTATCGGCAACGATAAACGCCCAGGGAATCAGCGCGCCTGATTACCAGACAATCCTTTCCTCTCTGACGGATTATTTCCTGCAGATTTATGGCGCTGATGCCTACCTCGATCCGGACAGTAAAGACGGCCAGATGGTGGCACTGGTGGCGCTGGCCATTCACGATGCTAATAACACCGCCATTGCGGTTTACAACTCGTTTTCGCCGTCAACGGGCATGACCGACGCGCTTTCACGTAACGTTAAAATTAACGGTATCAGTCGCCGCGCGGCCACGAACTCAACCACTGACCTGACTCTGAGCGGTACGGCCGGGGCCACGATTATTAACGGTTCAGCCAAAGACACTAACGGCATTGTCTGGAATCTGCCCGCAAGCGTGACCATCGGCCCGGGCGGAACCGTGATTGCCACGTCAACCTGTGCGGTGTCGGGCGCTGTTGCCGCTATTGCGGGCTCAGTCAATACCATAAACACGCCAACGCGTGGGTGGCTTAGCGTGACCAATGTGTCAGCGGCCACGGTGGGCAGTGCAGCAGAAAAGGACTCAGAGCTACGCATCCGCCAGCGGCAGAGTGTTGCGCTTCCGTCCCTGACGCCATTTGCAGCGCTGGACGGGGCGATCGCGAATGTTACCGGCGTGACACGTCACAAACTCTATGAAAACGACACCGGGAGCCAGGACGCAAACGGACTGCCTGCGCACTCCGTAGCGGCAATTGTTGACGGTGGAGACGTGAACGTGATTGCTCAGGTGATTCAGGGCAAAAAGGGGCAGGGCGTCGCCACGTTTGGCAGTACCTCCGTTACCGTGCCTGACGCGTGGCAAAACCCCCACACCATCAGTTTTTCAAGGTCATCCCCGGTACCTGTGTTTGTGGCCATCACGCTTAAGGTGTTTCAGGGCTACACGACGCAGGTAGGTAATGACATCAAAAAGGCGATTGCGGATTACGTTAACTCGCTGGACATCGGCGATGATCTGCTGCTGAGCCGGGTTTACTCACCGGCAAACCTCGGCGTGGTGAGCGGGGGCGAGAGCCGGTATTACGACATCAACAGCCTGCAGATCGGGCGTTCTGCGGCAACGGTCGCACCGGCCAATATCGTGACGGCGTTTAACGAGGCCGTGACCTGTTCAGTGGACAACATCACAGTTACGGTGGCGTCATGAGCAGATACACCGACCTGATAACGAATTATCACCGGACTAAGCCGCTTTTTACACAGCATGTCGATTTGTCCACACGCCCCCTCACGGATACCGGCAGTGCCATGGACGGGCTCCTGACGGCCTTTGATATCGATCAGGCCGTGGGCGTTCAGCTGGACACCCTCGGGGAATGGATAGGCCGGAGCCGCACGGTGGCCATACCTATTTCAGGGGTTTATTTCTCCTTTGATACGGATGGTCTGGGCTGGGATCAGGGTGTCTGGCAGGGGCCGTATGATCCGGACAGCGGCTATACCCGTCTCAGTGATGAAACCTACCGGATTATCCTCAAAGCCAAAATCGCTATTAACAACTGGGACGGCACCAACGGTTCGTTAAAAGGAATTCTGGATAACGCGCTGGCCGGTTCCGGCCTGACGATGCAGATCGTAGACGGCCAGGACATGACAGTCGGGCTTTGGGTGTTTCCTGAAAAGGATATCAGCCTGGTGTCGAGAGAACTCATTGCGGCCATCCGTCAGGGCTATCTGACAGTAAAAGCAGCGGGCGTATTTGCCGGAAGTATTCAAATCCCCTCGGTCATCACACCGTCTGAGGGAAGTACATTTTTTGGTTTCGATATGGAAAACGGGTTCATATCGGGCTTTGACAGCGGCGCATGGGAGACGAAACTCTGATGTCAGTGAACAATTTTAAAGCTTTCGCAACGGACGCAAGTGCGAACGTCACATCGCAGGGTGACTATGAAAATCTCCCTGCACTCCTGACGGGTTTTCAGTCGGGCAAAGCTTCCTCAGCACAAATCAACAAGGCGCTGAGGCAGTCCACAACAGTGGCTGCAATGGTAGGACAGATTATTGCTGCTGCCGGGCTGGACGCAAAAGACAATGGCGACATTGCCACGCTGTTATCTAATTTCGTCACCGCTCTTATACCTGCTCTGGGGATCGACAGATATGAGCAGACACCCGACGAAACGCATATCCGCTCACCGGACAAGAAAAGCTACATTCTGGTAAATAACAATGGCTGGGGCGCATGGAATACCGATACCGGTATTATTCCGCTGGCGCTGGGTAATGGCGGTACCGGCGCGAAAAACGCATCTGATGCCCGTAAAAATCTTAACTTACAGGGCTTCTCGTCAACCAATGATCAGTCTGCGGGCGCTTATAACTACATGCTGTCGCCCAATAACAATTATTCGCTTGTTATGGCCAACAGCGGGACGTGGGGCGCTCAGGATTCAACAGGCAAGACTATCCCCCTGCCAGTGGACAGGGGCGGCACGGGCGCGGTAAACCCGGCAGATGCGAGGACTAACCTCGGACTGAAAGCGCTTTCAGTCCAGGATACAGCACCTGTCGCAAACGGCGGCACAGGAGCAACAACAGCCGACGCCGCGAGGACTAATCTCGGGCTGGGTCCCGTCGCAACAATGACCACGGTTCCGGTAGCAAGCGGGGGGACTGGCGCGACAACGGCGGCAGACGCAAGAACCAACCTCGGACTGGGTAATGCCTCCACTTATACTGTGGGTTCTGGCCCGAATCAGATCCCGGACATGAATTCATTTACCAAAGGAAGTGGGTGGCAGAAATTGCCGGGCGGGAAAATCCTGCAGTGGTTCCAGGTCACCACAAGTACGTCAGCGGCTGTTCAGGTAAGTTTCCCCATCCCGTTCATGTCCGGTGCAAATATGATTGTTGCCTCTCCTGTCGATGTGAATGTGCCTAACTGGGCGTCAGCAGCGATTTATAACGCCAGCTCATGCCTGGTTTCAGCGTATGACGGCAGCAAGGTTCGCGTCGCCACAACCGTTTATATCTTCGCCATAGGGGAATGATTGATGTACATGTACAGCGCCAAAAATAACGCTTTTTACCCTCTGTCACTGAAAGAAAATTACGAGGCCGCAGGTTCATGGCCGGATGACGGGAAAGAGGTAGATGAGGCAGTGTTCAGCACATTCACGAATGCGCCGGCAGGAAAAACGAGGGTGGCGGGAGCAGATGGTTTGCCTGCCTGGGGAGATATTCCACCGCCAACAAAAGAGGAACTGGTGGCTGTGTCGGTAACGAAAAAAACAAACCTGATGGCTGCAGCGACTGTCGCAATCGATCCACTCCAGGATGCTGTCGATCTGAATATGGCGACGGATGCGGAAAAAGCACAGCTGAACAACTGGAAGAAATATCGTGTACTGCTTAACCGTGTTGATACGTCTACGGCACCTGATATTACTTGGCCTGACCAACCAAAATAAAAAAAGCCCGACGACCGGGCAAAGACTAAACCGCTCCCGTCTTCGCAGGTTTACGGGGTGGGTGCTTAAAGTTTAGTCACACTCCGCAACACTTCCAAATAAAATCCCTTTCCCACCAAAGCCTTTACAAATCTCCCAACCGCAGCGGCTTGAACATTTTTCTCAAAAGATAATACTGTTTTTATATACAGTGTTTTTTGAGGGCGTGTTCATGCCGCGCTATGGCGATATCAGGGTGTCTTTTTTTGAGGCGATTAAGCGTTCGCCAAAGTATGGCGTCACCGTTTCTACATCTGACTTTGTGGCTGAACTTGCAAAGCGTAACTGGGAATTCAGCCACAAGCAGGCCAACGAATGGATAGCTCAGAACGTGATGACGTTCCGGGATCAGTCGCCAGGAGAAGGTGAAAACCGACTATGGCAGCGTTTCTATCACTACGGAGATTACTGATATGGGATTTCCTTCTCCTGCGGCAGACTTCGTTGAGAGCCGCATAGATCTGAACAATTTGATGATTCACCATCCGTCTGACACCATGCGCATTGAAACGCCTCGAGGCTTTGTTTTGGTTGACCGGTCACTAACGCCATTGCCGGGTAAAAAGGTTGTCTGGCAGGTGGACGGTTATCCCATGGTCGGAAAGTATTTTAAGGGTGGGATTATTACGGAAGATGGCGAGACAATCGACGGGGAATCGCTGGAGGGGGTGGTGATGTTGGGCGTTGTGACGTTTGAAGTGCTCGACGTTTACGATGCTCGTTGGCTACCTATATAACCGTATATAATTAAAAAGCAGCACTTAAGCTGCTTTTTAGTGTAATTATAGAAATGAGTTTAATACTCATCTTTGAGATAAATTACCTTTGTGCAAACAACTCGTATTCTTTATACAAAGATGCACCTAAAATATATTTCAACTCGCCTTGGCTTCTGTAAAATACGCTGGATATCTCTAATTCGTAATATTTTATGAATATCAGGCTTAGAGCGGAAACTATTCTTTGTAAGTGTATGATTTGTTTGGATGGCTTTGTCGAAGAATCGTTAGATAACAAATCCATGAATTTTGCCTTTATATTCAACTTCGCCTCAGGAGAAGAGTGAATAAACTGACAAGCTTTTGTGTAGTTTTCATGCATGTACTTCCAGTTTTCGGAGGCTCTCTCTTTTTTTAAATAATCGAAGTCTTTCCTGCGAACTGTCCCATCAAAGTCACTCCCGTTGTAACACTTATCAAGGGCAATCCTTGCGATGTGCTCGATCATTGACCTAATATTTAGATAAAGATATCGTTCTTTATGATCAATGATTGCGATCACAGAATTAAGAATGTCATAAGTTATTCCACTAATGTAATTTTTATGATGAAGTCGTACATTGTTCTCAACAATTACATTCATGAGAAAGGCCAACTTAAAAATACTTGTAAGCAAGTTTACGTCTTGTGTGGTTCTTTGGTCATTTTTTATGTGCGCGACAAAATCAGAAACATCTCTTTTACTATTAAAGGGATGAGTTGTTAACATTTACTCACCCCTCCTGATAATACCATGGATCCATTTAGACATATTGGTCAAAGAATTGTTTTTATCTTTAATCAGCTTATCATTTTTCTCTAAGACAGAGTAATCATTAAGGATTTCCTTAATGATGCTGTAAGTTTTATTTGCGTAGTTTTGAACCTCCTTTTCATTGGAGTCAAAAATTTTTCTACAGATTTTAGCCACCATAACTGTCCTTGACCGAGAGGCGTATAGTGGCATGTCTGTCTGAAAAACAAATTTTATGAAATCTAAAGCTTCAATGTTTGATTTTAGTATTTTCTTATTTAAAATTAGTGAAACTACAGATCCTATAAGCACTTCTTTGGATATTTTCTTATTTGTATATAGCATTTGTATCTGCTTCAACTCTTTATAGTTATCCATTTAATCCTCCAGCGCCTCTAATCTTTCAATGAATTCTTTGCAAATTAAATCAATCTCATTTCTAGATTTTTGATAACTTGATGGTATGTTACCTTGATTCCCAACCATGAGATTGCGAACGAATGACAATCTATTGGTAAAGAAGTATAACTCATCGAAAGGGGGGGTGGCTTCAAACTCTTCCTTAATTTTAGATGTTTTTTCGGTGAATCGTTCATCTGTGCTTGTATAAACGAAACCCATGTGTTTGATATCTGGGTTGTGATTGTGCTGCAAATTACCAACTACACTTATTAAGCTGGTAGCCCCTAAAACTGAATAATGATCAATCTTTACAGGAACAAGATAGTAATTGGATGCAACAAGAGCGGCATCGGTAAATAATGACACTGTAGGGGGGCTGTCTATTAAAATATAATCGTAGTTTTCTTTTAAATTATTGTCGTCAATAAATCTCTTTATTTTTTGAATCCGAACAGCTTCTTGAGAGGTGTCAAAAATAATATCCATGTCGCCTAAGATGACGTCTAGACCATCAGAAAACTTGGTTATAACATCCTCTACTGAAACTCTTTTAGCCTGCTCCATTATTGATGAAGGGGTCTCGAAAATCCTTCGAATGGTTTTTTTCTCTTTTTGCAGAGTATTAACGTATTCTTCTACTCTATTGTACTTGTTCAGTACCGATTGAGTAGCATTGAATTGAGGGTCAATGTCAATGATTAAAATTTTCTTTTCAAGATAATTAGCGAGGTATTCTCCAATCCCAACACATAACGTTGTTTTACCAACACCACCCTTCATATTTATAAAACTTATAACTGGAGCAGGCATATAATTCCAATCCTTGAAATAAAATTAAAGTAAACTTTTAATCTAAAGCCTCTAAGTCATATGGCGTGGCTTTATAAAAACATCATATAGCAAATCATTAAAATATTGAAACTGTGTATTTATCAGGGGTTTTTTAGAACATGTCCATGAGTATTTCTTGAGTAAATACTTGAAGTATGGTGGTAGGACTCTAAAGACCAAAGAGGGAAATAATTAAATTTATGTGTACACAAGTGTGTACTGTTAAGTGCTAAATATAAAATATAAAACAATTAAATCATATGCTTAGATAATTTTTTTCTATATCCATTTAACTAAGGAGACGCCAGCGCAGTATACCGCAGTTAAGCGGCAGGATTCACTACACTGCCGCGCGTTTGCTCATTCTGTCAGCAATTTAGCGTTCTTCTTGCTGCTGCTGACG
>Ga0157367_1000101_pt1 | contig 42121 bp, 48 predicted proteins | sample AttbisABBM2_FD_113142 | JGI IMG/M metagenome (GOLD analysis project Ga0157367, IMG submission 113142) | Fungus gardens microbial communities from leaf cutter ant in Botucatu, State of São Paulo, Brazil - Atta bisphaerica ABBM2 | ecosystem: Host-associated > Fungi > Mycelium > Unclassified ... | reverse complement strand
TTTCTTCAGGTCGCCAAACATAGAGGTAAGCGACTCATCAACGCGCTTCAGGCTCAGGGTAAACATGATTTTGCTGGCCGTTCCGTTCGGGTAAAACTCGCTGAAGGTGTTAGAAATACTCTCGATCACGTACATGCCGTAAATCATGCCGCTGCCGCCAATCAGCGGCCACGCCATTCCCTCGTCTGCCATCAGTCGGATGGTCATCAGCGACACCGAGCCGCCCGTGATTTCCGGGCGCAGCTCACCGGAAAGCGTGATTTTTTCATCACCCGGCCCGATAAACTGCGCCGACGGACGCTGCCCGATCCGGCTGTTAGTGGGCCAGCGGTAATCGATATTCTGCTGCATATCCCCGTAAGGCAGGGTCTGCCGCATAAACGGCATCATGCCGTAAATCATCATCATCGGTTAATCCTCCCAGCCCATTTTGCTGCGATTCTGTGCCTGGCGGTTGCGCTGCTCTTTTGCCTGGTGCTGTGCCATCAGCGCCATTGCGTCGTCTTTGGTCATGCCCTCATGCATGTTGATTTCATACTGGTATGTATTCTGGCTGCGGTCGGTAAATCCGCCTCCGGCTGACGGGGCTGAAACCGGGCGGTAAGGCGCGCCACCATAGGCGATGTTGTACTGCAGCCCGCCGGTATCTGCACCCGCACCGCCGGTCGCTACAGGGTCAGGCGACGGCACTTTGTCTTTCAGGCCATCGGATTTCGTGTCGATGATGCCGAGCTTATCCAGTACCCAATCAATGCCGCCCATAAGCTGATCGAGCGCGTGACTTGGAATTTTCAGCGCCTCGGCCAGCATGTTGCCGAACTTCTTACCCATGTCTCCGGCGGCGGCGAGTTCGGTCTGCGTGGATTTCACCGGCTCCAGCAGTTTGCCGAACCAGTCCCAAAGCTCTTTGACCTTGCCGCCCACCCAATCAAACACCGGCTTTAACGAACCGAAGGAATCACTGATCGGCCCCATCGCAGCGGTGAAGCCTTCGGCCATGCCTGCAATAAAGGCGCTGATGGGTTCCCAGTATTTGCGCACCAGTAGCGCCCCGGCCACGATTGCTGCCGCGACGGCCACAACCGGCAGCGTGATAGCGCCGAGCGCGGCCGTAATCGCTCCGCCCGCGATGCTGAATGCCGTGCCGAGGAAACCCGCCCCGGCAATCAGGGTATTCACGCCCGCAATCACCGGCCAAGCTACCAGCCCGATTGCGCCCAGCGCCCCGGCTAACATCAGCCCGCCCATTACCACTTTTGCGATACCGCCCGCCAGCTCCGGGTTAGCCTTAATCCAGCCATCCACCTTGAGCAGCAGCGCCGCCGTGTCCTGGGTAAGCGTGCGCAGGCTGTCGTCATTCTGATCAAACAGGTCGGTGCCGATAGCCTCATAAGCAGACTGCAGCTCTTTCAGATCGCCGCCGAGATTATCCTGCATGACCTGGACCAGTTCGGCGGTTTTGCCATCAGAGGCTTTAAACGTGGCGGTCAGCTGATCAAGCTTGCCGGTTGAGGCGGCGGTCATCAGTACGGCGGCCGATGAGCTGGCCTCCTCACCGAAGATGGTTTTCATGTACTCGGCGCGCTGGCCCGTTCCCAGCTTGTTACGAACAAAGCTCGCCTGCATTTCTTTCAGGATGGTAAAAATCGGGCGGGTATTTCCTTTGCTGTCTGCGGTTTTAATCCCCAGCTCTTTGATAGCCTTGTATGATTCGCCAGTAGGAGCCTGCAGCCTGCTCAGCACGGCGCGGCTCCCTGTGCCGGCCATTGATCCTGTTATTTTTCCGTCATGCAGAGCACCGATCATCGCTGCCGCCTGCTCGATGCTGACGCCTGCATTTTTCGCCACCGGGGCGACGTAGGTCAGCGCATCACTCAGCCCGTCAAAATCTGATGCCGTTTTATTCAGCGTCATCGACAGCACGTCGCCGATGTGTGCAACCTTATCATTTGAGAGCTGAAAGGCTGACTTCATCCCCATCAGCAGCCCGGCGTTTTCCTCCATCGAACGCTTGTTTGCCAGCGCCATGTTGAGTGTTACCGGCGTGACGGCCTGAACGGCTGCGGCATCGCCGCCGCCTTTGGCAATAACGATCTGTGCACCTGCTGCATCATCGGCAGATGCGGCCGTTGTATCGCCGAGCTGACGCGCGTGCGCACGCAGTGCGATCATCTCCTTTGAATCTTTCGCCACGCCGAGCACGGCCTGCAGCTCGGAGTTCTTCTGTGCGAAATCAAAGCCCGGCATCAGCAGCGAGGTTGCCGCCATGCCGCCGACCGTTGCCGCACCGATACCGGCCGCGCCCATATTCCGCACCTTGCCCGACAGCTCCTGGCCTTTACGGTAGCGCTCGCTGGTCTGGTTCAGCCGCTCCTGCTGTGCATTCAGCCGCTGCAGTTCCAATTTCTGACGACTCAGACTGACGGTTGCCTGCGCTGAAGTGGTTCTAAGGCGCTGTTGCTCGCTGCTCAGGCTTTTAGTGGAAATCCCCGCTGCGTTAAGCGCCTCGCGCTGCTGCTGCACGGACAGGCGCAGGCTGTTGGTCTTGGTCTGCAGCTCAGCCGCCGCCTGCCGGGCCTTTTCCAGTGCGCGGGCCTGCTGCGTGGTGGGGCGCTCCGTGTTTTTAAACTGCACGGCCAGCGCTGCCGCCTCCTGCTTCGCGTCCTTAAGGCTCTGCTGCGTGACGGCCAGCTGCGCGCTGGCCTTGCGAAAGCCGTCAATTTTTCCGGCCTGCGCATCCAGCTCCTTAATGGTTGATTGCGTCTGGCGAATGTCAGACGACAGATTTTTAGCGGCGGCCTGCACGGCTTTGAAGGGGCGCGAGGCTTTGTCTACCGCGTTCAGCAGCACCTGCACCTTGAGGTTATTGCTCATCCGGGGTTGCTCCGCTGCGGATAAAGGCTTTATGCCGCCAGTCCATCAGCTCGGCCAGCGGCATGTCGTACATTTCGGAAGGTTGCCAGTGAAATATCGTGGCAATGTCGGCCATCAGGTCGTTCACCGTCAGGCCGTGCGGCCAGTCTATTCGTCCGACTTCGACTGCAAAAAACCGATCACCTTTCCGCCCAGCGCAATCAGGTCTACCGGATCAAGGGCATTACACTCGGCCTTTGTCAGCGCTGGCAGGGTAATGCGCGGCAGCACGGTCAGCAGGGCGTCAACATCAGACTGGCACAGGTCGGCCAGGCGCACGCCGCGCAGACTTCCGGCCGTCGGCTTAATCAGCTCCACGCTTTTGATTTCGGTTTCACCGCGCAGCAGCGGGGTTTCAAACTCTACAATATTTTCTTTCTTTTCCATGATTGTTCTCTGTTCACTGTAGTCAGGTAATGCCAGCGGCGGGCGCTGGCGTCAAGGTTTATACCAGGCCGAGGTTTTTACGGCGCTGCTCAAGACGGTCAACGCCGTTAACCTTCTCCACCATGTTGATGGTGTCGATTTCGATCAGCTCTTTGCCGTTAAATGTCAGCTTGTAATAGGTGTTTTTACTGGTGATTTTGGTTTCGGTGTCTTCACCCTGTTTGGCTTCGCCGAAATCAAACGACTGATGCTTACCGCGCACCTCAATCTCTACCGCGATTTCCTCGCCGGTATCGTCGCGCTGGTAAGAGCCGGTAAAGCGCAGGGGAATGTCAGACGCACCCCACTGCGTGAGTACCAGCTCATCAATACCGCCGATGCTCCATTCAACATCAAGCGCGTCATCTTCCAGACCGTTATCAATGAAGGCTGCGCCGCTCATGCCGCCCGCGCGGAACGGGTCGAGCTTGCGTGCCAGCTTCGGCAAGGTCACGGCGGTGACGACGCCCTGATAGCTGTTGACGTTATTAAAAAGGTTCATGCCCTTTAGTTTGCGTGGCAGTGCCATTTATCCGGCTCCTCAGCTGTTAACGGATGCGGCGAAGTTCGCCAGATAGGTGTCTGTAATGCGCTGGCGCAGGGTTAAATCTTCCAGCGGCGGAACCGGCGTATAGTCGTAATCGATAAAGAGCTTGCCCGCCTTCAGGGTGTCTTTATCGTTGGCGCTTTCGTCATACCAGGCGGATGCACCCAGCAGATAACCGGCGTTAACCAGCTCGCGGAACTTCGCATTGATGCCCGCGATAATCTCGCGCACCAGAACCGGCGTCAGCGGCTTATCAACCGCCCACATGTGCGCCTCGGCCATGGTGTCAGCCAGCACCTGCGCGGTGCGGGTGTAGTTCTCAAACTGAAACAGTGGGTCATCACTACAGGTGCGGTTGCCCCAGAAGCGGAAACCGTCTTTACGGATCAACGTGGTGACGTCGGCCTCGTTGAGCAGGTCGGCGTCGGTGCCGGTCTGCTGCAGATCCCAGAACACCGATGCAGAAATGCCGGTCACGCCATTAACGCCGACGTTAGACAGGGTTTTATGCCAGCCTGTGTCATTGTCGATTTTGGCGCGCAGGCCCAGCGCACGGGCAGTGGCATAGGCGGTATCAGATTTGCTGGTCGCTGTGTTCCACGCGACGAAATCAGGCCAGATAACCATCAGCTCACGCTGGCTGAAGTTCTGGCGATAAAGGCGGGCTTCGGAAATGGTTTTGCATTCCCATGCTGACACGTAGGCAAAGGCGCGCAGCTGCTGCGCAATGCTGGCAAGCGCGGTTGCCACCGCCATTGAATCCAGCCCCGGCACGCCGAGAATGCGCGGCTTGACGTCGAGCTGGGTCTGCGCGGCGAGCAGCGCTTTCATGCCGGTATACTGGCCGTTTTCATCCGTGCCGCCGATGATATTGGACGTGGTTTCGGCTTCGTCGGCACCTTCAGCAACGCGCACGACGACGGTCACGGGTTTTGACTGGTCAGCAATGGCCTGCAGTGCGGCGGCAAGCGTGCCTTTTTTACCCGCTTTACCGACTGCGCCCTGCACGTTGGTGATAAGTACCGGCGTATTCAGCGGAAAGGTTGCCGCGTCAGCGTCCTGCGCGGTGCAGACCATGCCGACGATTGCGGTTGATACGGTTGTTATGGTGCGCGTGCCGTCGTTAACTTCGACGACGCGGACACCATGATGATAATCAGACATCTGATGCACTCCGTTTTGAGGGTGTGCTCAGGGTGTCAGTTCAGGTTTTGCAGTGCATCTGATGGGGGTTTGCTGGTCAGTCAGCAGACAGAATTAATAATCTGGCGCTGCCTGTCGGACGGTATGTACAGGTAAAAGGTTTTCCTTATAATATTAACTATATCGGTTAGATTCACTGTTAAAATCCGTAGGTAAGCTTTTTTATTGCTCTTTCATAAGATAAAGGAGGTGAAATTGATTTCTTTAAAAAGTGCTTTAAATATGGAAGTCGGGAAAAACATTTATTTATGCCTGACTGGCGCAGGAGTGGCCGTTTTTATGTTCTATTGCATAAGAATGCATTTCTTTCCCACCGGGTTAACATTATCCGATGTGATTTTTTTTCTAATGGTTATAACATCGTTCTCAATTATTTTGGTTTTTTTTATATTATGCTGGTATTCGATGTCCGTCATTGTAGCTACTCTTTCTTTAAAGGGTGCTTTTTTCCTTGCAGCGAGAAATAAAAACAAAAAGGCGTTGCGCTCATTTAAAGGAACAAGAAGAGTTGCAAGGAAGATGAAGATTTATCAACCCATCTGGGCGCATGTTATAATATCTTTTATAGCAATTTTTACTATTTATTTAGTAGTAAGATCAAAGCATGTTGATGTCTTACCGATTTTTTCATCGGTAATTATGACAGCCGCCTTAATTATGATAATCCCAAATATTTATTTTGATAAAAGAATAGAAAAGAAGAAAAAAAATAAAATTGCATCGTTAATTACTGGTGTGGCATTTATTTTCTTTTTCATGCTGTCTGGCATGGCTCCAGTACTGAGTGATGCTGGAATGACTATTATAGGAGTGCGAAAGTCTAATGTAACCATAATGTTACAAGGGAGTGATTTGAAAATGGCCAGGCATTTGACGGGGAATCAGGATCAAAACTACTTTACGGGGGATGCTCTATTTACGGGGGTAGGTGCTAGTTCATTGCTGGTTATTAATAAAAAAAGGATTATTGTGAAAAATGAAAATCTTGCCCTTTCGTTTTGAACTAGCCAGATATAAAAAGTATTTATATCTACATGTAAAATATTTTTAAGATAGCAAGGTGCAAAAGCTGGTTTCTGCACCTTGCCATATTTTAGACAGGACGGTCTGGCCACGTGATAAAAGTTTTAGAAAGTACATCTACACGCTGGATTTTCTGTGCATAAGCCATCCATGCCGTCAGTCTTTCCTTATCATCCTCTGTAATAATTCCCAGCAGCAACTGCGCCTGCCAAGCTGCGCTTACGGAGTTAGCTTCTGCAATACGGGTACTTCTTTCTTTCTCAACGGCGATTATCTTTGCTTCACGTTCAGCCTCTGCGTCTTTTACCCAATTCGTGCCATCCCATTTATCCCAAGCGGTTGCCGGTTTCAGTAGCGTAGTGTCTGTCGGATAATCGCCAAGCGCGTTAATCAGCACTGCTGCGCCGTCTGCGACTGAATAAACCGTTTTTCCGCGATGATCGGCCACGGCCAGCCAGCTTCCATCACGGTAAAGCATTACGTGCCCGGCCTCAGCATCGGGCGGTGCGGTGATGCAGGCATTAGCGGGAAGGCCAACACCCTGAGCCAGAAACTCATTGCTTGAGCCGGTAAACTCACCGGTTAACGCATCAAAATTGTATACAGTGATTGTACCGGCTGATTTAGCCAGGCCATTTTTATCGAGTGTTACCTTAGCCATTACGCAGCCCTTACGATATAGTTAAACGCCACGTTTCGCGGGCGGATGAACCAGCGCGCCCTTGACCCTGTGGATCCAAATGTTGGCAAGTTACAGACAGCTTTGTTTTCTGCGGTGTTGAATAGATTTTCACCATTACCAAGCTGAATAGCTGTAAGTGTCGAGTTGTTTTCAATATTGGGCTGAATCCATGTGCCTTCCTGGAAAGAAAGTAACTCACGGCCTACGTCAACACCTCGCCCGTCATCCCAGCCACGAATAAACTCACCCCGAAGATCGGGCAACTTCAGAGACTGATAAACCTTTGCCAGCGCCGGATAGGCGGAGGCGCTGAAGGATGCGCCATTGCATTTCAGCCATCCCACAGGGGGTACAGAAGATGCACAGGGTAAAGGTATGCCAACCGGCACGGCAGAGCCTTCGCCCAAACCGAGGTTTTTGAGAACGTCGGCAATCAGCCCGGCGTCTTTGATTTCCGCCAGGGCATTGGCAATCTGCAGGTACTGGCTGTGTGGGTTTTTAGCATCGGTGTGCGCTTTCATTAAGCTGTCAGCGTAGGCTTTCACCTCGATCACGGCGTCATCTACATACTTCCGCGTTGCCAGTACAACTGCCGGATCAATTTTCAGCGTGACGGCGCTCGTGCTGTGCACGATTAAAATCATGCGCACGGTCTGCGTCCGGCCGCTGCCTTCGGCCAGCTGCGGCTTGTAGGTTTCCGGGCAGTTAGCAACGGCAATCAGCACGCCGTCGGCGTCATACAGGCCAATCTCGCGGATCCAGAAACCTCCCTCGCTTTCCGGGATAATCTGCTCAGCAATAATCTGGCTGCTGTTTGCCGCGTCAACGGTCAGCGAATTAAGCTGCGCGCGTCGCTTCTCGCCAATGAGCTTTGTCTGTGCCGCGTCAGGCGTCGGCAGTGTGCCGCCACCGTCGCCGACGCCCATCGAGGCGATGTTCACTTTCGTGCCGAGAGCGGCGGCATTCGCCAGCTTAACCGCGCCCTGATTGGTCAGCAGGGCAAAATATTTTGTCGTCATGCGCTCACTTCCGTCAGGTCAATAAGATGCACCGCCACGCCGGCATAACCCGGCCCGCCGACGCTGATAAGTTCAGGGGTATAGGGATAAACGGTCAGCTCGTCTCCGCTGTAGCTGGCAACGGCTACCGGCAGCGCGCCGTTCGCGTCCAGATTGATAGACAGGCCGATAAGGTGACGGCTGCAGGGCTTCGCGTCGGCTATTAGGCGCTCCAGCTCGTTATACATCTCCTCTGTAATGCCGGTATCGAGTACGCCCACATCAAGCCGGAACGTGCCTGGCGTCTCATTAGTTTTCCACCACTCGATTATTTTGATGAGATAGCCCAGCGGCTCAACGACGCGCCGGATAGCGCCTATCGTGCCCTTGTGCCGGTGCACGTACTGCGAGGCGGCAACCACGGCGCGCTTTGTCGATTCCGGCCAGGCTGAATCCCAGCGGTCAACCGACCATGCCCACGCCAGATAGGGCAGAAGCTCCAACGGGCAGGTGTGCGGATTCCATAACTGACGCAGCGGCACGCTCATAGCACCAGGGCTTGCCAGCGCCTCAGCGGCAGCAATCTCAAGCGCTGACGAGCCGGTAGGCAGCAGGCGATCACTCATCCGAGCCTCCCACGGTCAGCGTGTAACCCGTGCAGTAAGCGGCCTGCGTTTTATCGAGCACCACGTCAGCAGCAGGCTTAATCAGGTTAACGCGCTGCACGCCCTCAACGTGCATGGCGGCATACAGCGCAGACAGGCGAATGTCCCGGCCGAGACGCTTCTGCGCGGTAATGTAGGCGGCGAGCTTTGCCTCAGAGGCGGCGCGGACTGGCTCCGCCTCCGGTCCCGGATAGAGGTACAGCTCGGCCACAATTTCGTAATTCACAATGTGCGCTGACTGCACGCTCACCCGGTCGGCAACCGGGCGCACGTCTTCATCATTGAGCGCAGCGTTAACCACGGCCAGCAAATCGTCGCCCGCCACGCCGCTGCCCTCACGCGCGAGCACTGTCACCGTGACCACTGAAGGCGACGGACTGATGGCTGATGCATCGGCTACGCGGCCGTCGGCGCTTCTGGCATGGTATTCATACGCGCCTGTCGGCCCCGCAACGCTAAGCCCCTCAAACGCCGAGGCGATACGCAGCCGGAAATCGTCGTCACTTTCCATCACGGCGGCGGTCGGTGGAATGGTCGTATCATCGGCGGGCGTAATGGTCAGACGGGGTACACCATTGTTAGCGCCAAGCTGGTCAAGGTCGCCGTCCAGTGAATACGCCACCATGACGGCCTTTGCCGCCTCGTTGATGCGCTGGCGCAGGATCAGCTCGCGATAAGCGTTTTCCTGCAGCAGCTTGACGATGGGTTCTGATTCAAACGTCAGCGTGCGGGCGATAGCGTCCTGCTTATCGTCCGGGTAAAGGGAAATCAGCGTCGCCTTTCGCTCGGCCAGCAGGGTTTCATAGTCCAGCGACTCCACCACGTCAGGCGCGGGTAGCTGGCTCAGGTCGATAGTTGCCATAGTCTCAGCTCACAGAAACGGTTAAGGAAAAAGTCTGCGCGCTTTCGGTGCGGTTGCCGGACAGCTCAACCACCATTGCGCCATTGATATACGACTCAAAGCTGATGGCTGTCAGCTTTACCCGCGGCTCCCACTTCAGGATCGCCAGATAGCAGGCCGACATAATCTGCAGGCGCAGCGCCTCGTTTTGCGGTTGGTCAATCAGCGCGGATAAAAGCGAACCATACTGGCGGCGCATCACCCTGGTGCCGACAGGGGTCAGCAGAATGTCACGCACCGATTGCCGGATATGATCGAGGTCGGTCAGCGTGCCGCCGGTTTCCCGGTTCATGCCGATATATTTTGCGGTTGTCATATCGGTTCCCCCGTCTGGCCGCCGCTGTCGCCAGGGTGTTTATGCTTGTGCAGAACCTTGCCGTTTGAGGAAAGGCTGCCGCCGGTATGCGTAACGTCGCCTTTCATCGTGCCGCCCTGGGTGACTTCAAGCTGCGCAGTTTTGAGCAGCGTTGTGCATTCCACTTCTGGCGAGTCGAACAGGATTTTTACCGCTGCTTTAATGGTTGCGGTCTGTATGCCGGTTGCGGACAGTGCGCCGGTCTCCGGCTCGTACTCGATCACCGCGCCGTCAGGAAATGACCAGTGCAGCGCATCGGCAGAAGCTGACGGAGCCGGATTGTCATCGGAGAAAATACCCGGCAGCACAAAGCCGGTATCGAGTTCGCCGCCGAGGCAAAGAACAAGTACCTGCTCACCCACTGACGGCGCATTCCAGGAGCGGGTTTTACCCGCGCGGGCGCTCAGCCAGTGCAGCCAGTTGGTTGTATTTTTTCCCGTATCGACACGGCACAGCCCGCCGTCGAGATTGACGGCCGACACGGTTCCGATGCGGATCAGGTTGCGCAGTAAGCGCTGAATTTCTGCGAGTTGTTCGTTCATGTGAATAGTTTCTATTGAACGCTTTGTTAGAGCTAGTTGAGATTTTTTGCTTGTAGATGGCAGGACATAGCAATTTTTAATCTGTAAATATTGCTACTTTTTGCAGAGTGTTGATAATCAAACCGAACTAAACCCCACAATGGTAAGTATAAGGACCGCAATGTCACAGCTAACAGACATGGAAGAATTACTTAATAAGGTCAAAAATAGAGAACTTATCCCAAACCTTCGGGAAGCTATAACTTGCTACTACTCGTCTTCGTTCCGTGCTTGTATTATCCTTTCATTCAACTCTTTAGTTGATGATTTAATTATTAAGTTAAGGCACACAAAAGATATAAACAATGATGCAAAAAGGATTTACAATGATATTTCTAAATTAATTGAGAGCCAAGCACCTTTTGAGAATCAGCTAATTGAACAGTTAGTTAAAGCGAAAATATTCACAGAATTAGACAGTGAGCTATATAAAGTCTTTCAAAAGTTTAGACACAAGTCGGCACACCCATCAGGATTTACACCTTCTGCTGAATGTGCCAGATTTATATTTTCAGAAATAATAATATCGTTTCTTTCAAAAGAAGCACTTCAGTCGACTTCAAAAATAGATAGGCTTTTATCCAATATTGCTGAAGAACATTTTTTTGTTGATAAAACCAGCATTAATAAAATGGGGAAAGCAGTTTATTCAGAAATCAAAGATATTCACCCAGATGCGCTACCGCAATTAGTGAATCGGGTATATAAGAAATTTATTGACACTGAGCATTCTTCGCGATTCTCTTATAGGAGTTTCTTATTCGCCCTCGCTGCAATTGACAAGCTCCATATAAATAAAGTTATTCTTGACTACATTATCATACCAAATATAAATAAAGCAGATCATGAAGAGTTCTTTACTGGTTTAGTATCAAGTAACAGCAAAATTTTTGATAATATCGATGAGCATTTATCTGATAAAGTCATAAATCAAATCAAGCTAAGACTCAAAAACACGCCAAAAAATATAGCGAATTTTGCCATCGCCAACCCTTATAACTCTTTGCTGCAAATATTTAACAAGTGCACCGGAAATTTGAATAGCAAATCTCTTGATTTGATGGATGAGTTTTTTAAGAAACCAGCTAGGTTATGTGTATTAATAAGAAACATTGATAAAAATGAAAACCAAAAAGGGCGCGTCGCATATTTAAAATGTTTTGAAATGCTATTGGCAGAACTTTTAAGCGATCGAAATAAAAGCGTTGATAGTTTATTGCATTCTTTTTTAAATGATGATTTACGCTCCTTGGAAAACATAGCCGTTTTTAGACGGTTTGAGATTTTTTTAGCAATCGTTAAAAACAATTCAAATAGTACTATCGCTAACCAAATGATAAATGATAGATTTGAGCAATTATCATACCTTAGGGATGGTGTCCGAGAATTTTACATGGAAGGGGATTTTAATAAAAAATCGTTAATACATGGCTTGGCGGATAATGAAAGGCATATCGTTGATACTATCCTTGGAAACTCTAATGAATCAGAATAATTAGATTTATCTATGATAAATAGCTAGGCCTTATATGAAAATTGCCTAGCTATTTAATCTACGTCTTTAAATCAATTACAGTTGCACGATGATCGCTTTAACAATGATATTATAATCATTTTCAGTGATGCCTAATAATGGTCTTATCTCATATTGTACTTCTTTCTCTTTACGCGATGGCCGGTCGCGCAGCCCGTAATGATGCACGCGGGCCATGCGCTGCACGTTAGCCGCAAACTCGATCACGGCTTCATTTGGGCTGGCCTGCGTCCTCATGTACTTAGCGGTGCGCAGCTTTTTGAACATTTCACGTTTTATGCGGCCTTTTTTGCTGCGCACCGGCTGCGTTTTGCGGGGCTTAAACGGCGTGCCATCAGGTGCCTGCTGGCGCTTAATGTTCTGCTGCTGACTCGCGCGCAGCTTGCGGCCAATATTGCGCGCCATTTCTTTACGCGCCGGGGCTGACAGGCTGCTGATAAGCGCCTCCAGCCGTTCATTTACCAGCTGCAGCTCGCTCATGTCTGCAACTCGCTGACCAGCTCGCCCTTAACGTAAAGCTGCACCGGCCGCGAGTCATTCTCCGGCAGCGGGTTCTCGCCGACGTGCGTCACATGCAGTCCGTCGTCTTCCCGCTTTACGATCACGCGCTCGCTCAGCTGCAGCTCGATGCTGATATCGCTGGCCGTGTCACTGATAACGTCTGCCTGAAAGGTAAAGCCCGTGCGGCGCTTTTCCTCGGTCGCCATAATGTCGGGTTCATTCGTGCGCAGCCACGCAAGCAGCGGTACGATCAGCAGGTCGATGTTACCGGTGTAGTCGGTAATGACCATGTTAAGCCGGTACTGGTATTCAAACGACAGCGAGCTGGCAAGCGTCGAGACGATGCGCCCGCTGTCGATAAACACGTTGAGCGCATCAGGGTTTCGCTGCAGCTCCGGCACGCTGTCGGTCAGCGTCTGGCGCAGTTGTTGGGGTTTCAGCATCGTGTTGTTCCTGGCAGTCTTTGATGATTTCGACCTGCAGCCCGCAGGCGGCGAGCGCAGCCTCTAACTGGCGATTGTCAGCCGCCAGATCGCCCGCCGTTTTAAGGCTGTTTCCCGGCACCGGGCAGCTTGTCACGCGCGGACACCCAATCCAGATAATCTCTGGCGCTGGCGAAGGCCGGACGGGCGTGCAGCCGGATAACATCGTCAGGCAGAGCAGCAGCAGACCAGTCACGCAATATCGGATTCGCATCGGTTTCTCTCTGTATGGTCATTTCACGGTTAAGCGCGGCCGTACTGGCGCGCCCCTGCATCAGCCGCAGCTCGGCTTCGCGCTTCTGGCTGGCCCTTGCATCAGCGTCCAGCCGGGCTATCGCTTTATCCCGGCTCTCAATACCGGCCGACAGCGTACCTATAATGCGCTGCGCGCTGGTCAGGTCGTCTTTTGCGATTTTCCACTGCCAACCGGTTACGCCCAGCGCCAGCAGAGCAACGGCCAGCAAAGCGGCAATCAGGCGCGTCATGACACACCCCGCAGGCAGTAGGCTGCCTCGGCCGCGCGGCGATTCTCCAGCCCGCGATTTCTCACGCCCTTAACGAACACCCAGCGGCGCAGCTCATTACAGGCATCAAGCCAGTGCTGCAGCCGGATATACCGGGCAAAAGTCGAGCTGCAGGCCGCGCGCACGCCGACGTTAAAGGCGAATGACACGGCCGTGTCATAGACCGGCTGCGGCATATCGCTGCGCATACAGGCATCGATCCCGCGCTCGACGCGCATCACGTCATAAACCAGATTGACCGCCGCCTGTCGCTCGCTGACCTGGTTTTGCGGCGTCACGCCCTCTGTGTGACCGATGCCGTTCGTCCAGACTCCGGCGCTGCACTGATAGGGCGAGGTGTGGCATCCTTCGGCGTTGGCGATGAGCGCCAGTCCGGCCTCGGACGTTTTCAGGGTTTTGAACTGAGGCAGCAGCGCGGCAATCGCCAGCACGGCCACCACGGCGCAGCGCTTAACGGTCTGACTCAAGATTCACCCCCTGCAGGCGCTGCAGCTCGTAGGTTTTACGGCGGTAATGCCAGTTGATAAAGAACGTCGCCACGTTAGTGATAAGCGTGATAACGGCCACGCCGGAACCGACCATAAAGGCGATATCCTGCGGCGTATGACGGCCGAACCACATCAGGATGAGGCCTATCAGGTAGTTGATCACAGAGCTGATTTTTTCCATTTTTAGTCCCACAGGTTGACGGTTTCACCTGCTGAAGATTCAGGCAGATCGGGCAGCGTTACCTCGCAGCCGTGCTGCAGCACCGGCCCGCTTTCGGCAAGGCCCGGATTAGCCGCATAAACCAGCTCGACGGCCTGACCGGTTCGCCCGTAATAGCGCTGACAGATTTCGTCAACGGTATCGCCCTGCTGCGCGTAAACGTTCATCAGAGCAGATCCACAATGCAGCCAGGCTTACCGGCGATTCGGCTGATACTGAATCGCGCATCCCGCCAGTACTCGTCGGCGCTGGCCTCGATTTCGCCCGCCTTTTTCGTGCCGGTGGCGTCATAGCCGCGATAACGCTCAGCAATGGTGGCGGCCGTCAGCGCGCCGACGGCGGCAAGGTAGGCCGTAACCTTTTCGCTCTCGCCGTCCAGCGATTCCGCTGGCACGTCGGCCAGCACCTTAAAACCCGCCGCCATCTGCGCGGCGCGCCAGTCGTACAGCTCGGCGTTCACTTCTGAAATCGCCGTCTTCACGGCCAGGCGCAGGCGCTGCGCCGTGACCGTTCCCTCATAGCGCAGCGAATCGCGCAGCTGCTGCAGGTCAACGTCAGGCCAGAAAAACGTATTCTTTACCGGCGGCTCGGCAGCGTCTGCCGGTCGCGGGGCGGGGATAACAACCGTGTTATTCATAATCGGCCTTTGAAATAGGTGGGCGGTGGAGGACGGCGCAGACACTGAAAGTGCGTTGCCGTCCTGCCGCCCGTGCGCGGGGTCGCGTTCGGTCAGCGGCTGGCGATGGCCTGTTTTTTCATCGCCGTTCCCAGCCGCTCAATGTCTTTTTTGACGCCGCAGCCGTCGTGCAGCTGATGCGCCCTTACAAGGTGGGTCATCGCCTCCGAAGCCCTGCCCGCATCGCGAAGCACATACCCGGTTATCTTGTGCAGCTTGGCGCGCACCTGATCTGGCATGTCTTCGGATTCCGTCATCGCAATGGTTGCCAGCAGCGGGTCAACTTCGACCGGCGCTTTTGCCGTCCAGGCGCGCGTTGCCGCGCTGGCGACTTCCTCGGCCAGCAGGTAAGGCAGGCTGGCGCGCTTAAAGCCGTCAGGCGAGACAAGGCCATGCGTCAGCGCGTACCGGGCAATCTCCAGCGCACCGGGTACGTCGCCCGCATCGAGCCGCCAGATCATGACGGTCATCAGCACGGCATCCTGCGCGCCTTTGCCTTTCTCCAGCACGCCGGACACCCACGGCAGGTACTCAGGCAGCAGCAGACGCTTCATTTCCGCCTTGCGCTCGTTGGAGTGCACTTTCTTCAGGCGGCGCTTGTCTTCGTTGAGCCTGATGAGCATCTGCTCATAGCCGCTGGCATGGCGCAGCGGGTTGTCGGTGTTCTGCGAGGCTTCGATAGCCTGCTGGCGCATACGGTGACGTCGGGCAGGGCTTAACATGCGTTACGCCTCCGGGGTTGCCGAGGCTTCTGCAGCCGCGCTGAACTCACCGACTTCGATGTTTTCAACCAGGCAACCGGCCGCGTAATCCTCGATCACGTAGTCCTCGTTGATGGACTCATAGTTCTCGATGCGGTCGCGCTTCGGCACTTCGTCAATCAGGCGGCGGTGCGTGCCTTCCTGCCAGTAAATCGACAGGTTATCGGTGCGGGTAATAAACATCGCGTCGGCCGGGAAGTAAGGCACGCGCACCGCTGGCAGACCGCCGATGCGTTTCTGACTGATAATGACGTCAGCGGCCAGCTGCTCGGTATTGGCCTGCGACTGGTTGACGATCGGGAAGTATTTATCAGCCAGCAGCTGACGGCCCACAATAACAACCAGCTCCGGGTCTTCCTGATACCACGGCTCGATCAGGGTGTTGGTGGCATCCATCACCAGCGCGTCGAGGCTGGCATAATCGCCGTTTTTGCCGACGCGGATTTTTTCAGAAACGACAGTGCCGTCTTCCTCGGTGATTTTGCTCATCACGCGCGCCGGTGCATCGTTGCGGTACTTCTGCAGCCAGCCTACGGCCACGTCCTGCAGCATCGGGAACTTCGCACGGTTCGAGGTTTTGGCGCGGGTCACGCCGTTGAAGCCGATCATGATGCGGTCAAGCGCCTGACGCTTCACGATGGCGTCACGCAGACGGGCCTGAAAATCTTCATAACGCGCCCACAGGTCGAGGGTGTTATAGCGGATATGAAAGTCGTAGTTGACCTGCACACACTCATAGCCCTGCTTATCCAGCGCGGCAAAGTCAGCGGTTTCGCGCTCGTCGCCGCCTGCCGTGTCGGTCACGCTGGCAATCGAGCCGGACACGCCGATCCCGATTTTCTCGCCCTTCATTTCGGACACCGGCACGATGTTAATGCGGGTCAGAAAGTCGGAAGACTCCTGCACGCGGTTCATCAGGGTCTGCGTGACCGACGGCTCAACGGTAAATTTTTTGTTCATGTCGTCGGTTTCGACGCCGTTCAGCTCAGCAAGGCGGGTCATGAACTGGTTAAACTTAAAGCGGGTATTCTTGCGCATTGGCGTTCCTGTTTATCTCTGTGTTGGGTTTTAACGTTCAGGCAACGCCTGATTAGCAGTCGGTCTGCGCGCCAGACTTCGGATCGCTGCCGGTTGCCGCCGGGCGGCGGGTAAGGCTGCCGTCGGTCTGCGAAAGCTGGCCCTGCAGCGCAGCGAAAGCGGCGCGGTCTTCCCCGGCCTGCTGCTCGATAGCCTCCAGACGTGCGGTGACGGATTGCTCCAGCGCCGACAGCTCCTGCGTCTGGCTCTCCGCGTTCAGCTGTACCTGCTCAGCGACGGCCGTTACCGCCGCGCTGACGTCGGCGAACTGCTCGCCATCGGTTTTCTTTTTTACCGAGAACATCGCTGCAATACGCTCCAGCAGCTTTGGAGCCACATCGGCCACTTCTTCAAACTCGATCACGGTTTCTTCAGCGGCGGTAAAGAGGTTGTCTTTGTCCTGCTTGCGGGATGCCAGAGGATTAGCTTTGGCTGTGGCGCTGAAGCTCAGAATCTCTGTACCGAGGCTTGCCGGGTCGTCGGTGACGGCGATACCAATCAGGTAGGCTTCACCCGTGTCGGCAAACTTCGTATTAATTTCAACGGAGGTGTAGATTTTCTGACGCGCCTTAGTCAGCTCAACCAGCTCCGGCGTCGGGTCAATCCAGCCGAACAGCGCCAGCTTGCCCTTGAGCGGCCCGTCGGTAATTTCTTCGGCGGTCAGCGCGGTAACGTCACCGTAGCGGCGGAACGGGCTATCAGGGGTATAGCCCTTGATGTGCTCCATATTGACGCGGGCACCGTACATCGCCGGGTCATAGTTTTTCGCCATCTGCGAAATCCAGTCGCGGGAAATGACGCGGCCGTCAGTGGTTGCGCCTTCAACGGCGATACGAAAACGCTTTGCTTTGATTGCTGCCATTAATCAGGCTCCGGTCAGGTGTTGGGTCGGTTCGGGGCCAGTTTCCCCGTCGCCACACAATCCCTCAACGAATGCCAGCCCGCTGATACATCAGCAAACAGGGACAGCAGGCGCGCCATTTTCGGCACCGGTAGCCTTGCCGATATGAACATGACACCGACAACCATCATCAGCGATCCGCGCCGTCAGGCCGCGCTGCTTTACTGGCAGGGTTATTCCGTGCGCCAGATTGCGGAGACGCTCGGACAGAAAACGCCAACCGTGCAGAGCTGGAAACTGCGCGACGCGTGGGACAACGTTGCGCCCATCAGTCGCGTTGAATTCAGCATGGAAGCCCGGCTGATTCAGCTCATCATGAAAGAGGTAAAGGGGAATGGTGATTACAAAGAGATAGACGCGCTCGGCCGTCAGATTGAGCGCCTTGCCCGCGTGGAGCGCTACCGCAGCAGCGGCAACGAGGCCGACTTAAACCCCAACGTGCGCAACCGCAACAAAGGCGAGCGCCAGCCGGTTGTTAAAAATGAGTTCAGCGACGAGCAGATCGACAAACTCACCGGCGTGTTTATGGATAACTGCTTTGAATATCAACTCAACTGGCACCGCGCCGGGCTGACTCATCGCATCCGCAATATCCTGAAGTCCCGCCAGATTGGGGCCACATTTTACTTTGCCCGTGAGGCGCTGATCGACGCGCTGACCACCGGGCGCAATCAGATATTTCTCTCAGCCAGCAAGGCGCAGGCGCACGTTTTTAAAAACTACATCCTCGACTTCGCCCGCCAGGCTGACGTTGACCTGAAAGGCGATCCCATCGTGCTGCCGAACGGCGCGCGTCTGATATTCCTCGGCACCAACGTTCGCACCGCGCAGAGCTACACCGGCAACCTCTATCTGGATGAGTATTTCTGGATCCCGAAATTCCAGGAGCTGCGCAAAGTTGCCAGCGGCATGTCGCTGCACAAGAAGTGGCGCACGACGTATTTTTCCACGCCGTCGGCCCTGTCGCACAGTGCTTATCCGTTCTGGTCAGGCGAGCTGTTTAACAAGGGACGGCGCAGCAAAGATGATCGCATTGAGATAGACCTGTCGCATTCACACCTGGCGAAGGGTGCGCTGTGCGGTGACGGCCAGTGGCGGCAGATTGTCACGGTTGAAGATGCGCTGACCGGCGGCTGCAACCTGTTCGACATTGACCAGTTGCAGCTTGAATACAGCCCGGCGGAATATCAGAACCTGCTGATGTGTGAGTTTGTCGACGACGAGGCGAGCGTGTTCCCGTTCGCCGAGCTGCAGAGCTGCATGATCGACAGTCTGGAAGAGTGGGAAGACTTTAACCCGTACCTGCCGCGCCCGTTTGCATACCGGCCGGTCTGGATTGGCTATGACCCGTCACATACCGGCGACAGCGCAGGCTGTGCGGTTATCGCGCCGCCGCTCGTTGCGGGTGGAAAATTTCGCGTGCTGGAGCGTCACCAGTGGCGGGGCATGGACTTTGCCGCGCAGGCGAAATCTATCGAGGACTTAACGAAAAAATACACCGTGGAATATATCGGCGTGGATGCCACCGGCATAGGGCAGGGGGTTTTTCAGCTGGTACGCCAGTTTTACCCGGCCGCGCGCGAAATCAAATACTCCCCCGAAGTGAAAACCGCAATGGTGCTGAAGGCGAAAGACACCATCAGCAGCGGGCGGCTTGAGTATGACGCCGGTGCGACGGATATCACGCAGTCGTTTATGGCTATCCGCAAAACCATGACGGCCAGCGGCAACCGCTCAACCTACGAGGCGAGCCGAAGCGAAGAGGCCAGCCACGCCGACGTCGCCTGGGCAATCATGCACGCACTGTTAAACGAACCGCTTACCGCAGCCAGCGGCGGCGCTAACCCCTCTATTCTGGAATTTTACTGATGAGCAAACGCAGAGGCCGCAAGGCTCACACCGCCACAACACAGCCGGTACAGGCAACCGCACCGCAGCAGCACGCCGAGGCGTTTACCTTTGGCGATCCGACGCCGGTTATGGATAAGCGCGACATTCTGGATTACGCCGAGTGCATCGGTAACGGGCGCTGGTTTGAGCCGCCGGTCAGCTTTAGCGGGCTGGCTAAGAGCCTGCGCTCGGCCGTGCATCACAGTTCACCTATTTACGTGAAGCGCAACATTCTGGCCTCAACGTTTATTCCGCACCCGATGATGAGTCAGCAGGAGTTCAGCAAGTTTGCGCTTGATTATCTGGTCTTCGGCAATGCCTTTGCCGAGCTGCGCCGTAACAGCCTGGGTAAGCCGCTGCGCCTTGAAACCACCCCGGCCAAATTTACCCGTCGGGGCGTGAAGGATGGTGTTTACTGGTTTGTGAATGACTGGAAAGAGCCGCACGAATTTTCGGCCAGCAGCGTGTTTCACCTGCTGGAGCCGGATATTAATCAGGAGCTTTACGGCCTGCCGGAATACCTCAGCGCGCTTAACTCCGCCTGGCTGAATGAGGCGGCAACGCTGTTCCGCCGCAAGTATTACCAGAACGGCGCGCACGCCGGTTACATCCTGTATATGACCGACGCGGCGCAGAGCAGCAGCGACGTTGACCGGATGCGCCAGGCGATGCGCGACACGAAAGGGCTGGGTAACTTCCGCAACCTGTTTATGTACGCGCCGAACGGTAAGCCGGACGGCATAAAGATCCTGCCGCTCAGTGAAGTGGCGACGAAAGACGATTTCTTTAACATCAAGAAGGCCAGTCGCGACGACCTGTTAAGTGCGCACCGCGTACCGCCGCAGATGATGGGGATTATCCCCGACAACTCCGGCGGATTCGGTGACGCGGTGAAAGCATCGCAGGTCTTTGTTCGTAATGAGCTGACCCCACTGCAAGAAAGATTTAAAGAATTGAATAGTTGGTTAGAGCTCGAAGTTATTAATTTTAAAACTTATCAACTATAAAGGAAGGGGCACTGCCCCTTTCTTTATAAAAAATTGAAATGTCCTTTGAGAGCATCATCGTCGTTTTTTATTTTATTAAAGTTCACTTCGTACAACTCAGCATACAGTTTTATCATTTTTTCTCTCAGTTGTTTTTTTATCTCGAATTCTAACCCCAATCTTTTTGAAATTGACTCTAAGGTTATAGCCCCACTAGTAACTGGCTTGTTACTTAACCTTGGATCAGAGTCAAAAAGATCTAAAAATAATTCGTAACTCTTTTCAACAGACAAATCATCTGCTTTAAAAAAAGGTAAAAGCACAACTTCATCAAGATGATTTAAGCCTGAATTATTCAATGTAAAGGTATTCATCCACGAGTATTTTCGATATGGAATAGGTATACCGCTATATCGCAACCTTACTTTTTCATCCTTATCCTTATCCTTATCCTTAACGGCAATCAGATTGGTTTTTAATGAATTAGATAGATAAATGTAGAGATCATTAACTTCCTTATCATTAGGAGAACTCCAGCAATCAATATCGAATTTTTCGCACAAAGGTATCAACATTAACTTGATAGTATTTTCGCGCTCAATCTCGATCAAAAACTTAATGACGTTTGCAAACTTCGTATCAAAACATATGCTTTTAGATAACTCTTCATAAAAAGATGGTTTTTTATCAACGCTTAAGTTTTTTACGAATTCAGCAGCGTGATATTCCTGTATTGACTTATGGAGAAATACATATCTATTAAAACCATCTTTTTGAATCAAACATGTAACTTTTATAAAGTCCTGCAAAAGATCTTCAGGCTTATTTTTGTCGTTAAGTAATCCGTTCACCTTCATTGAAGACTCAACATATCTTGACAAGCTAATCTCAGTAAAATCTAAATTACTATCATTCAGTGACATAAAGCATAGCGCATTAAAACACTCAAAAGCTTCCTTGTAACTTAAGGGGGATGATTTTTCACGATCGTGATTTTTTATCTTATCATGCCGCAAATATAAAGTTACGAATAAACTCGAGTAGAAATCTACTGCACTTTCAGGAACAGAATCTAAATAAGGATAGCTCACATAAAACAAATTTACTAAGATTGGCAAATTCATTACTTCTGATAAATTATCATTTTTAGAGAGAGTTTCCAGTAAAGCTGGCATTAAGTCAGCATCGATTCCATTTTTTATATTCAGCTTGCTAATAATAGAAATGATGTCTTCTTTACTTAAAAACTCTACTTTGTAGTTTGTAATGTTTGGCTCATTGCAAATCCTAGTATCGGGCCGCGTTGTAGTTATCATCTGAGTAGATAATTGATTATTTATACTTAATATTTCATCCATGACTGTTGAAACATACTCAGAGTTTATTTCATCAAAGCCATCTAACATAAGGATAACCTTGTGACTCTTTAACAACTCAATCACGCTTTTTTCAGATGCAGCTATTCCACAGTCTAAAAGAATCATTTCTAAATATTTTTTCACCCCAACTTTTTCGGCTTTCCTAAGCTCTATAAAGAATGGGATTTTCTCGCCTATTTTAAGCTGCTCAATAAAAATCTTTCTTAAAATCGTACTTTTTCCCTGCCCAGCTATTCCAATAATATTGATGAAGTTACTATCCTGAATTAAAAACCCATCTTGAACGATAAACTGGTTACTCTCAGAGCTATTTACTTCTTTTATCTTTAAAGGATGATAAACTTCGTTAAGATAAACATCACTTTCAGGACTTTGTATAGTTCTAATCTTTAATGTTCGAGATACATGCTTAATTAGAAAAGATGTATAACATTCATCTTTATTTAATTCTTCAATTATTTTCTTGCCGCCTAATAATTTTTTATCCCATTTAGAGCTTAAAACTTGCTCTAATAATAATTTGGTTGCAGTGCCTACGGTTGCCTTAATTAACTCTGAAACTAATGGATCCATGTTTGCTCCTAGGTTTAGTTTTAATAATAATCCAGCATTATTATTACTCAAATTAAGAATAAAACGCTACTTAAACTATGCTCGCGCGCAATGCTATCCCCGCCACGCCTGCCCGCTTTATGTATCGCTTTTCATGCATGTGCATGTACTACCTCTGAGCGCGCCAGCTCTGGCCTTACAAACGCATAGCGATCCAATTTGGATCATGCGGATTCATGCAAGCATATGCATTTTGATGCAGAAGCAAAAAGCCACCTAAAAGGTGGCTAATGAACGGTAGAGAAGGGGCAATTAATCATTCAGCCTGGCAGTATATGGCAGCTTCGAAAACAGATGTGTCGATTGTGCCTGCCATGTCACTGATCATCGACAGTGCCATTTTTAATTCATCTTCTTTGCAGTGTGCGATCAGTGATATGTCAGCAACGAACTGAATGCGTGCAACCGTTTCACTTAGATTATCTATGTTCATCAAATGATTAACTCCTTCTAGTCAAAAAGTACTGTATGCATAAACAGTATCACGGTGACTTCAAATCGTAAAGAATCGTGCGGATCAGATTAGTCCGACTGCCGTTTTATTAATCAGGCAGCTTTATGCCCCTTTTTCTCGCGAGCGCAATGAAGCGCTTTATTGGATTGGTATCTTTGCGCCGTCTATGGAATAGATAGCCGCTTGTACCGCTCCAGTAAGAAAGCTCCCCAACCCTGATTGTATGGCCTTTCATCATGCGGACAGCTTCACCGTCGGACAGTGTTAGCCTGGAGATCTCGAAGAAACTCTTTTTCAACGTTTCCCGTTCTATGCAATGACTTAGTTCAGTGTGATATTTGTCCGGCTCAGGTTGCTCCTGCGCTGGCTTTTCTCTTAATTGCTTAATGATCCTTCTTCGCTCGGCGCGAGTAGGGGGCTTTGTGAAATCGATAGCTGCTTCAGAGCATGTTGGCTCCGTACAGTTATTGACAGAACTCCGAGAGGACGCAGGCGCGTCCTTAAATTCAAAACCCAAATCAACGGCACGTTTCGGGACAATCTTCCATTGCATCAGACGGGTTAAAATTGGCGTATCGTTGCCAACTTCAGTTGCGTAAACCCCCTTGATACGCACGGTTTCCTCTCCGTACTCATTCATGTCTTCGCTTGCCTGATACCAGGTGCGCACAGCCAGCTCGTCGCGGCGCACAAATGGGCCACCCTGCGCGTTAACGTATCCGGCCCAGTCTCCTGCGTCGGCGGCGTCATGCGCGGCCGCAAACTCGACGCTAAGTCCGTGTGCGGTTTCGCTGTCAGCCATGCGTCGCAGTTCGCGGTAAACCGTGACCGGCGCGCCGCCTACAAACTGAAATTGACGGATGTGCCAGCGTGCCGCCCAGGCAGAAACGGCCGAGGCTGTTTCTTTCAGATCTTTTCCGCTCTCGTCGTCTGTCTCACCATCCAGCGCATAACCATCAATATTTTTGGAAATGTATTTAGCAACGTAACCCGTTGCGCTGCCTTTATCCGGGTCGATAGCCTCGGCGTGAAAACGTGCCTTACGGGCCTTGTCTGTCGTCAGCTCGCTACTATCTTCCTGCCAGGCGTAATCGTGCATAATTTCGCGCACGCGCTCAGCCTGCTCCGGTCGCATAAACATGAGCATGTGCCAGTGCGGGGTTGCATCATGATGAGGCTCAGCAACGCGAATCCCGAAGATGCGGATTTCTTCGCGGTGCAGCTTGGCGCGGATTTTCTGCCAGACACGGCAGAGATAACGCTGCGTGTCGGCCGGGCTGGCACCGTTCCATTTACGGTTACGATGCCCGGTTTTGATTGTGGCGTGATAGCGCGCGGGAGCGGTCAGCGTGTAGAACTCGCCGATAAAGCCCATCTCATTGCAGATGTTTTCGAAGCCGCGAATGCGGGTCATCAGCTCGCAGCGGCGAATCGCCGGATTGGCCACACTGCCGTCGTATTTCTCGATCAAGCTGATGCGGTTGCCTTCTTCGTCTTCCAGCTCCATTCCCTTCAGAAACTCACGGGTGCGGCGCTTTTGCTCGCGCCACTCTGAAACGGTCATGCTGCTGGCGTAGGGGGTGTGCTTTTTGCTGACGTTAGCCAGGGCAATCTGAAGATGTTCACGCCATGATGCGGCCACGCGACGCAGCCTGCCTTTCCACCACTTTTCCGTCTGCATACGCAGGATTGCCGGAGTAACTTCCTCCGGGTCAAAAAGGCGCGACGTGATCTTTTCCCACAGGGGAGGCGTCTGGCTCAGCTCGCGGGTGATGGTGGCGGCGGTCATGTAAACACGGTGCGTGTATTTGTAATCTGACTCGTCGCTGGCCTGCGCGTGTGCCTGTACCAGCTCGGCGAGGATGAAATGAGCAATATCCCCGGCCAGTAGATCGACGTCAGCGCGCGCCATGTCAGGCAGTCGGTTGAAGCGGCGCATCAGATTGAAAAGCTGACCACCTGCTAGAGCCGTGTTGTCACGCTCAGTTGCATTACCCCCGAGTAAATTTAACGTGCTCCCCTTCATTACGCCGACACGATATTGAGCGTTAACGATTTCAACGCGTGGCAATGTGCGCTCAACAAATGTCTTTGTTAAGTACGCATTGGCGCGGGCTGTTTCGTGCGTCTTTTCCAGATCGCTGACGCGGCGTTTAACGTCGAGCTGTATCAGCGTCGGCTGTTTTTCGAGTAATTCCTGCGCACCCACTAAAGCCGCAATCATCTGACTGCGGCTGTGCATTTCCTCATAAGTGGGGTATGGGCTGGCGATGGCTTCCCGTGGAGCATTCCACGGGTAAGCAAATTCCTCATGCATCAGGAATTACTCTGCCGGTGTTTATTGCGATGTTCTTCAATTTCCTGGCAGGAAACACAGCGAGTTACACCCAGATACGCGCGGCGGCGCTTTTCAGGAATTGGGGCATCACAGTCTTCACAAAATGAGGCGCTTATAGCAGGCGCACGATTGACGATATTTGCGATGTTGCGAGCCAGCATTTCGTCAGTGCGCTGCTGTACGATGTCCATTGAGTCAGCCATTAGCGCGCCTCCTCAATCTGTGCCTGGATTTTTTCCGCTTCCTGATTAAGCAGTTCGGCTGCTTCGATGTGTGTCATTCCAGCACTACGGATTTTCCATGCCAATACATTGAGGCGTGAGGCCATAAGTTCTGCACGAGCAAGACGCTCTTCCTTACGTGCATCATTCAGCATCATATCGAGTTCAATATATGAAGCAGGTTTACTGGTGCCAGATGATTTATTCAGCATGCGATTTTCCTTTTTTCAGGCAAAGCGAATCCCGGCGGGTTTACGCCAATTAATTGCTTTGCATTATTTAGTTCGTAATAGTCATTCGTTTGGGGAACAAACTCACAACGGCTTTCAGGTGGTTCATTGCGCGAATCAACGCGTTTCTTTCGTCAGTAGTGAGATCAGTAAAATCGGCTGAGTGCCGGTCTTTACCTATGTGCGCCAGGAAAAAAATGGCGCTTAACGCTCGTTTGTTATCCTGATAATTGCTGTCAGTAACATCGCGCATTTCTGCAATAAAACGGGCTACATCTTTTTCGCAATTTCCGCCCATCAGTTGAGCCCGAAGCAGAGCAACATGATTCAGCGCGGCAACACGTTGACCGGCTGTCAGTTCGACCAGCATGGAATCGCCTTCGATAGCCATGATTTGCCTCTCTTAGGTAATGCCTGTGCTTTTACTTCTGAATACGACGGAATTGCCGGGTTCCAGCGCTTACCGTTTTCTCCCATGATCCAGCCATGTCCGTATGACATGGATGGGCTTTGGCGTTTAAGCCTTGCTGCCAATGAGATCATAATTACCCTTCAACTCATGCCAAATGATGCACTGATACCGCTGATGGCATCGACGGTTGAGGCCAGTGCCGGGTTAGCCTGAATTCGCGCCTGTACCGCCATTGCAGCCAATGTTAAGCAGCGAATACCGCTATTAACGTTTTGCAGAAGGCCACGTTTACAGTTGGCTGTCATTGGTTCTGTAGAGGTTGCGCCTGCTGCTAATTGGCCCACTTCTGCGGTGGCTTTCATGACATAAAGGGGAAATTTTTCATCAGCTACTTCGTTTACCGGCACACAGGGGAGGCACTGGATTTGCGCCAGCAGGCCATCAACCAATGTTGCATCCTCAGTGACATCAGTAAGGGCTAAAACCTCTAAGACGGTAAGCTGATGTGGCTGGTCTGGATTCAGCTTGTTACGCAACGTTTGCGCACGCATGCCGGACTGCTTAGCGACGTCTTCCATGTTGTGAGCTAACGCGAATTTGCGACAGGCATCGTCGTAATGGGTATGGGTAGAAACCTTGAAATCAAACATGTTCAGATCCTTCTTAACTTGCAAAATCAAGTTATGGTTTGATATAGCGGCATTTGATTGCTTGTTGGCGGTTCTTCTCACGCCATGCAGCAACATTGATAAGCGGATTACCATGTTTCGTCATGGTGGTTTCTACCACTTCGCCGGTCTTACGATTAGTGCGGTTCTGCGTGTAGGTGAAAGATGGAGTAGGGGCAAGCAAGACAACGCCATTAGCAATCCATTTCTCTAGTACTGACAGGCTAATGCGGTTAGCTGCAGCAAAGTCCTGTTTGGACATTGTTGGGGATGTGGCGAGCGTGACGGCTTTGTTTACGGCATCGTTTACCGCTTCGCTGATGGCTGGCATCAAAATCGCTGCGACATTGGCAATAAAATCTTGAGATTGCACTAAGTCAAATGCGTTCTGGCTGTTTGCATTTTCAGAATGCATAACGCACTATCTCCTGTTAGTTGAACGTGTTCTATGGTGTTGCATGTGGTGTGTTGACACTTTAGATCCGTTTTTCTTATCTGTAAATAGAAAAAACAAATTCAGGGTTGTCTAATGCGTATTGAAAACGCTATTGGTGCGGAAGTTTTAGAGCGGATGTTGTCTGCTTATGGCTATAGCATGCAGAAAGAGTTGGCAGAACATTTAGGTATTGCCAAGAGCAATGTTGCGGGCTGGGTTCAGCGGGGACAAGTTCCAGGTAATGCTATCATTCAATGCGTTCTTGACACTGGAGCTGATCTTAAATGGCTAATAACAGGGAAACTTGAAAAAGCAAGTTTGCCCTATCCTGAACCTAGTGTCATTGGTAAGACCCATTACGAAGAAGTTATTGCTAATGGTGGCAAACCTGTACTTCGCCGCATTCTCGATGCATACGGTTTTACAATGCAAAAACAACTTTGCGATTTGCTCGATATTTCATCAGGTACAGTAAGTACTTGGCTGCGTCGCAATTATTTTCCTGGCGATATTGTTGTTACTTGTGCTCTTGATACAAATGTTTCCTTAAAATGGCTGGCCACTGGTAGAGGAGAGTTAAGCCGTCAAGAAACTGCTCTTCAAAATAACATGATGCCAAAAAAGATACTTTCTGCGGGGATTTTAGAAAATGCCGGCGACTGGTCTTGCGAATTATCCTTTCTCCCTAGAAAGCCAATCGCACCTATATTTATTAGCAGTAATGAGGGATGCTGGGTAATTGATACGGCTATAGCAAGTATAAGCAATGGGCTTTGGTTGCTTGGAGTTGATGAAAAATACGACATTTATGAGGTTGCCCTGCTTCCAGGAAGAAAGATCAAAGTGAACAACAAGTTCTCCAGCTTTATTTGTGACATAGATGAAGTTAAGGTTTCCGGAAAGGTTTATTTAAGTATGGATTACAAATTCTAGTGTTTTTAGTTAACGTGTTTGTTGGCTTTATAGATAAGGAAATTTATGGATGTTATTAAATTTGTTGCTCATAGCCAAAGAGTTATCAATATGTCATCTTCTTATGGTTGGTTGCCCGGAGCAAAGTATACTAATCTTAGAGATTTAAAAGGCATTAATTTCAAATCAAAGGGTTTTTTAGATATTGATTGGAAAAATTATAGCTTTTCACGGCATTTGGATGCAGTTCAGGAGTATGAACCCTTTTTAACAATGGCTCGAGATGTCGAGTCAATCGAACAACTTGATTCAATTCTGTCAGAAGCAGATATATTATTTAAACACAGCAGGCACGTGGCCATAATACCTAAAGATACACGCCTTAATAATAGGCTTACTGAACTTATACCTGAGAAGTTTATTCTTGGTTATAGTGTTCCAACTAAGTATGGCGGAACTGCAGTATCCCTGGAGAGTTTTGACAGGAAGGTACATCTTTTAGGCGGGAGACCTGATATACAAAGGAAGCTTGCTAATTTATTAGATGTAATGTCATTCGATTGCAATAGATTTACTCTCGACGCAAAATACGGCTACTATTTTAATGGTGATAAATTTGTAAAATTGCTGGGCGGTGGTTATGAGAATTGTCTAGAGGAATCATTAATTAATATCAATAGAATATGGAGTGATTACTCACAATCATTTCATGAAACATCTTCATTAGCCTCAGAGGTAATAGTATGAGTTGCGATAAAAGAGATGAGTTGTTAATTAAAATGTATGAGACTCTTAATAATGAAATAAGCAGGCATATAACTATTGTCTGGCAAAGCATTAGTGTCGTAATTGGTGCGTTTACGTTATTGTCTCTAGCAGAAAAGAATCTTTTAAACATTGATCTTGCAATGGGTATTATTATATTGCTAATAATATGGCTTTTTGATCACTTGATTGATTCGGGTTATTGGTATAACAGGAACTTAGTTATAATTGCTAATATAGAGAGGCAATTTCTCACACCGGATGATTTAAGAGATATTCATTCATATTTTGGAAGCCACAGAGTTAAAAATACGATGATAACTCATCTTAGAATACAACGGAATTTAGGGGCTGTTTTAGGGATTCTAATTATAAGTTATCATTTTTATATAAGGGTGATCCCGGGTGTCAATTTGAAGCTGAATTGGGAAAACTTTGACCTCATTCGTACAATCCCATATCTAATAGCTATATATGGTTTTTTCTATATTCGTAAACGCTACAAATATACAAATCAAAAGTTTTCAGAGTTCATTGCAAACTCTCCTGGAAAACAAGTTGATACTTCTTCGATAAGGCCCAGCATCGGACATCCAGATCAACCATAGATTTAGTGCGTTTCGTCAACATGCTTGCTATATAGCCATTTGACAGCCACTAACTATCGTAAGTTGTTGATAAAAAAGACCGAGTAAAGTATTCGGTCTTTTTTTGTGTTGTATGATTTATTTGGAAATTTATATGTGTTCACTAAGTTTCCAGAAATCATAGTATCCAATTAATGTCATAAAATATTCCTGAAAGCGTGAGCCAGGATAATTTTAAAGATATTTGTATCATCAAAGTCTTTGCGCAAAACTCTAGCCTTTTTCGGTTTCATAAATCTGCTGGGAAGGAGCCTGGTGAAGGTCAAGTGTATTGTCGCTCAGTTCCCTCACTTCCGCAACTCCTATGGTTAATGCAACTGGTGAAGCCGGATCTGGTGTTTTCTATGCCAATTATATCGTTGTATCAATGGGATAAAATTATTAACCTCTTCCATTTATTGATATTTATCATTCTCTTCAATAAATCTTAATAATTGATGGTGATTTCAACTGTCTGCATGTTATATTTTATGCTCATAAATTAGGATCTCTGGGGTTATGAAATGGATGCGCTTTACTTGATTTTAATTGTATTTGGTGTTGGTGCTGCATGTGCAGGCTTCATTACGTACAAGGTTTTGAAGAAAAAATATGATGAAAAAAATGCAAAGCTAGAATCTATTTTCAATAAACGAATCATAGAAGAAGAGAGTGAAAATGAAGCAGCTATAAGTTCTGTTATCAAAGAAAAAAATGAAGCCATAGAGAAGTTTAAAAATCGAGATATATATCGGGAAGCTGAGCACGGAAAGCTTTTAGATGAACTTAATAAGTTAATTGAATTTCACAAAAGTAGAAGTAAGTCTATTTTTAATAAAGCAGTAGACTTTGCTTTCGATTTTGAAAAAACCTTCAAAGATCAACATCAAAATGCACAAGTAGAGATTCAAAAAGTTTTGGATGATGCTTATAGATTTAAAAGGAAGGTACTACTTAGTTCAATAACACTAAAGAACTTTGAGCGGAAGTTAGAAGAAATAAAGAAAGAAACTTCATTGCATCAAGCATTGGTTGCTAAGTATGATTATTTTGAACTCATTGACAATTCAAACTGGGAGTTAGTTGAAAAAGAGTTTCGCAATAAGGTTTTAGAACTTCAGGCGGCACAGGATGAACGTGATGCTCAGAATGAGATAAAGCGACAAATGCGTGAAGAGCGCCAAAGGGCAGAAGAGCTTGAAAAACAACAGTTAGAAGCTGAAGAAAAAGAGATGGAGCTAGAAGCCCGAAGAAAAGCTGTGGTAGAAGCATTGCTAGCAGCAGATGAGGACCATCGCCTTGAGCTCGAAGAAACGCGCCGTAAGCTTGAACAGGAAATAGAAGAAGTTCACAAACAATATGAGCGAGCTAAGTCTATGGCTCAAATGACCAGGCAAGGTCATGTATATATTATTTCTAATGTTGGTTCTTTTGGTGAAAATGTCTTCAAGATTGGCATGACTCGACGCTTAGAACCGCATGACCGGGTTATCGAACTAAGCGGTGCAAGTGTTCCATTTGAGTTTGATGTGCATGCGATGATCAGCTGTGATGATGCACCGGCTTTGGAAGCAAAATTGCATAACTTACTTAAAAACGATCGGGTTAATAAAGTTAATATGCGGAAGGAGTTTTTTAGAACAGATATTAATAGCATTATAAAGTGTGTAGAGGAAAATCACGGTAAAGTTGAATATGTAGCTGATCCAGCCGCGCTCCAGTATTATCGCTCTATTGAAATAAATGACGAACAATCTGTTGAAATTGAACGTTCATTTGCTCGATGAATTCTGCACAATAAAAACCCGCAGAAGCGGGTTTTTATTGAAGTAAATATGTCAATATCTATACAAGCTCACCAGGTTCCAGTCCAGTAAAGCTTCATTTGAGAAGATCCAGAAAGCCTCCGCAACTGCCCACTTTCAACATACTCATAAAAAACGCGTCAAACGCTCCAACTTCTCCCCAAAATTGACCTCAATCAACCTCCCCTAACATCCTCCCCAAACCCCTTTCAACGTTTGCCCACCGTATAAAAACCGGGACGTAACCTGCCCCGGTGATATTCAACCAGGGTCAGTTATGTTCTTAAAAAAAGTTATTCCTTGTGTGATTTTAGCGCTGGCAAGTGCCGCAATGTCAGGTTGTGTGATGGCTGATGGTGGTCATCACCGTGGCCCATCTTCTGACTGGCATCGTCATCATGAAAGCCAGCATAACAACACCAGCTGGAGCCATCACGCCGGGCCGGCTGCGCCCGCAAACAACGCTTCTCAGCATATGGGACCACCGCCAGCGCCGGATAGTGCCGCTCAGCATATGGGGCCGCCACCCGCTGACAGTGGCATCCACCGCTGGCACTCTTAAGAGACGTTTGAGCAGGTAGTACGAAATCATCTGAATCGACAGGGGGCTTAATCGCCCCTTTTAACGGGCAATGTTCACCTGACCAAATTGTTCAGTAAGCGCGCTTCATCTCTACCCGACAGAGAACGTAAGCCTGACGAAGCGTTGCCGCTAAACACAATCCCTAAAAAACCGACCCCACTCGCAAAAGTCACAACAACTCTCGCAGCAAGCACCCAAAGCTTACCTGTCATCTTGTCATCATCTCCGTTTGGCTTATTCTTAATCTCCAGTCAAAAGGAGGAATGTTTATGAAAGCGGCAATTGCTAATAGTGAACACCAGGTTGAAGTGGTTGAGAAGACGCTGCGTCCTCTCAAAACCGGCGAAGCGCGGCTCAGGATGGAATGCTGTGGTGTATGCCATACTGATTTGCATGTGAAGAACGGTGATTTTGGTGATAAGACCGGCGTCACGCTGGGTCATGAAGGGATCGGCATCGTTGAGGAGGTCGCGCCGGATGTCACCTCGCTCAAGCCGGGCGATCGCGCCAGCGTCGCCTGGTTCTTCAAGGGCTGCGGGCACTGTGAATATTGTAACTCCGGTAACGAAACGCTCTGCAGAGACGTCATCAATGCCGGTTATACCGCCGATGGCGGTATGGCTGAAGAGTGTATTGTTGTTGCTGACTACTCGGTTAAAGTTCCCGATGGGCTCGATCCCTTCGCCGCCAGTAGCGTCACCTGCGCCGGTGTCACTACCTACAAAGCAGTAAAAGTATCAGAGGTTAAACCGGGGCAGTGGCTGGCGATTTATGGCCTTGGCGGGCTGGGTAACCTGGCGCTGCAATATGCGAAAAACGTCTTTAACGCCAAAGTGATTGCGATTGATGTCAGTGACGGACAGCTGGCACTGGCGAAAGAGATGGGTGCCGATCTGGTCGTCAACTCTGCCAGCGAAGATGCGGCACGCTTTATTCAGGAGAAAACCGGTGGGGCGCATGCGGCTGTGGTTACAGCCATCGCCAAAGCGGCCTTTAACTCGGCTGTGGATGCGGTCAGAGCCGGAGGTCGGGTTGTAGCAGTCGGACTGCCGCCGGAAGCGATGAGCCTGAATATCCCGCGACTGGTGCTTGATGGCATCCAGGTGGTGGGATCGCTGGTCGGAACGCGCAACGATCTGTCGGAAGCGTTCCAGTTTGCGGCAGAAGGCAAGGTGGTGCCTAAGGTAACTAAAAGGAAGATTGGTGAGGTCAATACCATCTTCGATGAGATGATTCATGGCAAAATCCGCGGCAGGATGGTGATCGACTTTACCGGTCAGCCTGCCAGTTAGCACCCAACTGATCGTCACTAAGGCCCGCGCATTGCGGGCTTTTTTATGCCTGCAGCGCCTGGTCCTGCCACGTGAAAGCCTTAACGCGTATTCTCCACAAACATTAATAAGCACGGCTTTATGTTTCATTATGTGATTTTCACTTGCACTTTACCGGTAACATTATAGTTTATGAGGTGAGGTCTTGATTACACACAACTGAAGGAGGGTTATTTATGGCGAAGCATCACTTACTTAAATCCATTGAAATTGCTGCAATTGTACTGTTTGTCCTGATACTGGCGTATCTGGCTGTGACCGGCCTGATGTCATCTATGGGCATGGATCACGCCTGGCCTTATCCCACTAAGTAACTGAAAGCCGCACCAGGGAAACTATAAGTATAATAAATAGAAAATGACCCTCAGACAGGGCAGAAAAACCCCGCGAACGCGAGGTTAATCAGAAGTTACACCAGACTTACCGACAGCAGCGTTAGCTCTTCAGTTTCCAGCGACAGGCTTTTTTTGGTTTCAAACATAAAGGCTTCAAGCGCCTCCTCAACATTGTCACCCTCAATAAAGGCGTGCGTCGTGACATGATTTTCACCTTTCGGCTTAATCACGTAGGAAACAAACCACTTCTTCTTTTCCATAATGCTCTTCCTCTTCTGAAAATGGTGATGCCGCGTGGCGGTAATGCATTAACAGGCCGTTTTCCCGCCGTGGCCTCAGCGGAACATGCCGTTAAAGGCAGCGTGGCCGACAAAGGCTAATCCAGCGGGGCAGGATGCAGCAGGTCAATCACGTCATCGATTTCATTACTGGCCGCATGGCGATCCAGGGCAACCGCATAGTAGCGTCCCTTACAGTAATGCTTTGTGACCGCCACCCGATGGCCGGTATCACTGTCAGCTTCACCGCCGCTCAGGGTCTGCAGATGGGGCGGGATAACCAGCTCGCTTTCGAGTTGTTCTGCTTCAATAATCACCGCGCCACCGTCACTGGATAGCAGCAGATGCTGAATGCTCATGTTCTCTCCTTTGCGTCAGATTGCTAACCGGGAAAGTGTAGTTCACCTCAGCAGGCATGCTGGCGACGGCGCGTCATCAATGCCTGTGAAGGGCTGATAACGAGCGCCAGAGGCAAAAAAAGCCCCAGTCAGGGGCTTAATCATGATTATTAGCGAACTTAGCTGGTCTGATCGGCCAGCTTCGGCTTCAGCACGCGCTTACCCATCTGAATGCCGGGCTTCTCAACATACTTATAGAGTAAAGAAGCCAGCGCATAGGTTACCGGGATAGCGGAAACGCAGACAATCAGGAAGCGTGTCATATCGCTCTTATACTCAATGTCGGTGTGAGTGAGCAGCAGGGCGATCAGCGGGATCACAATCAGCAGGTGCAGCAGATAGACTGAGAACGAGACGTCACCCAGCCAGGTGCTGAGGCGGTTGTTCAGCAGCTTACGCGGCAGGGCAATCAGCTGAGCCATCATGCTGCCCTGCGGGTATTGCCACAGAATTGCCGCCATACCGACGATCATCAGCGCCTCCATAATCACCTGCAGCTTAATCGCGTCCATGCCAATCGCTACGGTGACGACCGGGCCAAGCAGCGCAAAGGCAACATAGAGCAGGGATTTACGGCGAATCGCTTCGGCCAGCAGCATTCCAGCCAGGAACATGTTCAGCTTAATCAGGATCATCGAAGGCATCTCAAACGCTTCATAATAATCGGCCAGCACATAGCGACCGGCGCAGCAGAGCGCCATGATGCCAATCAGCGAGGCGGCATAACCAAAGCGCAGCGTGACCAGCATGATGAACGGGAACAGCAGATAGAACTGCATCTCCAGCCCAATGCTCCAGTCTGGCAGCACGGTGTTAAACCCATACTCGGGCAGCAGGCCGAACAGGAAGCTGAAGTGAGTCAGGATGTTTGCCAGTGACTGGTCGTTGTAACGCGACGACTCCGTGGCGGTGCCGGAATAGAAATGCGCAATGGTGTCACGCATCTCACCAAACCACGGGCCATAAATCAGGGCGATGATTAACAGCAGATAGTAGAGCGGGGCGATACGGAAGAAGCGGCGGATCCAGAACTTCTTAATCGTCTCCGCGCTCTGCCATGGCTCCTTCTGCTGGCGCTCGACGTAGTTTTTTGCCATCAGATAACCCGATAACAGAATAAACAGGTCGACCCCGATGCCCGGTGATGAAATCAGCGTGATGTGGCAATGAACCAGTAAGCTGATATGGCCAACCAGAACCCAGAGAGAGGCAATGCCGCGTAATCCTTCCAGCTCCGTTGACCAACCTCGTGTTGCAGACATAACTTTTCCTCGTTTTTATCCGGCTTTTGGCGCTCACTAAGCCTTAAGGCAAAAGATATGTAAACGGCCCTTTACAAAAGTAAGAGGATTCCGAGCACAGGAAAGAGAGAAAAATCAATCGGGAAAGGGAGGTAAAGCACAGTAAGTTAAGGGCGTGCAGTGACACACCCTTAACCTGGATTACTGATTACGGGGATCCGTCAGGCCAGCTTTAACAGGATCATACCGGCCAGCAGCAGGGTCAGACCCGCCCAGCCTTTGCGGTTCAGTCGCTGACCAAACAGCACCCATCCGGCCGCAACCGTGGCGATGATGCCAAAACCGCCCCAGACGGCATAGGCAATCGACAGATCGATACCTTTGACCGCCTGAGCCAGTGCGCTGAACGCGAGAAGGACACAGCAGAGTGACAGCACGCCGTGCAGCGGTTTCTTAAATCCATCAGAGTATTTAAGGAATATGTTGGCGGCAATCTCCAGCATGATCGCCAGCGCCAGCCAGGCGGCATGCACAAAATCAGCCATGACCATGATTAACCTCCGCTGATGATTGGGTGCCGGTCTTGATCAACACAATCCCGACGATCAGCGTCACCAGCCCGCAGATTTTCAGCGCGGACAGCGCTTCCCCAAACAGCTGCACGCTGAATAAGGTAATCAGCATGATGCCGATACCTTCCCACAGGGCATAAGCTACGCCCAGCGCGATACGTTTGATGGCGAAACTCAGCAGAATATAGGAACAGGCAATCATGCCCAGCATCATCAGGTAGCCTGAATGGCTGCCATTAACGCTGGACCACTTCATGAAAAGGGTACCAATAATTTCAGTAACAATAGCGAGTGATAATAAAATCCAGGCGAACATGGATGCTCTCCAGCAACGATAAATGACGACCTGCCACAGTACACGGGGCAGACTCAGAACAGTGTCGAAGTGGTGAAGGGACTACAGGGCGTTACGCCAGTGCTGATCGGCGACGTTCCAGCCAGAAAGGAAGGTGGGGGTAAGATGTGACATGAACATTCTGCTCATAAAATTTACAACGCATCCACATTGTTGCTTCTCATCAGTGGACGGATAGTGCCTCCGGTTAAATACACGCCGGATTTATAGCATTCTGCACATCATGAAATCAACAGCAGATGCTGCTTTATTTGACGCAGGTTAAGGTTTGATGGTTTGAAAAAAGAAGGCTATGTAAAAGGATGTATGGAAAAGGGGATCCATTAAACTCTGCATAAAAAAAGCCGGGCAACAGTGTGCCCGGCCATTATTACGTGACGCTGTCACCAATTACTCTGCGCGCTGCGGCACGGTGCGAACCGGCGCGTCACCCGCGACATAGTAAGAGGCGGTGCTGCGTGGCAGCGGATCGCGTCCACGAATCTTATCGGCAATCTTCTCACCAATCATGATGGTGGTGGCATTCAGGTTACCGGTGATGATCAGCGGCATAATCGACGCATCCACAACGCGTAATCCCTGCAATCCATGCACACGTCCTTCGCCATCCACGACGGCCATCGGGTCGTTACCCATCTTACAGGTGCCGCACGGATGATAGGCGGTTTCACCGTGGTTGCGCACGAACTCATCCAACTGCTCATCCGTCTGGCAATCCAGGCCCGGACTGATTTCACGGCCACGATACTTATCCAGCGCTGGCTGGTTGATGATCTGGCGCGTAATGCGGATTGCATCGCGGAACTCGTGCCAGTCCTGCTCATGTGACATGTAGTTAAACAGAATGGCCGGATGACGACGCGGATCGCGTGACTTCAGGCGCACATGACCGCGGCTTGGCGAACGCATTGAGCCGACGTGACACTGAAAACCGTGAGCATCTACGGCGTTTGACCCGTTATAGTTAATCGCCACCGGCAGGAAGTGATACTGAATGTTTGGCCAGGTGAACTCTTCGCGGCTGCGGATAAAGCCGCCTGCTTCAAACTGGTTGCTGGCGCCGATACCGGTGCCGTTAAACATCCACTCTGCACCGATCTTCGGCTGATTCCACCACTTCAGGGCAGGATAGATAGAAACCGGCTCTTTACACTCATACTGCAGATACATCTCCAGATGGTCCTGCAGGTTTTCACCCACGCCCGGCAGGTCATGCACCAGCGGGATGTCGAACTGCTTCATCAGCTCAGGCGAACCCACGCCAGAACGCTGAAGGATCTGCGGCGAGGCGATAGCGCCCGCGCACAGCAGCACTTCACGGCGAGCGGTGACTTTGTTAATGGTGTTGCTGTCGCCCTGCAGATACTCCACGCCGACCGCGCGCTTGCCGTCAAAGATGATGCGATCGGTGGTGGCATGCGTAATGATCTTCAGGTTAGGGCGGCCTTTGGCCATATCGAGATAGCCACGCGCGGTGCTGGAACGACGACCCTTTGGCGTCACGGTACGATCCATCGGACCGAAACCTTCCTGCTGGTAGCCATTCAGGTCGTCGGTGCGCGGATAACCCGCCTGCACGCCTGCCTCAATCATCGCTTCAAACAGCACGTTGTTGCCCGCTTTCGGGGTTGCAACGCACACCGGGCCATCGCCGCCGTGGAAGTCGTTCGGGCCGATATCACGGGTTTCCGCTTTACGGTAGTAGGGCAGGCAGTCCAGATAGCTCCAGTTCTCCAGTCCCGGCTCGCTGGCCCAGTTATCCAGATCCATCGCGTTGCCGCGGATGTAACACATGCCGTTAATCAGGGATGAACCGCCCAGACCTTTGCCGCGACCACACTCCATGCGGCGGTTGTTCATGTAAGGCTCTGGCTCGGTTTCATACGCCCAGTTATAGCGTTTTCCCTGCAGCGGGAAGGCAAGGGCCGCAGGCATCTGGGTGCGAAAATCAAAACGGTAATCCGGGCCGCCCGCTTCCAGCAACAGAACGCTCACATTGCTTTCTTCGGTCAGGCGGGTCGCCAGAACGTTTCCTGCGGATCCGGCTCCAATAATAATGTAATCAAATTCCATTCGTCGTTCCTCAGGTTAAGTGATTAAAAGACTGACTGAAAACGCGTCAGCTCAACCTGCACTGACTTCACCTGGGTGTAGCTCTGCAGCGTCATCAGGCCATTCTCGCGGCCAATGCCGGAGTGCTTGTAGCCGCCCACCGGCATCTCTGCGGCGGACTCGCCCCAGGTATTGATCCAGCAGATACCGGCTTCGATCTGATGAATCACACGGTGTGCTTTATTCAGATCCTGCGTCACCAGTCCGGCGGCCAGACCGAATTCGGTGTCGTTGGCGCGGCAGATCACTTCTGCTTCGGTTTCGTAGCTCAGAATCGACATCACCGGCCCGAAGATCTCTTCACGGACAATCTTCATCTCATCCCGGCAGTCGGTGAACACGGTCGGTGCCACCCAGGCACCCTGGTCGAAATCGCCACCGGTCAGACGTTTGCCGCCGCACAGCACGCGTGCGCCTTCAGCAATGCCGGACTCGATGTAGCGCATCACGTTGTCGCGATGGCTGAAGCTGACCAGCGGACCAAAGTTGGTGGCCGGGTCACGCAGGTTGCCTGCTTTGATACGGGCAACGCGTTCGCTGATTTTGGCCTCGAACGCCGCCTGCAGTTTTGCAGGAATAAAGACGCGGGTGCCGTTGGTGCAGACCTGACCGGAGCTGTAGAAGTTCGCCATCATGGCGATGTCAGCGGCCAGATCGAGATCGGCATCATCGAAGATGATCAGCGGGGATTTACCGCCCAGCTCCATGGTGACCTCTTTCAGCGTTGAACCCGCTGCATTGGCCATCACTTTTTTGCCGCTGACAACGCCGCCGGTGAAGGAAACTTTGTCGATACCTGGATGCTCAGTCAGTAACTGACCGGTAACCGAACCGATGCCCGGCAGCACGTTAAACACGCCATCCGGCAGGCCCGCTTCGGTGTAGATTTCTGCCAGCTTCAGGGCGGTAAGCGGGGTCATTTCGCTGGGTTTGAAAATCATCGCGTTACCCGCAGCCAGTGCAGGTGCGGATTTCCACAGGGCGATCTGAATCGGGTAGTTCCAGGCACCGATACCGGCGACCACGCCCAGTGGTTCGCGGCGGGTATAAACAAAGGAGGTTTCACGCAGGGGGATCTGCTGACCTTCCAGCGCCGGAACCAGACCCGCGTAGTACTCCAGCACGTCTGCACCGGTGACGATATCGACCGCGGAGGTTTCGCTGTAAGGTTTACCGGTGTCGAGCATTTCCAGCTCTGCCAGCTCATCATTACGCTCACGCAGAATATCGACGGCGCGACGCAGGATGCGTGAACGCTCCATGGCGGTCATCGCGGCCCAGACCTTCTGGCCTTTTCTGGCGGCAGCAACGGCGCGATCGACATCTTCCTGGCCGGCGGCATGAACCTCTGCCAGTACGTCGCCGTTGACCGGATTGATCGTCTGGAACGTTTCGCCAGACGCTGCGGCAACATAAGCGCCATCGATGTAGAGTTTCTGCTCGGTGAATCGGGACATGTTTTCTCCTTCCGTTATTCGTGCTCGCCAGCCAGTTGCTGACGGATGAATTGGGTGGTCAGTGTGAGGGCGATAGCGGGATCGAATGGCTTACCGCTCAGCGCGGCGCGCAGCCACAGACCGTCGATCAGGGCCGCCAGGCCGTGTGCGGCCAGGCGTGCTTTATCCAGTGGCAGTTCACGACGGAATTCGACCACCAGCGTTGAGAAGAGCCGACGGCTGCTGACCCGCTCAAGTCTGTTGAGCTGGGGCTGATGCATGCTGCTCGACCAGAAGTCGAGCCAGGCTTTCATTACTGCGGTGTGCACCTGGGTTTCATCAAAATTCCCGTCGACAATGGCGCACAGCCGCTGTTCTGCGGAGGCATCGGCCAGCGGTTTCAGCCGCGTCAGCACCGCCTCGCGCAGCTGACGCGTCACGTCACGCATCGTGGCTTCCAGCAGACCGTTCTTGTCTTTGAAGTAGTGACTGATGATGCCGGTAGAGACCCCCGCCCGACGGGCGATCTGGGCAATCGTGGCATCATTAATCCCCATCTCATTAATCGTGCTCAGGGTCGCATCAATCAGTTGCCGACGACGTATCGGCTGCATCCCTACCTTTGGCATAGCTCCAGCTCCACCCTCAAATCGAGCCCCTATTAAATCTTTTTTTAATTGCGCGTTCAATATAAAAAGAAAATTTGTTAGGGTAGTGTTCTTTAAATGTAGCGTAAGCGAAACGGTAATGAGTGCTAAGCTCTTTACCAGCCGCTGCGCTTAAACAGGAAGTGACAGAACGAGATGAGGCCGCACGGCCTGAAAACCCCGTGAGCGGCAAACGTTATCCATTGCGTATTTTCAGGATATTAACCAGAGGTAATTGATGAATAATCCACCTGCCGGTGAAAAAGACAGACTCAATCCCGTTGTATTTTATACCTCTGCCGGATTGATTCTGACGTTTTCACTTGTGACGATTCTCTACAGTGAACTGGCCGCGAGCTGGATCCTCAAGGCGGTCAATTGGGTTTCCGCCACCTTCGGCTGGTACTACATGCTGGCTGCCACCCTCTATATTGTCTTTGTGCTCTATATGGCCTGCTCACGCTTTGGCTCGATTAAGCTCGGGCCGGAGCACTCCAAACCCGAATTCAGTGTGCTCAGCTGGTCCGCCATGCTGTTTGCCGCCGGGATCGGCATCGACCTGATGTTCTTCTCGGTCGCCGAACCGGTGACGCAATATATGCAGCCGCCGGAAGGAGCAGGGCAGACGCTGGAAGCCGCCCGCCAGGCGATGGTCTGGACGCTGTTCCACTACGGACTGACCGGCTGGTCGATGTATGCACTGATGGGCATCGCGCTGGGCTACTTCAGCTACCGTTATAACCTGCCGCTGACTATTCGTTCGGCGCTCTATCCCATCTTCGGTAAACGCATCTATGGTCCGATAGGTCACACGGTAGATATCGCAGCCGTGGTCGGCACCATCTTTGGTATCGCCACTACGCTCGGCATTGGGGTCGTGCAGCTCAACTACGGCCTGAAAGTGCTGTTTGATATCCCGGAAGGCCTGACCGCGCAGACTGCGCTGATTGTCCTCTCCGTGGTGATCGCCACCATCTCTGTGACGTCGGGTGTGGATAAAGGGATTCGTTTCCTCTCCGAACTTAACGTGATCATGGCGCTGGGCCTGATTCTGTTTGTGCTGTTCTTCGGCAACACGGAGTTCCTGCTGAATGCGCTGGTGCTGAACGTCGGCGATTACATCAACCGCTTCATGGGCATGACGCTCAATACCTTTGCCTTTGATCGCCCGACTCAATGGATGAACAGCTGGACGCTCTTCTTCTGGGCGTGGTGGGTGGCCTGGTCGCCTTTTGTCGGCCTCTTCCTGGCGCGTATCTCACGCGGTCGTACCATCCGCGAGTTCGTGCTCGGCACCCTGATCATTCCCTTCACCTTTACGCTGCTGTGGCTGTCAGTGTTTGGTAACGCCGCGCTCTATCAGATTATTCATGGCAATGCGGGCTTCGCTCAGGAGGTGATGAATCATGCAGAGCGCGGCTTCTACAGCCTGCTGGCGCAGTATCCGGCCTTTAAACTCAGCGCCTCTGTCGCGACGATCACCGGTATGCTCTTCTACGTCACCTCTGCGGACTCCGGATCGCTGGTGCTGGGGAACTTCACCTCACGTCTCAAAGACATCAACAGCGATGCGCCCAACTGGCTGCGTATCTTCTGGTCGGTAGCGATCGGAGTCCTGACCCTGAGTATGCTGATGGCGAA
>Ga0157367_1000097_pt1 | contig 42535 bp, 51 predicted proteins | sample AttbisABBM2_FD_113142 | JGI IMG/M metagenome (GOLD analysis project Ga0157367, IMG submission 113142) | Fungus gardens microbial communities from leaf cutter ant in Botucatu, State of São Paulo, Brazil - Atta bisphaerica ABBM2 | ecosystem: Host-associated > Fungi > Mycelium > Unclassified ... | reverse complement strand
CTGATTGGTAAGCTGGTCTTTGTTAATAAGCCCTTTATTCTGGTAACGCTGATAATTCTGCATGTTCTCTTTCATTATCCGGATCCCTTCCCTGGCTCGCTGAATAATGCTGCTCGAATTTTCAAAGGCAGCGGTATATTTTAATTTTTGTTTCTCCATCATATCCAGCGTCTTTTTCTTGTTGCTTTCTAGTTTTTTAATGATTTGTGTGACGCTGGCAATTTGATGATTTATGTCTGCGACCTGCTCTTCGCTTACAACGCCCGAACGTGTACTCTTACTGACATCTATCTGGTAAACAGCATCCCCGGCTTTCACGCTTGTGCCCTCAGATACAAACTGTTTTACAACCACTCCCTGTACGCCTGAATAAAAGTTAGCTGCTCTCGGAAAAGTCGTGACTTCCCCTGAAACGTTCACACGTCGGGTATATGACCCAAACATGACAAATATCAGAAAAGCGATAATGAAAAAAATTGTTATTGCCCACACTATAATGGGGTGCAAACCGGGCAGAAGTAATGCATCGCCATGCCAGTGTCCTTTACTGTTATCGATAGCCTCCTGACGAAACACTTCACTTCATCCTTATGCTTTCTCAAAGCCGTTTAATATGGCTGGCAGTCTTTATTTCCTGTGAAATTTCGATTTCCCGGACTTGTGATGCTTTATCCCTTTCACTTTGCTTCAGAAGTAAAATTTCGTGACGTGAGTCACTGTATTTCAATATCGGGTGCCGGTTGTTTCGCCACAACTTGTATTCTTCTCCCGAGTGTTAAGATTTAGTAAAATTCACGTATTAATCAAGTCGTAATTTGGCGATGTTTTGTTTCATTATGTTAATATATGTTTCCTGTATTGGTTAGTTTGCTATTTATTTATATTTAAATATTTCAGCCTCTTATTTTCAGGGCGGATGGAATCCTTTTAAACTGGCGCAGGCCAGGTATGTGTCAGGATGCGGCTTAGCATATTTTTGACGTGCAAATTTTTAAAGTTTGACCTTCTTTATAAATGGATATACTTATAACTGAAGACTCTCCCTTTCGCTTCTGTGACGTTGCTTGATAAATGAGTCTGTCAGACATACCTGTTAAAAGCACGTCCATATCCTGGAGAAATATCATGCCAGAGTACTGTTTTTACCGTAAAAGCAAAAAGTTAGTTGTTCTCGAAAGGGATGCTGTCCGGAAAGCAGCTCAGTTGACTGACGATGGCTGGGAAAAGCTTTTTGAAGAAGTCAGGGCGTCCGATCCCGAGAGTGCCCTGAAAAGACTGGCAGCAATCCGTGAGGATGAGGTTACCACCGAACGCACTTATATCGCAGGTTCCGCTTTCAGTGATCTTTTCACTGCGATACTTAAATAAAGGGCCGGGGCGGTTCTGCGCATGCGTTCTGCCCGACTGTCACGGATACCACCCGACTCTGCCTTTAAGGCCGGTGATTACCGCTCCGGCCTTTGAGAAACCGGCACGGATGGCCAGCTACTGAGCCTCGCTCAGCGCGTAATTCTGTCTTATTACGTACCGGCTTTGCCACTGCATAGCCGAACCTTGTTTCGGGCTTCAGTAAAATCAGTCCTGTACTGACTCAATGTCCTGTGCATTCTGAAAATCATTTATATCGGCTTAAATCAGGCCTGTTTACTGTATTTCTCCATACAGACCCTTAACCCTCTGTATGAAGGGTTCTTGTATTTATGCTGAAATGACTTGCTGTAATTGTCATTAACTGTCACAGGCTGCTTTTTGCCTTTATTCACTGCTTTTAGCATACTGCTCTTTGGTTAACTCCCGCAGATCCGAAAAAAGGCAGAACCGGAAGCCCTCTTTAATCTGTGAATGCTCCGCGTGTTTCTCGCTTCCCCTGTGAGCAATTATCCGGAAATCACCAGGTAACTGAAGATATACTGATATTTATTACTATATCTCTGGTGAAAAAATATGATGAAAACCCCACGGCTGGAATCCCTCTGGCCTCTATGGAATGCAAACAATACTGAAGAACAGAAGATTACTTACAGCTATGACGCACTCACTCCCACTCTAATGGAGGATGAAGACGCCAGACATTACGCAGAAGCGCTTAACTTTGCCTGTCATAGACCGGATATAAGAAATATCGCGGTGACCGGCCCGTACGGAGCAGGAAAAAGCTCTGTTCTCCTGACCTGGACCCGGAGCCGTAAGGACAGAAATCAGATAATGACGGTGTCGCTTGCTGACTTCGATATGGCCCGCACGGGTGATGTCTCTGCAGATAAGAACGGCGAAGAACCCCCCAAATCGGAAAGGAAGGCCCGGCAGGAAGAAAAGTCCATTGAGTACAGTATCCTGCAGCAGATACTGTATAAAGCACGGAAAAGCGACCTCCCGTACTCCCGTATAGACCGCATTGCCGACTTCACCCCTTCTCAGGTCTGGGCCAGGGCATTCCACTTGCTGGGGATGTCTGTCTGCTGCCTGTCCGGTCTGATGCTTCTTTTCCCTCACTTTTTCAGGAAAAAGCTCTCCCTGCCCGTGAGTTTCAGTGAGTATCTGCTGTCTTTTCACCCGGCTTTGAGGACAGGTCTGGCCGGTGCGGCGTTTTTCATTACCTTTTACCTGCTCATTAACAAACTGCACAGGATGGGGATATTTGACCGGCGCCTGAGCATCGACAAAATCGACATATCCAAAGGGGCAACCCTGTCTACCCGGCCTGCTGACCCCTCACTGCTCAACGTATTTATCGACGAAATCGTTTATTTTTTCGATAAACAGAAATACAAAATTGTTATTTTTGAAGATTTAGACCGCCATAATGACGGCGCGATTTTTATCAAGCTTCGCGAAATAAATCAGATAATTAATAACAGCCTGTCTGATGAAAATCCCGTGCGCTTCATCTATGCCGTAAGAGATGATATTTTTAACTCGCCGGAGGCGCGGACGAAATTTTTTGACTTTATCGTGCCAGTGGTTCCCGTCATGGACAGCCAGAATGCCACTGATCACTTCTCGAAAAAATTTAAGGATGATGACTTAAAAGTACCCGGCTTTGAACAGTGCGTTGCGCGAATCGCCGTTTTTATTACGGATATGCGGCTGCTCAACAGTATTGCTAACGAGTTCAGACTGTACAGAAAACTGGTCAATAACGGAGAAGATATTATCCGGCTTCTTTCCCTTATTTCATATAAAAACCTCTGCGCCCGTGACTACCATCTCATCGATGCAAAGAATGGAATTTTATATGGCATTATGAGCGCGTATGCCTCCGGAGAACTCGCAAAGCATTTCGAAAATGAAGCTGAAAATGAAACTGAACGGCTGAATGTAGAAATATCAGAAATCAATAATGAGACGGCAGTCAATAAGCAGGAGATTATCAGGGAAATCCTCCGGGACTATATCAGCGAAAAAACCAGGCAGCAGTTGCAGTTCACTAATTCTTACAATGCTTTCTATACCCTTGACGAGGTCATTAATAAAGAAGAAGTTTTCATAAACATGGTGAACAGTCAATCGCTTTCAGTCAGAACCATTCATGGCACTACGGTAGTTCATCTCTCCCCTGCTGAAATCACACAAATGAGGGATGAATACACCGCAAGATGTGAGTTACTGGCCTCAAAAACTGACGGGAAGCTTACCGCGCTGAAGCTTAAAAAAGACAGTCTGAAGCAGCAGATGTACAGTCTGGAGACCAGCACTCCGGAAGTGCTGATACTAAAGATGGGAAGCGCGGGATTCATAAAATGGGTGAGTGAAAATCTTGGCATTAGCCGGGGCACTGATGAAGTCGGCGGCTATGAGGCCCTTCAGTATGATTTTATTTATTCCTTACTTCGCTGGGGTTATCTCTCGACGGACTATATGTCGTATCGCTCTGTGTTCATTCCCGGGAGCCTGAGCATCAGCGACAACGAGTTTATTATTGCTGTGACGGCAGGTAAAGACGTCGATATCACTACGGCCATGCAACTTGACAGAGTCTCTAACGTAGTTGAAAAACTCCGGGGATTGGGCGTGCTCCATCAGGATAATGCCTGGCATGCCGGTGTTCTTCAACATCTCCTGTCACACGACCGAACACGCATGAGTAAAATTATGGATTCGCAGATTGATGATACCACTCAGTCAAGGCTCCAGTACCTTGTTGAAAGGGTGTTCAGTCAGTGGTCTGTACCGGAAAGGGTCGTGTATGTTATGCAGATGACTTCCAACGGCACTAAAACAGCCCGCTTTGTTAAACAGCTTTATATCAGCGAAAAAAATGTGGCCGTAGAGTTGTTAATACTGTTTTTTTGTCGCCCTGAGAAAACGTGGGAAACAGTAGATCCGGAGATTAACCGTGCGATAACAGAAATTCTTTCAGAAGGATATGATATTCCTGACCGGGTTCCGGCCGGCTTCAGGAATCAGTTTGTTGCTAATCTAAAAAACGCGCAGATTCAACTCCCCCTGATTGGCCAGTGTGTTTCTGAACAGGGTGCTAAAATTGTCAGGGAAATTGCCGAACATCAGCTGTGGGCGTATTCAGAAGACAATTTTAAAAATATCATTCTTTCTCTTTTTAAAGAAATCAGGGGCAAGCCGGAGCTGGTTATGAAGAGGCCGCTCACTGCCGTAAGGTATACTAAAATTCGGGGGCTTGACGAAACGATTCAGGAGAATATTGAGCAGTTTGTCAGGGAATTCATCCTCTTTTCGGAGGATTATGAAGTAATTCCTGAGCTTATGAATAATGAAAGCGTCGGGTTTCCCCTTCTGTCTGAAATTACCCGGCAGATGAGTTTTTTCGTTGATGATATAAAGAAAGTAAACAACCGGACAGGAATAAACCCTGAAACGAATGATATCAATACCGAAAGCAGTGTTCATGAGTTACTGCTCAAATACAATCGCATCAGGCCCACGTGGGATAACGTATTTTATCTTGCTGAAAAAGAGGATGAGGACAAAAAAATCTCCCCTGAACTGGCAATATGGTTTGACAGAAACCACACTGAATTTGATGCCCCGCAAGTCCCGCTGACTGAAGAACATTTACATCTGATATTTACAATACTGTTTAATTCCCAGGCGATCAGCGAGGAAGGACGGGTTCATCTTCTTAAACTTTTCGGCTTTCCCTATTCAGATGTTCCTGCATACCTGCACCTTGACAGTATGCGCTGTTTAATTGATCAAAAGCTTCTGAATCCATCACTGATTAATTTCGACGTGATCAGGCAGCGGTTTGCTGACGACGTTGATGAGGACGAACTGACCCCGCTTCTTGCCGGGCTTATTTTCCAGAACCCCTCCCTGCTGCAGGATCCAGCCCAGGTCATAATAATGGAAGACGGGTTTGACAGACTGCTGGCCGAACAGCTTTTTGCGCATGGCCTCCTGCCAGATAAAGTCCAGGCGCAGTTCCTTGAGTGGATGTGGTCTTATGACATAAAGCTGTTTGACGATCTGTTATTTATCACCCCGGCAAGGCTGGCACAGCTGGCTCCGCATGTTGCTGATGAGGGCATACGCCTTGCGCTTCTTATCAGGGTGCTGGAAACAGGAAAAGTGAATCATCAGGATATCGTGCAGATTCTCCGCACTTTTACTGATGAAAACCTTCTGGCCTTTGTCAGCGACAAGGAATACCGGCGAATCGGCTATTCAGACAGTCTCTGGGAGCTGGCCATCCGGCTCGAAGCCGCCGGTTTTATCCGGAAGCTAAAATGGGACGAAAAATACAAGCGTATACGTTTTGTCCCGCACAACCGGTCCGTTTCCATGACGGAATAACCCCTCCTGACATAAATCCTGCACACAGCGCTTTTTACCCTCTGCGTGCAGGATTGTTGTTTTTATGCTGAACCGACTTACTGTAATCGTCATTAAATGTCACAGCTGTTTTTTTTAGCTTTATTCACTGCAGTCAGCATACTGCTCTTTTGTTACCTCCCGCAGATCCGAAAAAAGGGAGAACCGGATCTTTCCTCCTCCGGTGGCGGTTTTCTGCGCAGCACCCCACATGTTGTGGCTCACTCAACTGCACATGACACAACATAGGGGATGCGTCAGCATAAACTCAGCCTGAAAACCCCGCTTCCGCCCGCCCCGCCGCCGTGCTACCCTTCCGGTTACTGCCCGATACGGAAAAAGTCGGATCCGGCAACTGCGGGCTTCCGGCAATTGCAGCATGGGAATATAAGCAGACTTAAAGATACATAAGTGATGATAATCAAGGTGATGTTTCACAGGGTGATATTAAGAAACCTCAGCGTCACCCAGAGTGACAGCCAGCGCGGTGATGATGCCGTAGGTGAAATTAGTTGACTGTGACGGTTTCATCACGGTAAGGAGTGAGCATGGGGATGTTTGATACGGTGACGTTCCGCTACCGGATGCCGGACGGTGAAACCGGTCCGGACTACCAGACCATCGAACTTGACGGCGAGTGCGCCGGCTATCAGATCTCCGCTGACGGTCGTCTGCTCAAATGGCAGACGGACGTGGGGGGATTTGCGGACACCGGGTTTGACGGCTCGTTTACCCTCACCGGCCGTGCCGGCTACCGGCTGTACTTTGAGCGGGGGACCCTGGCATGGATAGAAGTGTACTCGCAGGACGACAGGCGCTGGCCGTTTGAGCCAGCCCGTTACATGACAGAACAGGTCTGACGGAGCGGTATTTTTCGATAAGGGAATAGTTATGGCTGACTGGTTTATTGTGACCGGCTGGAGCAAGCTGATCATCCCGGATGAACTTCACTCCGTCTTCAACGGGAACCCTGTGCCACGTTAGCAACTGTAGTCTGATAAGGACGGTGTCATACGTCCCACACCGGGGAATGCCGGTCTGGCGGTCGGTTAACCTGATACCGATGATTAACTAAGCGTGAGAAAACGTCATGAAAGAAAAGGATATCCGTCCCGAAGGGGACGTTCAGAACGGTAAAGACATTGATGCTGAGATCGGCTCCACGGCAACCATGACCTGTCTGTTTGTCACCGCCAGCGCAATGGCATTGGTTGCAATGATTCTCCGGGCAGGCAACCCCGGAGGAACCTCCCTGACGCAGATTTTATCCGGGATATTTCAGTACGCGGCTTTTCCCGTATTCGCGTTTCTTGCGACCAGAAATATCCTGAAGTACGTCCGGCTGCTCCATGATCGCTCCCGTTCTGCCGGCAACCACCGCAGCGAATAACTTTTAGCTTAACCCCAGAGACGGATAAGCGAATACCCGATAATTTTCCACCCTTCGCCGCAGCTCACATCGGTTTCATTCCGCAGCTGCCTGTGGCCATTTATTATCCCGCAGCGCAGGCCACCGCTCGCCGGTGACGGTGCGGTGGGAAGAAAGGATAAGGAAGAGATATGAAGCCTTTTAAATTTAATGAGGGGACGTCATTGCTCCCCGGTGAACAACATGATGCCTGGCAGACCCGGGCACAGGACAGGCTGACGACGCTGCCTGCACCGGGAGGCGGACGATGAGCGGTGACGTTTCACAATGGCCGCAGATAGTCAGCTCAGGGATTTCCACCCTCATAGGTGCTTTTATCGCGGGTTATGTTGCATTACGCGTAAGCAAGCGAAATCATGAGTACTCTGAGGCTCGTGAGGAAAAGGCTGCTGCGGTAAAGCTGCAGAATGAAAAGCAGGCGTTAGAGGATAAACTCCGGCGCGAGCGCTATTTTATCGCCACAGAGCTGGTTCTGATGCTGGAATTCTTTGCCGCCGAGTGCGCTGACGTGGCCGTGAGCGGTGTCGATATGCAGGGCGGGCTGCAACCAGGCGTTAGTGCACTTTCACCACAACTCATCTTTGACGGCACAGAGGGAGACTGGCGTGCGGTCCCCGACGCCCTTCTGTACCGAATACGCGAGCTGCCCGCGCTTTGCGCCAACGCCGAAGCACTTATCAGAAATATCAGCGAACAGACAGAAGATGTCAGATACACATTCGAATGCCGGCAGTACCAGTACGCGCGCATAGGCCTGTTTGCACTGTTTGCTGCGTCCAGGCTGCGCCGTAAATGCGGACTCCCTCCGCCCCGGCCGGGAACGGACAGCCGCACGATTTTTTCCATCCTGTGGAGATGGCGCCGCCATCTGTGGAGACGAAGCCTCAAAAGTCTCACACTCTCGGATGACATATGAAAGAAACTACTTCACCGGTGTGCAGATGATGCACGCTTTATGCTGAAAGAGATTAACGGACCGGCCGTGCCGGCAGAAAGAATCCAGCCATGACCAACCTTGTTCCATACCCGTTTTCACCGCCACCGGTGCACCTGCCGGTGGCCATCGATTACCCCGCCGCGCTGGCGCTCCGCCATATGGCTGCGCTGATCGATGATTTACCGAAATACCTGCTGGCACCTGAGGTCAGCGCCCTGCTGCACTACGTGCCGGACCTGCACCGCAAAATGCTGCTGACCACGATGTGGAACACCGGGGCGCGCATTAACGAGGCGCTGGCCCTGACCCGTGCCGACTTCACCCTGACGCCGCCCCATCCCTTCGTGCAGCTGGCCACGCTGAAGCAGCGCGGCGAAAAGGCCGCACGCGGCCCGGGACGCGCCCCGTCCGGTAAGGTGCCAAACCGGCTGGTTCCACTGTCCGATGCACAGTACATCGCCCAGCTTGAGATAATGATTGCCACGCTGCGCATTCCCCTGGAGCGCGGTAACCCGGACACCGGCCGGACGGAAAAGGTGCGGCTCTGGTCCGTCACCGACCGTACCGTGCGGACCTGGATCAGCGAAGCCGTTGAAGCTGCAGCGGCTGACGGCGTGACGTTCTCGGTACCGGTGACGCCGCACACCTTCCGGCACAGCTACGCCATGCACATGCTGTATGCCGGTATTCACCCGAAGGCGCTGCAGAGCCTGATGGGCCACAAAAGCCCGAAGTCAACGGAGGTGTATACCAAAGTATTTGCGCTGGACGTGACGGCACGCCACCGGGTGCAGTTCTCGATGCCGGGCAATGAGGCCGTGGCTATGCTCAAACAGAGCTGATTTAATGGCATTTGAGTCAGGGATAATTCCCCCGTAATGCCGCAACTTCATTATGATTTGCACAGCCCTATTAACGTATTGCCGTCAAAAACGAAAAATATTCCGTGAATATAATCATTCAAATCACGGCAATGGAGGTAAACAATGTGATGTCAGAATTCACCGCCTGTGACTGAAGCCAGTGCCTTCAACAGGGCTTCCTGAGAGTAATTCAACAGATGTCCGGGCAGTAGAAAGTCATTTACGCGGTAAGTCTTACCACTGCGAGTTGTCACTGTAAGATAATACTGATCGTTAAACTGCCTTCCCGCACCGATGTGCTCAATAGCTGCAGTGTCGATCCATATGAGGTTTGTGCCCTTAGCATTCCCCAGAGGTTCAACACGTGATTTGATCCACTTTTGCGTTTTGGCTGGAATGCACTTAGTAGTGATGCCAGTCTTATAGCGACGAGATTTTGCCACAAAAGCCGCAATCTGCTCATCACTGAGCGACTGCGCTGGGTCTAGGGAGCTGAAAAATTCCCGGCTGAAATTAAATTGCAACTCTTCAAACAGCTCGGCATAGACTTTTTCATTATCAATAGTTTCTCCGTTATCCTTCAGTTGGCTGCCCCAGATAGTTTCCATTTCTGTTTTCAGCGCCTGCGTAACCTTCTCAAACTCTTCAGAATGATCGTCGTAATAATGAATATCCATCAACTTTCCCTCAATCAGCACAGTCTTTAGACTGACTAATATATGATAGAAATGTTCATATATGAACATTTCTATCATATATTTTAGTAGATCTGCTTGTGCAAGCCGGCTTGAAGATGGACAAAATGATGAGACTTAAATGAAAAAAACTCTGACGAATAAAAACATGCCCGAACTGATTCTGGTTGAACACCTACAATGGATTTCTACTTCAGCTACTCAGTGTATATCCGGAAAGCAAGTCAACCGGGAGATAAAGGATGGGAGCCTGAGGAAGCATGCTGGAGAGATGCAGATTGACTGGTTTTGATCTCATTCTTTGGCGCAGGAGTTTAAACTGGACACAAGAACGCGCAGCTGAAGAACTCGGTATAAGCCGTACGAGCCTTGTCAAGTATGAGGATGCTATATCTGTGCCCCGAACAGTGCAATTGGCAAGTGTGGCTCTGACGCTTAAAACAGAATGGCCTGTTATAAAAAAAATGAACAAAGACAAATTACTGGCATTATTACAGCATGAGGTGGACAGGACCTTCATGGATTAGCGTCAACATCAGAGTAGTCATTTCCGAGCTAAGATTTCGCATGCGAAATCTTATAGGCTTCTTACTTAAAATTTCGCATGCGAAATCTAGTCAATATAAAGAATCAACATTGATTCTTTATGTCTGGCCTGGCATACTAATTTTGTTGCCGGAAAGCCGGTTAACATTCAGGGCGAAACGCCAGACTCTCAGGAGCTAGTCAGTTCCGGTCCTTTAGGGCCATTCCAGTCAGCGACGAGCCATCACAAAAATTTCGCATGCGAAATCTTGAGGATGAAGCGATGGGTTCAAAACGTGCAGGTACGGTTATCATCATCGGTAACCAGAAAGGCGGTGTAGTAAAGTCTCAGTCAACTAATGAAATAACCTACAACATGCAACAATCGGGGCTTAAAACGCTCATGATTGATTTTGATGCTACGTCAGGTCTGACAGAGAGAACATTCCCTGAGGAACTTCCCTTGTCGATTGACAAGGACCCAATGGGAAATACATTTAATCCAGGCGAAGCCAATGCCTATCAGCTGTTCTATCTTAATACTGAGGTAAAGCCTCACGAACTGCCTGATGGACGCCATATCATCGGCTCAACGAACGAGCTTAATGAGATCAACTATCGTCCTCAGGACTGTATATTTGATTTTAAAGAGCGAATGGAAGCGCTTCGCTATGACTACGATTATATCTTCATTGACTCTGCACCTGACTACAGCAATTTGCTTATCGCCTCACACCTCGTGGCTGACTATCTGATGATACCGACGCTCCTCGAAAAGCAGTCTCGCATCGGCGTTGGTAAGCAGCTTTCATACATGCAAAGGATCAAAAAGAACTACAACCCCCAACTGAAATTTCTTGGGGCTTACGTTACTCAGGCATCAGTGCAGAGCTACAGTAAGGGCTTACTGGATGGTTACCTCAGCCCTGTTGAAACGCATAACTTGACTCAGCTTTTTGAGATACTGGCGGAAAAAAACTACGGTCCGGAAAAGGTTCTTGGGTACATCTCATGGGTTAAAAACCTTGCTAAAGAAGCGATTGAACTGGGGCAAACAATCAAAGAATACGCGCCAGCCAGTAAGCCTGCGCAACAATATCAGGAGCTGACAGCAAGAATCGTTGAGCTGACTGGAGGTAAGCAATAATGGCCTCCAGTAAATTTCAGAAAAAACTTCAGCAAAAGAAAGTCGGTAGTACTTCACCTAATCAGGTACTGCCGGAGGTTGCAGCGAGTGTGGCAACCCGTTCTGCTGCTGCGCCTACAGGTACTACTGAAGCCTTGCAAATTCGTTCCGAAATTGCACGCCCTTCACTTGAAACAGAAGGGCAGATAGTTCGCGTCAGGGCTGATGAAATTTACGAACTTGAGCAGGTTCGTCCTGAGGAAGACTTTGACGATGCAATCATTTCCGGCATGGTTGATTCCATGCAGGATTTTGGAACACTTTCGCCCCCGCGATGCTTCCCGAGAGACAAAAAGGGTTACCGCGTATGGCTGGGTGCAACACGCGTACGCTCTATGAAGAAGCGTGGGGATGAGTTCATTGAAATTTATATTGGTAAGCCGCCTAAGACCGAGAAAGAGCGAATTCTGGGCCAGTTGATCGAGAACCTTCAGCAGTCCGGACTCAAACCTCTGGCCACCGCTGTCAGTTTTGCCCAGCTGAAAGAAACGTTCGGCATGTCCGGGGAGCAGATAGCTAAAGCTGTTGGAAAACCAACGGCTTTTGTCAGCAAACACATGCGCATAGAATCTGCTCCCGATAAAATCAAGAAACTGCTTCGCAGCAAGGCGATTTCCGACGTTGATTTAATTTATTCGCTGATTCAGCTGAATGAATTGAATGAGAGTGCTGCAGATGCGCTCATTACCCAAGCGAACGCGGGACAGACGCTTACCCGTGCTCAGGTTAAGAGAAAACTTGATGAGCTCCGTGGGCGTCAGAAAAACGTTCCGACAGAACCAACCTCGTCAGTTCCTGAGATTTCGCATGCGAAATCTGAAGGCGGTGATACTGACCATAATGATGGTTCCTCTCAGGAAGCAATACCTCCCTTTCCTGCCGATCCTGAGATCAGGCCCGAGCCAGTAAAATCAAAGCCCAAAACTGCCCTGCTTCCTGTTTATTCGTTCGAGGGGCAGGAATGCAATTTGATGCTCGATAAATCTCCTGACGATTTTGGCATGGTCTGGATCAAAACCATTGATGGCGAGATGCATGTGCCTGCAAGCGAAATTTTGCTCCTGGGTGTAAGGTAAAGCGATTGAGCAAGTATCCCGTCACCCCATTCACAGAGCTTGCAGGCAAGTTCCGGGGAAGCGTCATAAATATTTGGGCTCAAAGTTCAACAGGAACAGCGGCTGCAAAAGCCGCTTTTCTTACTGAACATGCCTGCCAAGCCGGACTAATCTCGCGTGAGACTGCGGTGCCAGGTTCTGCTCTCAGTGAATGGAGTAAGCGAAAGGTGTCCCCAATGTGGGCTGCTTTGTCAGCTTTCGATCTGCTTATAAAAAGCGGCTGGAGACCAGCGACAGAAACTGAATGGGCTGGTTTCGCTGCCCTATACATCCGTCTCCGGCCTGAAAATGACTGGGCATCCATTTGCGCTGCTTTGCCTGAGGGCATCTCACGTGAAGTTGCCACTGGGTGGATAATTGCAGCCATCGAAGAAGACCATCACTACCGTACGAGAAAAAAGCTATAGCGAGTAAGCCATGACATTTACTGAGCTCGATCATCTTATAAACGAATCAGGCCGTCGTTCACTTGCTTCCCGGCTCATCTCCGCACTGTTGGATGCACTTGATGCAGGGGAAGACACTCTGTCTCTGGACGTGTTTGAGAGAAACAGTGGTTATACGCGTACTAATATCAGGACTGTGGCATCTTTTCTGAGTAACGCCGGGGTTATAAACATCCTTTATTTAAATACCTCGAGTCCGGGTCAGGGTCTACAGCTTCATGCAGAAGCAAAACGTGGGCGTTGGGCCAGACATCACTACGCTCTGGCTAATCACGTCAGAGAATTACATCGTCGTTAAATTTCGCATGCGAAATTTTAAGCCCGATTATCAAGAATACAGGGAGTACAAAAGTGGGTAAGGTAAATTGGATGTTCAATGGATGTATAGCTCTGTGCATCGTAACCGGCATTATTGCAATAGGCTCCTATGCGATTCATTTCGCACATTATTCCTTGTCGGATAATCCTGCTGACTGGGGTGTTCTGGGCGATTACTTTGGCGGCTTACTGAATCCAATAATCTCTCTCGTCACCGTCATGTTTGTCCTCAAAACCTATCGAGCCCAGAGGGAAGAGGTAAAACAAAACGATGTTGCAACTGCAGAGCAGCTTCAGGTTGCAAAAAAGACTGCCGAAATCCACTTGTTACAGACTAAAATTTCGGCTACTTATGAAGTTCTCCGAGTACACCTAGGTGAACTGGATCGCATTACTCAGTCTTACAATAACTCATTTAACACCCTATTCTTTGGTAAGCGTATCGTTCAGACCGTCTTTTATTTTCCCCCTTGTTTCCTACCATGGACACTTTCGCGAACATGGACACTACCGTGGACAGAAACACGCCTTACACCAACAGACCCTGGATCACTGCTGCACTCAGCCTGCGGTTTAACGACGCCGTGACTTACCGTGAAATTGCTGAACAACTGAATATCAGCACTTCCGCCACGCATAAAATGTTCAAGCGTTTTCGCCGCACGGCTATTAACTGGCCATTGCCGGAGGAATACACGCCTGAGCGTCTGGAGGAGGAGCTTTACGCCTTCAATCTTGAAACAAACCTGCCTGTCAAAAAACGCCGTCCGGACTGGCCACTGGAGTTTAAAATCCGCATGGCGGATTTAACCCTGCAGCCGGGTGCCTGTGTGGCACAAATTGCACGTGAGCATGGCATCAACGATAACCTGCTCTTCAACTGGCGGAACCTGCATCGTCAGGGACTGCTGGACCCTGCCAGCAGAGCCACTCTCATTCCGGTCACTGTGGAGCCTCTGTCGCCGCCATCCAGACACAACGGGGCCGTATCACCAGACCAGCCACCGGTCATCAGTTGCAAGCTGACACTACCGGGCGGCACCCTGAGTCTGACCGGGCCACTGACGCCGGAGCTGCTGCGTGCACTGGTCAGCGAGCTAAGGGATGGTGAGGCATGATTAATTTTCCGGCTGGCTCGCGCATCTGGCTGGTCGCCGGCGTGACGGATATGCGCTGCAGTTTCAACGGGCTGGCGGCGAAAGTACAGAACACGCTGCGCACGGACCCGTTCAGCGGTCATCTGTTTATCTTTCGCGGGCGGCGGGGCGACATGATAAAGGTACTGTGGGCGGACCGCGATGGCCTGTGTCTGTTCACCAAACGCCTGGAGCGCGGACGCTTCGTCTGGCCGGTGACCCGCGACGGAAAAGTCCACCTGACTCCGGCGCAGCTGAGCATGCTGCTGGAGGGCATAAACTGGAAACATCCGCAGCGAACGGAACGCCCTGGCCTGCGGATATAACCTGCTGTAAAGTGGGCTTATGAACACTCCGAACCCTGATGAAAATGCCCGGCTCAGGGCACAGCTGCAGGAGCAGCAGACCACCATTCGTAAAATGGCGGAGTATAACCGCCTGCTCTCACAGCGGGTGGCGGCGTACGCCAGCGAAATCAACCGGCTGAAGGCGCTGGTTGCCAAACTGCAGCGCATGCAGTTTGGCAAAAGTTCTGAAAAGCTGCGTGAGAAAACGGCACGCCAGGTCCGCGAGGCAGAAGAGCGCATCAGCGCCCTGCAGGAGGAGATGACAGAAGTGCTGGGTGAGCAGCATGATCCGGGACTCCCACAGCCGCTGCGCCAGTCTTCCTCCCGAAAACCACTTCCTGCCTCACTGCCCCGCGAAACCCGCATGCTGTCCCCGGCAGAAACCATCTGTCCGGCGTGCGGTGGGGACCTCAGCCCGCTGGGCTGCGACGTGTCGGAGCAACTGGAGCTCATCAGCAGCGCCTTTAAGGTTATCGAAACGCAGCGGCCCAAACTGGCCTGCTGCAGCTGTGATCACATCGTTCAGGCCCCCATGCCATCAAAACCCATCGAGCGCAGCTACGCGGGTCCCGGCCTGCTGGCCCGAATCGTCACCGCGAAGTTCGCAGAGCACACGCCGCACTACCGGCAGTCAGAAATCTACCGCCGTCAGGGCGTGGATCTGAGCCGGTCCACGCTGGGGCGATGGTCCGGCGCGGTGACCGAACTGCTGGAGCCGCTGTACGACCTGCTGAAACAGTACGTGCTGATGCCGGGCAAAGTGCACACCGACGATATCCCGGTACCGGTTCAGGAGCCGGGCAGCGGCAAAACGCGCACTGCCCGGCTGTGGGTCTACGTGCGGGATGACCGCAACGCGGGTTCACAGCTTCCGCCTGCAGTGTGGTTCGCGTACTCACCGGACCGTAAGGGAATGCATCCGCAGCAACACCTTGCCGGGTACAGCGGTATCCTGCAGGCAGATGCTTACGGTGGTTATAACGCGCTGTACGAAGACGGCCACATCACAGAAGCGGCCTGCATGGCGCACGCCCGGCGCAAAATCCATGATGTGCACGTCCGTACGCCGACCGACATCACCACCGAAGCGCTGCGGCGCATCGGTGAGCTATACACCATTGAGGCAGAGATACGCGGCAGTCCGGCAGAGAAACGACTGGCGGTCCGGAAAGTGCGGACCGTCCCGCTTATGCTATCGCTGTATGACTGGATACAGGGGCAGATGAAGGTGCTGTCGCGCCACTCGGATACGGCGAAAGCGTTCGTGTATCTGCTGAAACAATGGGATGCGCTGAACCTGTACTGCCGAAACGGATGGGCGGAAATCGACAACAATATCGCAGAGAACGCACTTCGTAGCGTAGCGCTTGGCCGCAAAAATTGGCTGTTTGCGGGATCAGACAGCGGAGGTGAAAGAGCCGCCACCCTGTATTCGCTGATCGGAACCTGCCGTCTGAACGGCGTGGAACCGGAGGCGTGGCTTCGCTATGTCATTGCTCATATCCAGGACTGGCCGGTGAACCGTGTTAAGGATCTGTTGCCCTGGCAAGTGAGTTTACATTCTTGATAATTTTGTAATATGGGCATGCAATAATTAACGTTAACTTCTTCTAATCGCTAATCGGCAGAAAATGAGGTTGTCAGTTAATGCTGGTCACACGGAATTTCTTCAGAATGCAGCTTGAATTCGCTGCTTATATAGCTTCTGTCACAAATGCGTCTCTGGGTGCTGCAATCATGGATTATACGAATATTTATATCCGGCTGGGATTTGGACGGGATTTCGATGCCGCTAACCCGCAGTGGATAGAATACGTTGACGGCCTTCAAAGCAGCCCAGCCAGGAATGCGATATATACCCATGAAGTCTGGCAGTCGAGAGCCGAAGTCCAACCGCCAAGGGTGATAGCGATCGCGGGCTGTTTTTCATGTGGATATGAGTCCGGCAACACTGCAAGGATTCATTTCGAAAATCGAGAAAATGAAAAAAAGTCACCACTGAGCTATAGCCAGCGGGAAATGAGATATGCAGAATTACGGAAACTCTTCCGGTTTACACTGATGTCTCATCCTGAAATTGAAAACGTTTGCGGGCTTTCATGGTTATATAATATAAGTGCATACCGCAGACTTTTCCCTCCGCAATATATAGCTTCTTCGAAGCCGGCTACTGGTAAGTACCGGAATATGCCCCTCTGGGGACAGTTTTTGTATAGAAATGGGGAAGTAAGAACTGACAAGGCTGATTTTTTTTATGAAAAACTCAGTCGAAATCCTTCATTAAGTGAAATCTCAGGGTGTTTCCCATTTCAGCCTCTGGCAGTTAACGCTCCTGTTACGGTGTTTCGACATTTCTTCGATATATAGTAGTTATCTTGTCTGGTGTTTAAAACCCGGCCCCTATAAACACGGTTTGAATATTACGCTTACCCGTCGCTGCGCTTTTATCCACAGAGTTACGGACCGGATATGCACCCGGGCTGTGGACAACAGGGAATGAGGATGTTGCTGCGCGCCGCTTTATGCCGCCTTGCGGCGGGACAGGGCAGGAAACCCGGTCCGTGCGGTCTGCGGCCGGTGCCGTGCCTTCACTTTAGCCCGACCGCTGCGTGATCAAGAGATCGCTTCGCTCGACTCCTCGCCCGTTCGCACTCCCTCCGCCGCGCTTACTTCCGTCGCGCTTCCGCTCAGTTTTCGCGTCAGCGCCGTGCGTAATCACGGCTCCGCTCGCTTGCGCTGCGGCCTCGTCGTCGCTCCTGATCACTCCGCTTTTCGTCGGGCTGTCATTCAGGCACGGCACAGGCCGGAACGGTAACCCCCTTTGACTGCGGAGATGTCTGATGAACACACAACACCATGTTTACCCGCCAGCGTCAGTCCTGGCAGATTTTGTCAACCTGCGTTTTCTGCCTTCCCTGTTTGGCCACGACTACGCGCAGGCTGAAAACAACGTTTACCTCTATGCCAGCCGCTATCTGGCCAACTATGACGGCACGGTGTGGGACTTCGTACAACTGCCAGGGGGCGGGGGCTACATGAAGCCCGAAGGGGAAGAGCGCTACATGTATTCAAACCCTTACCACTGGACGGAACTGGAAATCAGCGCCGACGCAGCGGGGATCATCATCACGGCGCTGGTACTCAACCACCGTAGCTGGCTCTACGACCGTCACGACGACGAGGAACTGTGTGCGCATTTCTGCCAGCGCCACCGCCAGCTGATGGAGTTTGTGAAAACCCATCCCGAAGCCGCCGCCATTTTCTGCGCCCTGAACTGATAACACGCGGGGCGGCGGGGCCGCCCCCTGGAGAGGAAAACACCATGTACGGAACCGTTAACGAAATCTGTGAGCAACTGCGCCTGCGCTACAAATCCGACGAACTCATGACGCTGATTATCTGGACGAAAGAGGACGTACGGGACGTGTTGGATAGCGCACAGATCACCGACGATACCGCCGACGAAATTTTGCAGCAAATCGACGGACTCGATTCCCAGCACGAATACGGCGTGAGCCTGGAAACGCTCCAGGCGGTACTGGACAGCATCCGCGAGGATGAAAGGCAGGCCCGCGAAGCGACGGTGCCCGCCGCCGCGCTCGAAATTGCGCTCAGGGTGGCGTGGGATTTTATGCGCCTTGAGGACGCACAGAGCGGCGAGGGGGCGGCCGCGCCGCCCCCGATAAGGAGCCAGAAAATGTACGGAACCGTCAGCCAGCTTTGCCACCGCCTGAAAACCGAATTTCAGGGCGAGGAAAAAATCACGCTCATCATCTGGCGTAAAGAGGATGTGATGAAGGTACTCAGCGAGGAGCACATCACGGAGGAAACCGCCGCCGAAATCGTGTGTGACCTCTCGACATGGGACAGGGATGCACAGCACGAAGCCGGCGTGGGCGCTGAAACCGTCCGGTTTATCGCCAGTGCCGTCCGGCACGCCGCTGCACGGCGTAACCGGCCGGTGACCGTTTCTGCCTGCGACCTGGAAATCCTGGCTGAAGCGGCGGGCCGGCTGCTTGAAACCGGCGGAGATGATGATCCGCGCGCTATTGAAGACGCGCTCAGTCGTGCCTGGGAAGCCATTAACCCGTAAACGCGGTGAGCAGGGCAGGGAGGCCCGGCGCCCTTTCCGGCCCGGGCGAAAACCCCCGCCGCCTGCGGCGGCAGAACGGCAGAAGACGCGCCTGGCGGCGCGCTTCCCGCCGTACTGCTGATTCCGGCAGCGTGCAGGGGCTCAGGGAAAATAGAACCAGGCCGTTGAGATGAGGCCATCGTTGATTTCAAAAACGGCAATGCTTTCAAGCGGAGAGGGTGACAGGCCGTGAATAAATTCATGATCGAACACTTTATTACCCAGCACCGTTCTTGAAATCAGTTCCGCTCTGAGTGCGGGATTGTTGAAACGGTTGTTGATGTAGAAATCACGCAGCGCCGGTTTTCCCCGTGTTGAGGGCGTTTCAGCAGGCATACGGTAGCCCTTAAAATCATCAGCAAAGCAGGCCAGGAAAGCGTCGATATCATGCGCATTGTAAGCCTCGAACTGAGCAGCAACGGGACGGGTGACTGACATGCCGGATTTCCCCTCAATGAATTAATATGTTTTTTAACAGCATTAATATTCATTAGCAGGGGGCAATTAACAACACCTTTTTCAGTCCGCCTGAGTTTAAAAGCAAAAGGTCCTTTACCCCGGGCGTCCGGGCGGCTGTCATGCTTCGCACAGAGCCGGCGAGCCGTCTCTGCCCGGGACCGGCCCCGTTCCGGTTCCGGTCCAGCGGGTTTCCATCCTGACGCAACGGCTGCAACCGGCTGTCGCCGTTGCTTTCACCGCCCCGGCAAAGGGCCGCCGTGGCTCTGTGGCCAGCCCGCGTGGCGGGCTGCAAATCCCCCTTCTGACGTCTTTCCCGCTGTTTCGGTCATGCCTTGCGCGGAGGGCCTGTCGTAGCACCGCCGGTTCGGGCAGAAAGGGGTGAAATGTACGCCGCCAAAAACTTTTCGCCAGGAGCGGCAAAAACTTTTTGTCGTCGCCCCTTTATGCCCTCTCTTCGTCGTCGCAACTCTGCCCTTCGCCGCGAAAGGCCAGACCGGAAAAGAAAAAATCCGCGTCAGAGGAAGTCTTTTTTCGGCCCGCATCCGGTCGGCTGCTCTGCCAGCGCTTCGGGTGCCGGAATTTTCAGGCAAATAAAAGGAGTAAAGCCCGTGAATACCACCGTTCCCCCTTACAGCGGCAAAGCCGATCAGAAACCTTCTGTGGGGCTGCCATCCGGCCCGTTTGGCCGTCAGACCGCCAGCGCTCTGGTGAGCGAATACCGTAACGTTTTCATCGAGAACGACGCGGGTACGCACTTTCAGTTGGTTATCCGCGATGCGCAGGGCGGGCTTATCTGGCGGGCGTGGAATTTTGAAGCTGAGGCCGGATTCGGCCTTACCACCTACATCAGGGAATACGGCGTCAGGCGCTGAAAAACAGGCCTGGCTGAGCGGTTATTCAGCCAGGCCCGACCAGAATCATCATTCGGGAGAACACACCATGTCAGAGAACCATCACAGTGAAAAACTGCTGCCCGTCGTTACCGCTTCAACGTTACGTTCGCCGGTTTCGCAGGCCGATATTGCACGGGTTATGGGGGCGTACTGCTTTATCCAGCTCGATAACGGCGATGAGGCGTTTTATCACAACGGGCATTTTGTGACCTGTGCCGATGCAGGCGCTAACGAAGCCTCCGTTGTCGATATTGCCCGTCAGTCTGCGTGCGCCGGAGGCATGCCGCTCAGGATGTTTGAACTGCCACTGCCTGTCCCGGAGGATGAGGAATGGTGCTGGAATGACGTTGCAGAGGCGCTTGCCCGTAGTGCCATGACAGAAAACGTCAGAGCGTCAGTGACCGTTACCGGCTGTATAACCAGGCTCGGCGGCAGGGGGATTCATTTCTGCTCGCATCCTCTGCTGAGCGGCGTTAACAGCAACCTGTGGTTTCCTGTCGGTGAGAATGAAGCCTGGTTTTCGGCGGTTGAGCGGGTTCTTGTCATGAATGGCCTGGCTGAAAACCTGACGGCGCTTGATCCGCTGCGTGACTGCAAAGAGTACACCGACTGGAAAGCCACTTATAACCGCAAAGTCATTTTCTGATAAAACGGGGCCGGACACGTCCGGCCCGTTCCGACATGAATGAGGTAGGTCACATGCATACTGTTTCATCATCTGAAGATCATGCCCAGACAGCGGCTGAAACCCTGAACGTTGCCGATTTATCCTGCCTGGCGGAACAGGTGACGGATCACCTGCCGTTTGATGCTGACATGCCAGCCGTGCAGGCGCTGCCGCTGCCGCTCTGACTGCGTTCGCCCGCTATACCGGACTGAATACCGACGGCGAATCTGCCGAAACCGTTATTGTCGATTTCCTCACTGACCTGATGCATTTATGCAGTGAAGCCGGCATGCCGCTCTGCGAAATGCTCCTTTCGGCCAGTCGTCAATGGCTGGTTGAACAGGACGCGTAGCGCACCAGTCTGCACGGGCCATGTAACAGTACGACAGCTACAGCGTTAATATTGCTTTCGGAGAAAGGCGATCATGAACACATCACTGAGCTACACAGAACAGAAAAAGAAAGAAATTATGACGAGTCTCTGTTTCCTGCGCGAACTTTTGAGCCAGCCGGATGAGGAAAATCGTGAGGAACTGATGCTGGGTACGCTGTTGCACTTAGCCAGTGAGATCACAGGAACCGTGACTGACTGGACACTGTCCCGGCCCAGGCTGCCACTTTCTTCCGTCCAGGCGTGGGCAGAGGCGCTCAGACTGGTGCGAACACAGCCTGATGGCCTCGGTGATTATCTCTGCCGGTCGGCAAAAAAGGAACTCAAAACGATGCTTCAGTCTGATTTCTAAAAGGGAAATGTGTGCATCATCTGAATACTTACGCGTTATATCTGAACGAAAAACAGGAGATTTAATCGCCGGTAAAGTGTGACTTTGTTTCACACCGTGCTATTATGAGTGTGACAAAGTTACACACACCGGAGGGCGTATGACAGTAACAAAACTGAGGCAGCAGGGCGGGGCGGTTGTGCTGACCATTCCAAGCGACATTGCAGCCAGAGCAGGCTGGAGCGTTGGCACACTGCTGGATGTTACCGCAGACGGGGATGCCGTGAGTATTCGTCCGTCAGGTCGCGTTGCCCGTGGCCGTAAGACGGTGGCGCAGCTACTGGCAGGGATTGACCAGGATGTAATCCGCCAGCTTAACGACGAAATCAGCGACGGCGCGAATGAGAGACCACAGGGAAGGGAGTTTATCTGATGGTATCGCGCAGAATCCCGCAGAAAGGTGAAATCTGGCACGTTAACGGCGATCCGGTTGAGGGAAAGGAGTTTAAAGGGCCGCACTATTACCTTGTGATTTCTCCCAGGGAGCTTGTTGCGGCGCTGGGAACGGCGGTATGTATACCGATAACGAGTGGCGGCGGGGCCGCGCGCGCGCAGTCCGTGACGGTCTGGTTAGACGGAGACAGCACCGAATCGGGTAAGGTGACGGGTGTTGCACTTTGCTATCAGTTACGTTCGCTCGACCTGGCTGCCCGTAAGGCCACTTACAGCACAAAGGTGGCTCCCCACATCATGGACGAGATCGTGTCGTTGGTCGTGGATTTAATCGACCCGCGCTGAAAGGCGCGGTTTCACTTTCTGCATTCTGCGCGGCGCAGCTCCGCAACAAAAAACGCAAGGGCCGGACAGCGCCGGTGCTGCCGCACCGGCCTTATCCGTTTTTGTGCACATCAAAGTAATCCGTTTTCTGGTATCCGTGTTCCTTCTGACTTCTGTTTTCTGTTCCTTTTTTAAAAGCCACTTCACGGGCAGGGCCATGGCCCCCTTCGGCTCCTGCCCTGGCGGGCAGTCGTCAGCCTCACTCCGCTAAGGCGGCAGAGCCGCCAGGCTCCGCCGAACCCGCAGGCGGGTTCGTGTAGAGTCTGATGGCGAAGGTCAACGTCAACGGCTGCTGACGGCTGGCGCCGTCGCTTTCACCGCCCCGGCAAAGGGCCGCCGTGGCTCTGTGGCCAGCCCGCGAGGCGGGCTGCAAATTCTCCTCCTGACGCCTTTCCCGCTGTTCCGGCCGTGCCTTGCGCGGAGGGCTGGTCGTAGCACCGCCGGTTCGGGCAGAAAGGGGTGAAATGTACGCCGCCAAAAACTTTTCGCCGGGAGCGGCAAAAACTTTTTGTCGTCGCCCCTTTATGCCCTCTCTTCGTCGTCGCAACTCTGCCCTTCGCCGCGAAAGGCCAGACCGGAAAAGAAAAAATCCGCGTCAGAGGAAGTCTTTTTCGGCACCCGCAGCCCTCCGGACATACCGAAGCGCGCTGTACAAACCGGATCTCACAGCATGAGGACTTCATGATGAAAAACGTATCAGCTCCCTGCATCCCGGACACGCAGGATTTGCCCGTCGATGCCTTTATGGACCTGTGCGATTACGTATGGACGCACGGCGAATTTCTGGGACCGTCTGGTCTTGCGAGTAACGATTTTAACGGGCTGGAGGCGTTTGATGAGCCGACAGAAGAACCGGACGCACGGAAGGTTTATATGCGCGATGGCTGGCCGGTTGCCGTCTACGAATTTGATATCGGTTACACCGTTATCCGTCGTCAGGTCTGACAGGTAGCAAAGAAAAAGGGCGGAAATTCCGCCCGTTCACCCCGGACGCCACGACCAAATGACCGTCCGGAACGTCAACAGCAATAAGGAGTAAATCATGAAAACTGCTGACCGCAGCATCATCACACCCTCCGCCGGATATGTAAAGCCCGGCGGGAAATCATCTCATACGCGCCATCGTCACACCGATCCGGATGTGCGTGAGATTCCGGATGAAATACGTGCCCGTGTCCGTCACGTGGCGCACTGCGTCCGTAAACGCAGAGCAGTCCGTGTACCTGCCATGAGCAGCAGTGAATGGGGGCAGTTTCTCCGTTCGCTGGAGATCCACCGGGCTGTTGCCTGACTGAGTGCCTGCCGTCCCTGAACGGGGCGGCATTACACGATAATCTCAAATCCGGAGTGTGATAATTATGGCCCGTTTATTTAATGGTTTTCGTTCTGCAAACAGCATTCGCCGCGACCGCCCACTTACTGATGATGAGCTGCGTCAGGTTGTTCCCAGCGTGTTTTCTGAAGACAAACATGACTCCCGCAGTGACCGTTACACCTGGATTCCTACAAGCCACATTCTGACGCGCCTGCGTAAAGAAGGTTTCGAGCCGTTCTATGCCTGCCAGCAGCGCGTGCGCGATCAGGGACGTGTCGGACATGCAAAACATCTGCTGCGCCTGCGTCGTCGTGATCAGATTCTTGCCTCAGAAGTCTCGGAAATTATTTTGCTGAACAGCCATGACGGCAGCAGCAGCTATCAGATGATACCCGGACAATTTCGTAGCATCTGTTCCAACGGCATGGTATGCGGAGAAGTGTATGGCGAAATCCGTGTGCCGCATAAAGGCGACATTATCAGTCAGGTGGTTGAGGGGGCTTATGACATTCTTAATCGGTTCGAGGCGATTGAACATTCACGCGACGAAATGAAGCTTATCCTGCTTGGTCATCGTGAACAGGTAGCCTTTGCCGAAACGGCGCTGGAGTTTCGCTATGACGGCCAGCATATTCCGGTCACTGCTGATTCAGTTTTGCAGGCCCGCCGTAAGGCAGACAATCCGAATGACCTCTGGACTGTTTATCAGCGAACACAGGAAAACATTATTCGTGGTGGATTACGTGGCCAGACGGCGAAGGGAGCAGTGACAAAAACCCGCGCGATAAACGGCATTGACGGCGACATAAAAAACAACCGTTTTCTTTGGTCCCTTGCCGAAAAAATGAAAGAACTTAAATCCTGATTTGCACAAAGGGGCTAAAAAAGCCCCTTTTTTTATATCTGTTATTTTACTACTTTACCGTGTAACGCTATTCCGTAATTGTACCTGTTACCGTATTTTTTGCCTTTCTTTCACGCGGCTGTTTTTTTCCTTTTCCGTTGTCTTTCAGAACATCAGAAATTGCCCTTTCACTGAAACCAAACTGCATATCATCCAGTGCCGACTTGATGTCTTTTGCGTTGTAGCCTTTTTCTTTCGCCAGCATCAGAATGGTGCCACGGAGACTTTCCAGCACTTCATTCCTGGTAATACGTTTTGGTGACAAATCTGGCAGATTTTCCAGCCTGGATTTTGCCTCATCAATCTGCTCTTGTGTAAAAAACTGCTGTGTAGCCATAACACCCTCCAGTGGAAACCTCAAAAAAGGTGATTCTGCCCCGTAATGACGGAAATTTCCAGCTCCCACCTCCCATGACGCCAATTTACTTCTGGCGATTAAAGTGCCAAAATACAGTAATGAAATTCAAAAACGGGACAGGAAATGTTTTGTCATTACCGCCTGCACGCAGACGGTAACGCCAAAACGACCTGCTCAGGGCTCCGCCCCGAGACCCGGGTAATGTGCCAAGGTTGAGTTATGTCGAAAAGTGAAAAGCGTCAGAAGAACATACTTATCCAGCTTCGCTGTACGGAAGCTGAGGCTGATGCCATCAAAAAAAAGGCCGTTGCAGCAGGACTCACAACCTCCGAGTACCTGCGCCGTACGGCACTCAACCGCAGGATTACCGTCCGCACTGACATTCGTATGATGAACGAGCTGCTACGCCTCGGCGGTCTGCAGAAGCATCTTTACACCCAGATGCAAACGAACATGACGACCGAACTGAGTCTTCAGTTTTCTGAGGTGCTGACCAGTATCAGGAACGCCATTAACGCGATGGATATGACGCCTGTCCCCGTTGAGGAAATGAAAGACTAATGAACGTCATTATCCCGCCGAAGCGCCGCGATAAGAAGACCAGCTTTAAGAAGCTGGTTGACTACGTGAGCACGCGCGAGGAAAAAAAACCAACGGAAGCCGCAACGCGTGAAGTGATTCATGATGCCAGTACTGATTACGTTTCCACGCCGGGTTTCGGTCAGCTGGTCGACTACGTCGGTCGCAAAAGTGTTGCTGCGGCTCTACAGATTATCAGCATTTCACCCGAGGGCACTCAGCGCGTACTCTCTGGTGAAGTGCTGTGTGAAACAAACTGCTTCTCGCTAGACACTGCCGCGTCAGAGATGAATCTGACAGCATCACAGAACCGTCACTGCAAAGACGCGGTCTATCACTTTATTCTTTCCTGGCAGGACGATGAAGACCCATCGCCTGACGCAGTGTTCAGTTCTGTCCGCTATTGCCTTAAACAGCTTGGCATGGAGGAGCATCAGTATGTTGCTGCTATTCATCGCGACACTGATAACCTGCACTGCCATGTCTCAGCAAACCGCGTACACCCCAACACGTTTACTGCGCAGAACATGTGGAACGATGCTGACACGCTGCAAAAATGCTGCCGCGTGCTTGAGCGTGAGTTTGGTTTCAAAGTGGATAACGGCAGCTGGCATATGGATGAGTCTGGTGAACTTCACCGTACCCGTCGCGAGATGCCTTCTGCACCGCGCGGTGCCGCAAAACGTGAAATTTTTTCAGACAAAGAAAGCCTGCACGGCTATGCCGTACGCGAAACCCGTCAGCCTTTGTCTGACGCAATTGCGCAGGACAAACTGAGCTGGGACCGCCTGCATAATATTCTTTATTCCAGGGGGCTGGGTGTGCGGGAGCAGAACGGCGGGCTGGCGGTTTATGATCTGCTTCATCCCGAAAGCGCCAGCGTGAAGGCATCCGATGTGCATCCGGATATCAGCCTGACGGCGATGGTCAGAAAGCACGGAGAATTTCAGCCTGCGCCGCCAGTCAGCAATCCGGAACGTCCCGAGGACGGTATTCTTCATATGCAAACCTGCTACATGCCGCAGCTGCATGTGCGCGATCAGGAAGCACGTCGCGAACGACGTGAAGCCCGTGCTGTCGCACGTGACATCCTCCGCGCACGCTATGATGCTTACCGCAGCGGATGGGAGAAGCCGGACCTGCGCGCGGGCGAACGGTTCCGTCAGATTGCGGCGCACTGCGTGGCAGTTAAAGCCAGCGTACGAAATACCGTCAGGGATCCGCTGATGCGTAAACTGATGTACCGTGTTGCCGAGTTCGAAAAGATGAAGGCGATGGCTGAACTTCGCCTGCAGCTGCGTGAGGAGCGTCAGGCACTCAGCGAAACCGGGGCGAAAAGACCGCTGAGCTGGAAGTCATGGGTTGAGCGCGAAGCGATAAAAGGAGATGCGGCGGCGCTCAGTCAGATGCGCGGCTGGGCCTATCGCGAGAAACGCGCTGCCCGTAAGCAGGGAAGTGCGTGGCCAGAACCGAATGCCGTTATTCATTTCGGCCCGGGTGACAACGTGCCTTCATTCAGGTCCAGCGAACATGAAACGCGAGTACTGCGTGACGGCACAGTCAGCTATCTGCGTGACGGCAGGCCAGCCGTTACCGACTTTGGTGACAGGGTTGAGATTTACCCCGCGCCTGACAGCAAGTCTGATCGTTTTAACAATGATCTAGCTGCAGAACTTACAGCCTGGCGCAGCGGAGAGAGCACTGCGCTGACCGGTGAGCAGAAAGCTGTGAACCGCGTGCTGTATTCCGGCGTGGTGAGAAATATCACGAAACGCGACGGACGTGTGTTTAAAGTCAGTGATCCTAAACTGATGGCCAGCGTTCATGCCACGGAAGACAGCCTGCGAAATCAGAATGTGCAGCCGGAACTGAAACAGGCCGAGCCGCAATTTAAAGACGATGAAAGCGTGCGCATTTCAAAAAGAGATTTACAGCGTCCACAGGGGGGGGCGAGCAAAGAAAATTAAATAATTGTTAAACGAGATTATTTAGCGCTGATTGCACAGGGTTGAAGGCCTGTACAACCAGCTAACCGCTACGTGCTGGCGGCAGGCCTTGCGGCCATCAGCACCCGGGTTATATGGGCTCTGCCCCGGCTTACCGGTCCGGTCATGCAACGGGTGCTGGACAGGCTGCTCCCGTGGAGCCTGTATCGTGAGATGCAGGGCGTGTCGTTTCTGCTGAACCTTAGCGCTCTGCTGCGGGCCAACGTCCGTACGGAGGAGGCGCTCGACATGCTCAGTCGTAACGCCACTCCTTGGCTGTATGAGCGACTCACCGCTACCCGTCGTCAGGTGGCGCGCGGCAAGCACCTCGGGCAGGCGCTGGCCGACAGCGGCTATGCGTTTCCCTCGCGTTAGGCCATTGACAGGTTGCTGTTGCTGACCTCAGGTCCGGGCGGCGAGGAGAATATCGAAAACTTCGCGCGCATGTGGCTCACCAAATCCATCAACCGCATCAGGCGGGTCTCCCGGCTTTTGCAGCTGCTCGGGATGCTTATTACCGCAGGCTATCTCCTGCTCACGTTTATCGGCACCCAGGACTTGGGGTCGCTTATCGGCAACCGTTAACTTCTTACTCAATGAGGTCTTTACCATGTCACAACCCTTGAAACGTTCTGCCGTTCACCGCGGTGCACTTAACCTGCAGGAAGCAGTCATCGTGGGCATCGGCTCGCTGCTCGTGCTCGTCTGGGTTCTGGCCTCCGGTAACGGGCTGTTCAGTCGCTCTGACTACACCGAGGAGATGTCCAACGCCGGGGAGATCATGACCAACACCTGCGGCATGCTGAAAAACAGCGGTACGTATCAGTCTACCGTGACGGTCGTGACCAAGCTAATTTAGAGCGAATTCTGTACTTATCCACATTAACCACAAGAGGGTAGTATTTGTAACCACCGTTCGAGAGCCTTCTTAACCAGTGTTCGGGCTTTTTACAAACCGCGATGATCCTTTTAAAAACCCGATCTTTTATCTTTTAAAAACCAGTAATACTTACCTTTAAATAAATAACCTGTTCATCAGCTGCCCTGTGGACAGCTTTAGAAAGCGAACGCCCTTGCAGCGTACTAACGTCCGCGCCGGTTCGATGAGTCCACTACGCGGCCTGAGGTAGCCCCCGCCAGAGACGGGCAAAAACCATTTTAGTTACATCATACATTCATTCACTGTAATAAGGGCAGGGAGCTGTACCTGGTAACCCATCGCCCCTCTCCCCCATGAAAAGCCGCCCCCGCCCCGGCCCAAGGGGCCGGAACTGGAGTGACTGATTAATGGGTGTTGTAACTAATGGCTCTGGTGTTGCTGTTAGTGGTATCGCTTCTGCTTACAGTGAACACCCCCCTAAGCGTAAGCAGCAAGCTGCTTACGCTTAGGCCCCGGAAATCACGCCCTTCACGTCGCAGGCGCCGTGAAGCCCGCTCACCGGGGTTAAAAGGGGTTACCTGAATTTCTTCATTGCTGAAAGCCCGCATGGCTGCTCAGGGAAAGGTGGGGAATGGCACGATTTATACGTTCATAACCGGCTACGCCGGGCGTACGGCGCCGTTAAGCTTCTCCGCCATCTTTTACGTCAGCTGGCGCCTTCATGCCGCTCAGGCAGCATTCTTTAAATGGTTTTCTCTGAAGGGGAGAATTCAGATTAAACCGTACAGCTTCACACCGGAACTCACAGCATGCCTTAAAAAATAAGGCAAAAGATTGTTATTGTGGAGGAAACTTATTTTATTCAAAATGCTCAATCAGGATTACTGAGACGAGGGGATGGTTATTCAGTTACCTTATTTTTGTTGTAGGAGTTGCGATCTTCTTCAGAGCCATTTTAACGTGGTCGGTAACATTTACGACGGTACGCAAAATCCTAGTCGACGTTTATTGCCCTGGCTAACTCCTCCATTGCCCGTGTTGCTGACCTGAGTCGGTCAGCACCCATCTTGATTGACAACGTATCTTTAGCTGCTTTCCATACAGGCAAGGCATCTGCCATGAGCTGATGTCCGGAACGCGTCAGATGTAGCCGCTTTCCTGCGCGGCCACGTCCACCTTCTGAACGGACTAAACCTCTCAATTCCATGTTCTGAACATTTCGGCTCAGGGTCGTCGCATCAACGCCCGCGCTGACCGCAAGATCGATTATTGTAGCGCCTTCGACAGCTCCAATTCCAACCAACAGGCTGAATTGCTCGGCGGTCAGACCGAGCGACTTGAAACAGACATTGTAGTAGCGCGTGAGTGCGCGCGCCGTGGCACGAGCCTGAAATCCAGGGCATTCAGCTGCTACATCCCCGAAATATTTAGGGTCAAAATCGTTCATGTCGTACCTCTTGAAATCCTGATCAAAAAAAAATACTGTATATGCATTATTTAGCAAATGGAGAAGCATTATGCCAGCGTACGTGCATATTAATCTGCGGGTTATCGACCCTGACAAACAGTCTAGTCTCGCTCCCCGGTTTCAGGCAGCTCTGAAAGAAGCTGGCGGGCGAATTCTGCATTTTGGCATCGTCTCGGAAGTTCTTGAAGGCGATGAGGTGCCTCTGCCATTAGCTGGAGTATTTGAGTTTCCAACCCTTAACCAGGCCTTAGCCTTCTACAACTCTGAAAAATACGCCCCCATCAAGGCCGAACGCCGGGAAGCTCAGGAAGCACGGATGTTCATTGTCGAAACCGACTGAGATCTTTTCACAGAATATAGACAGATACTTTTGAGACAATACTGTTGCCACATAAGGCTTTGCCAGCTAAGAAAAATGGCTATGCGTAGAGCCCGTTTACTATGAAAGTAATAGCCTACATCACTGTATTGAAATACCCCTTTCCTGTGAAAAGGGGATGTGCGGCGCCTGTATGACCCCGGTAGAGTCCGGGAAAGCTGACTACCGTGATACCGTGCAGTAACCTGCTTCCTTTGTATCTGGTCATACGTGGTGATTGGCTACCACCACTGAAGCTGAGTGAGCCGGTCTTCGCCCTTAAGGTCAGACATTGACAATCGCTGAACCTTCTTTAGCAGCACATGGCCCTCCGCTTTACCTTTCACGCCAGCACTTCAGGTTGAACGGTTACCGGGAACACGACTCCGTATGTACAAGGCGAACAGGCGTGACGGTCTGTGTGAGAGGTGAGATGTCATGTTTCAGTTGGTACAGGCGTCAGCAAATGTATGCAATTCTGGGATTAAACAGAACAGTCAGTAATCCATCATGAAAATTTTCAGGGGTGGTCTTAATACAGGTTTTTGATCTGAAAGATGGCACCTACCAGACGAACAAATTGTCTGACGGTCGGGCCATAACAGATAAAATGCAACAGCTACTTCTCATGAGGTTTGAAATGAAGTATCCGTTATTACTTGTACATGGCCTCTTTGGTTCTTTAAGTGCACCGGGTATTCTTGCTCCCTTTGCGAACAAAAGTGTCTTCACACCTGATTTGATCGGATATGGTCAATACAGAGAACAGTATGCCCGGGAATGGACGCTTAATGATCAGGCAGACCATCTTGAAAGCTGGATACGCATGCGTGCTGATGGCCCCGTTCATCTTGCAGGTCATTCAGTTGGCGGGGCTGTAGCGGTCCTGATGGCTAAACATTATCCTGAAAGAATTCTCTCTCTCACACTTATAGAGGGCAATCTTACACTTAGAGACGCTTTTTGGTCTCAGAAAATTGCCAGTCAGAGTTTGGATGAAATACAGACTGAGGTAGACGGTTTTCGCGAAGACGTGACAGCCTGGATTGCACGCGCTGGAGTCAAACCTACGAGATTTGCCATTGAAACGGCGACCGACTGGCTCGATAACCAGCCCGTGGCGACACTCAGAGCACAGGCCCGGGCAGTGGTAAGTGCTACCCGTGATGAAAGTTATCTGGAGGGATTGCGCAGCATTGTATCGTCTGGTTTACCGGTTCATCTTTTAGCGGGAGCTCATTCCCGTAATGAATGGAATATTCCCGGGTGGCTGGAGGAAAATGCCACTACTAATCAGGTTATCCCTCAGGCAGGACACCTGATGATGATTGAGCAGCCAGAAATCTTTGCGCGCACGGTAACAGATAATCTTACTGGCTAATTTGTCTGACCGGGGCAACCACTACTGTGATTTTACGAAATGAAGTTGAATCTTATAGCTGGTTGCGTCATCTATGCAGACCAGCAGCATGCAGGATGTATCGCGTTCTTTCACCTGCGGGTAGCAGGTCAGCGCGTAGGTATGGCTTACATCCATGTATTAATTAACAGCCAGCGGTTCGGTATCCCTGCCGACAAATCGATTGCGACCGTGCTGACAGAAAACAGTATTGATATACCCCTTTTCACAGCTACCGTGTTAAGTTCCATGACTTTCGCTGATACCCTCCTAAGCGTCAGCAGCAAGCTGCCGACGCCAAGGCTCCGGAAATCACGCCCTTCACGTCGCAGGCGCCGTGAAGCCCGCTCACCGGGGTTAACAGGGGTTACCTGGATTTCTTCATTGCTGAAAGCCCGCAGGGCTGTTCAGGGAACGGTGGGGGGGCACGATTTATACGATTGTAACTGGCTACGCCGGGCGTACGGCGCCGTTCAGCTTCTGCGCCATCTTTTACGTCATCTGGCGCCTTCATGCCGCTTAAGCGGCATTCTGAATACGGCTCTCACTTCAGGGGTTAATTCAAATTGAAATGTCCGCTTTGTGCCAAAAGCGGACATTGGTAGCTGGTAAAAGCTGTAGTGATACTTTGCCGGAGAGAGTAGACCTGTCCGGTTTAGATATCGAAGAATATTTATTTGATTTCGTTTTTTGCAAAACTGCTGTTTAGGTTTTTCAGCACTTCATTGATACCTCTGCTTACAATCCGGTCTTCCCGCATGACTGTCCCGAGAGTCCGGTGAAGAGAGGGCGTCACAGAGTAAAGATCGAGCCCCGATCTTTCCTCAATGCATGCAACGGACATTCTGGGAACAATGCTGTAGCCAAGACCGGCACGGACCATTCTTTTAATAGCTTCGATACTGCCAAGCTCCATGACCGGGCAGGCAATATGTCCCGTCTCCCGGAACCACTGGTCAATCAGGGCGCGTGTCCCGCTTCCCGGTTCAAAGATAATCAGCGGCAGCGGCAGCAAAGCGCCCGGATTCCATATTTTCGCACTCGGCTCTGATGCATCCTTTTCCATGATGACAACAAACTCATCCGTACCCAGCGGGATGATGCTCAGGTTTTTACCTGCAGCTGGCAGAGTCACCAGGCCAATATCTATACGATTTTCCTCCACGCCCCGCACTATATCGGAAGTGTTACCTGTGCGTACGTCCACCTTCAGCAGGGGATGGGCCTGCCGCAGTTGCTGTAGTAAGGGGGGAAGTAAATGAATACAGGCCGTTGCGCCTGTGCCAACAGTAACAGTGCCGGTTATCTCATCAGAATGCTGGCACACCGATTCAACTGCTGTACTTACCACTGCATCAATTTTCATGCTGTGCTCAACGAGAGTCAGCCCGGCTGGCGTGGGCCTTACTCCCCGGCTGGTTCGCTCAATAAGCCGGACCTGAAGCGCCTGCTCCAGTTGTCTTATATGCAGGCTCACTGCCGGCTGCGACAGACCAAGTGCTTCAGCCGCTCCGGAGAAACTGCCCCGGCTGACGACCAGTCTGAAAGTAGCCAGGTGATCGAGGTTCAGGTTTGCCATGCCAAAATTTTCCTTATGCCGCTGATAAGTCCTGCTGCCTGTCTGAAATTATTCATTCCGGTTAGTCTCTGCTTATGACCGCAGAAGGAGCCGTACCGATGGAAATAACCGAAGCAGATGAACGACATATTCCTGCCATCCAGCAGATTTATGCTTATCACGTATTGCATGGCACCGCCACTTTTGAAACTGAACCGCCGGATCCGGCTGAAATGACAGCCCGCCTGAAAAAGGTGCGTGCAGCAGGACTGCCCTGGTTTGTGGCTGTTGAGGACGGCAATGTCCGCGGATACTGCTACCTGTCACTCTACCGGGAACGGTGTGCCTACAGATTCACCCTGGAGAATTCTGTATATATTGCCCCCAACTTTCAGGGCCAGGGGATCGGAAAAAAGTTGTTATTGAGTGCGGTCACATGGGCAGAGGACCGTAGCTTTCGCCAGCTCGTGGCCGTAGTTGGAAACAGCGAAAATAGCGCCTCTCTTGCCCTGCATCGCGCGGCAGGCTTCAGCATTACAGGAACGCTCAGATCTGTGGGCTTCAAGCACGGACGCTGGCTTGATACGGTCATCATGCAGCGTACGCTCGGGCAGGGCGACGCCACATTTCCGGAGAGCACGGGTTGACTGACGGGCATCTGACAGGCCGCACCATTTTCTGCATTGGCATGACGCAGCTAATCAACTGGGGTATCACATTCTATATGCCGGGGGTCTTCGGGACCGCCATCATGTCGGAGACAGGCCGGTCACCAGTTGTGACATTCTCCGGGCTGACTATTGCCATGCTTGTTATGGGGCTTGTCTCGCCACTTACCGGCCCCCTTATAGCACGTACCGGCGGGCGTACGGTGATGATGGTGGGAACCTTCGTCATAGTCCTCGGTTGTTTTCTGATGGCTTTTACCCATTCAACAACATCGTGGGTTGCCGTCTGGCTCCTGATGGGAGCTGGCATGCGACTTGCCCTGTATGATGCCGCATTTGCGCTGCTTGTAGAAATTGCAGGCGCAGAGGCCCGCCGGGCAATCACCCTGGTCACACTGCTGGGTGGTCTCGCGTCAGTCGCGTTCTGGCCTGCTGGCGCTGCGCTACTGCACTTTACCGACTGGCGGCATGCCATTATCGTTTACGGCTGTGCAGGCATTGTCAGCCTGCTTTTTTTGACCACCGTTCCGGCAGGTTATCGGCGTCAACCTCCCGTTGCCGGGCAGCCCGCTCTTCAGGCGATCGGACCAGCAGAAGACCGGAAAGCCTTCATCAGCGGCCTGTGGTACGCCACGCTGATAGCGCTGATAAGCTTTGTTTCCACCGGCGTGTCCGCTCATTTTCCTCAGATACTGGCCGCTTATGGTATGCCCGCCGTAGCGGGTATGTTGTGGGGGGTGGGACAGGTGAGCGCCAGACTGCTGGACGTGGCTTCCGGTGCACGTACTTCAGCGATCCGTCTGAGCCTGTTTACCGGCATTATTCTGCCATTATGCTTTCTGGTTGGCCTTGCAGGGAATGTTACCCCGGTGGCTACAGCCATCTTTATTCTGAGTTACGGGGCTGTAAACGGACTGAGTACGGTCATTAAGGCCGTCCTGCCTCTTTTGCTCTTTGATCCGCAGCAGTATGCCCGTAAAACAGGCTTACTGCTGTCACCCGCTTTTTTGCTCGCGCCGTCAGTTTACGCCATACTGCTGGAGCAATACGGCACACCCGGCACGCTGCTTTTATCTGCCATCCTTACCCTGTTCATCACGGCGATTTCCATAGTGATCTGGCGTCGTGCTGGACCGAACCGGGATAAGGGCGAGCCATCCATTCCGGGGAAAAATATTTGACGCTGATTATATTTCTATTATTCTGGAAATATAGTTAAAGGAGGGCGTATGGATTTAAAAACAGCAGCAAATGCGCTTCGGGAGCTGGGGCACCCGACCCGTCTTAGCGTATACCGGGAGCTGGTGAGAGCGGGTCATGACGGCCTGCCAGTCGGTGTTCTGCAGAAGCGCCTCGGTATTCCGCCCTCCACGCTCAGTCATCATATTTCGGCGCTGATGTCCGCGGGCCTGATCAGCCAGGAACGGCAGAGCCGTACCTTGTTTTGCAGACCTTCCTATACGCAGCTTGAACAACTGATGGCCTTTCTTACAGAAGAATGCTGCGCAGGCAGTAGCTGCAGCCTGTCACCCGCGACGACTCACGAAGAGACCTCATTGTGAATGACATGAACGATACTCTGAAAAATGTTGATACTTCACTCCTGGACGTGCCGCTGACGGAAGATAAGCTGAGGGCTGCAGAAGTGGCGCACCCGCCCCGCATTCTGATGCTCTACGGCTCGCTGCGGGAACGATCTTATAGCCGGCTGACGACGGAAGAAGCTGCACGGCTGCTGACGGCAATGGGTGCAGAGGTCAAAATTTTTAATCTGTCCGGTCTGCCACTGCCTGATGATGCCCCTGAAACGCATCCCAAAGTTGTGGAACTGCGTGAACTGGTTCTCTGGTCGGAAAGCATGATCTGGTGCTCCCCAGAGCGTCACGGCGCTATGACCGGCATCATGAAGGCGCAGATTGACTGGATACCGCTGACGTCAGGTGCGGTTCGCCCGTCGCAGGGAAAAACCCTGGCCGTCATGCAGGTCAGCGACGGCTCGCAGTCTTTCAACGCAGTTAATCAGATGCGCATTCTGGGGCGCTGGATGCGTATGATTACTATCCCGAATCAGTCATCCGTGGCAAAAGCCTGGGCTGAATTTGATGAAGATGGTCGCATGAAGCCTTCGCCTTACTACGATCGCATCGTGGACGTAATGGAGGAGCTGATGAAGTTCACTCTGTTGACGCGCGGGCGCAGTGAGTACCTGACCGATCGCTACAGCGAAAGGAAAGAAAGTGCCGCGCAGCTCTCTGAGCGGGTTAATCAGCGCAGTATATGAAAAAAGCCGGCATCTGCCGGCTTCTGTTTTTGCGTCTCCCTTCCTGCCGGCAGCATACTGAAAAAATCAGTGGCTGATCCGGTTTCCGTGTTCATCAATGACTTTTTCGCCGTCCTCTTTCGTAAATGCTCCCTGCTGCGGGTCAGGCAGAATGTCCAGAACCGCTTCAGACGGACGACAGAGTCTTGTGCCGAGCGGCGTCACAACCACGGGGCGGTTGATGAGGATAGGGTGAGCCAGCATCGCATTCAGCAGTTCATCATCGTTGAACCGGTCTTCTGCCAGCTCCAGCTGCTCATACGGCTCTGTATTTTTGCGCAGCAGGGCGCGTGCGCTAACACCCATATCAGCTATCAGCTTTTTAAGCTCGTCGCGGGATGGTGGCATCTCCAGATACAAAATCACTGTTGGCTCCACGCCACTGTTACGGATAAGCGCCAGAGTATTACGGGACGTTCCGCAGGCCGGATTGTGATAAATAGTGATATCAGTCATAAACGGTACTCCGTTAAGGAGCTGCACAGACGCAGCCCCGGGGTTAAGGTTGAAAAGACAGGCGCAGGGCCAGCGCCGCCAGCGTCACAAAAAGTACCGGCAGGGTCATCACAATGCCCACGCGGAAGTAGTAGCCCCAGCTGATGGTGATGTTTTTCTGAGCCAGCACATGCAGCCACAGCAGTGTCGCCAGGCTGCCGATGGGTGTGATTTTCGGGCCGAGATCGCAGCCGATGATGTTGGCGTATACCATTGCCTCTTTCACCACGCCCAGAGCCGTGCTGCCGTCAATCGAAAGCGCGCCAATCAGCACGGTAGGCATGTTGTTCATTACGGAAGAGAGTGCCGCAGTCAGGAAGCCGGTGCCAAGTGTGGCGCCCCAGACGCCGTGCTCAGCAAAACGGTTCAAAGCAGCAGAGAGGTAATCTGTCAGGCCGGCGTTACGCAGGCCATATACCACGAGGTACATGCCCAGCGAGAAAATGACTATCTGCCAGGGCGCACCTTTCAGCACCTTGCGGGTGTCGATAACCTGTCCTTTTTGGGCAACCAGCCAGAGAACAAACGCCCCAACCGCTGCTACCAGGCTGACCGGTACTCCAAGGGGCTCAAGGCCGAAAAATCCGACCAGCAGCAGAAGTAAAATAAACCATCCGGCCCGAAAGGTGCGCATGTCGCGTATAGCTTCCGCTGGCGCTTTCAGCTTCGCCAGGTCATAGGTTGCCGGGATCTCTTTGCGGAAAAACAGATGCAGCATCACCAGGGTAGCCACCACGGAAGCAATATTCACCGGCACCATGACGGAAGCATACTCACTGAAGCCCAGCTTAAAGAAGTCCGCCGTGACGATGTTGACCAGGTTCGACACGATCAGCGGCAGGCTGGAAGTGTCCGCGATAAAGCCCGCTGCCATTACAAATGCCAGCGTGGCAGCCGGACTGAAGCCCAGCGCCAGGAGCATGGCAATAACGATTGGCGTCAGGATAAGCGCCGCGCCGTCATTGGCGAACAGCGATGCCACTGCCGCGCCCAGCAAAATAATATAGGTGAACAGCAGCCTTCCTCTGCCGCCTCCCCAGCGGGAAACATGGAGTGCTGCCCACTCAAAAAAGCCGGACTCATCTAACAGCAGGCTGATGATGATGACCGCGATAAACGTGGCCGTCGCATTCCAGACAATCTGCCATACCGCAGGAATATCACCGATATGCACCACGCCGGTCAGTAGCGCCAGAGCGGCCCCGATAACGGCACTCCAGCCAATACTCAGTCCTTTCGGCTGCCAGATAACCAGTACCAGCGTCAGAACAAAAATCGCACCCGCCAGAAACATATACTCTCCTTTAATACTGCACCTGTCAGACCTGGCGCAGAGAACTTAAAGATACACATACGTTAAAACGCATATGAATAATTAAAAAATTTAAATGCAGATTGGCTTGCCGTTGGTGGTTACATTGTCCCGCTCAGCCTGCTGGCTGAGCTGCAGGATGTCATCCCGCTGGCACAGATAAGCCTGTTCAATTACAGCTGCCGCCCAAGCGGGCATATGAGGTGACAGCCGGTAATGAATCCACTTGCCATCACGCCTGTCGATAAGCAGACCGGCGTCCCGAAGTAATGCAAGATGACGAGAAATTTTGGGCTGAGATTCTCTGAGAGTAGATGTGAGTTCGCAGACGCAAAGTTCTCCCTTTTCCCGCAGCAACAGCACCAGACTGAGCCGTGTTTCGTCAGAAAGCGTTTTGAAAAGCTGTAGAGGATTAAGCTGAAGCATTACAACTCCTGTTTAACAAACAGTGAGCAGTATCGCTAAGTAGGGTGTAGCGAGCAACTATACATTCGGTAAAACATATATTTTTGGTGGTTTTTTATCTTGCAGGTCAGATATAGAGTACGTCGATAAATAAGTTGTAATCGTTCAAGGTCCGCTTTTCGCTCATAGCGGACCTTTAGCGCCGTTCGTCCACCTTGTGCCAGAAGCGGACGTTCATCGGGTTTACGTTGTTAAATTGAGCAACCTGAATTACTGCCTGATGTCCCGGTCCGAGGGTGAGAAACATACCTGACTGACTTCCAGGGATACGGTTTTTTCACCGACCCTGTAGTCTATCAACCTACAATTCCGTACTTTCCCTGCACGCCCTCTCTTAGGGCCAGTCAGATGACATTTTCAGCCTGGCCCGGCTTCTGAACATGGCGGCACCCAGACTCATTCGCCGTGCAGCTTCCTTTTTATCCATCACCATTAAAAGTCTGGCGCAGCGTTCAGGGTCGTCTGTAGCTGCGTGATTACCGGCCTTGCGAGCTGAGACAGATTCTGGTGAAACGCATATTCTTTACTGATAAATTCAGTATTTAGCGAATGCCACTCCTCTCTGAGTTATGCAATCTCCTCCCGACTAAGCCTGCCCACCGACGTTTCACGTTCTTTCGCCATATACCAGTGGTGCCGGCGAAAAGGGTCGCGGCTTCGCGGTGGTGGCCGGAGAGGTGCGGACGCTGGGGCAGCGCCGTGGCCGCGAAAGACATCAAGCGCCTGATTGAGCAGGCCGTTGCCCAGGTGGAAAGCGGCGTGGAGAGCGCTACGGGAACCAGCCAGAGCATCCTGAAGATAATGGGCATGGTCGGCGAACTGGCTGAGTTCATAGACATCCTCGCCCTGGCCTCGTCGGAGCAGATGCAGGGGATTTCGCAGGTCAGCGTGGCCGTGAGCCAGATGGACGGCCTGACGCAGAACAACGCGGCGCTGGTTGAGGAGGCGTCCCCGGTCTCCCGTTCACTCTCAGAGCAGGCTCACCCCCTGCGGGGTATGGTGGAGGCGTTTCGCGTCTGAAATGAATGTACCGGCTCTGCTATTTTAGCGGAGCCGGCAGAAAGCTGATAGTGATTCGCACAGTACGGGGTTATCTCAGGGCTGTGATAATCCCTCAGCCAATCTTCCAGAAAGGTCGGGAACAGATTTTTTTTACATTCCAGTAAGTCACTTTATTATTTCCGTAAACTTTAACAACTTCATCAGGGCTCTCTGATGCGTCTGGTCTGAAGCTGTCGGGAACCTGAACGGCACGGCTGCCTGAAGATACATAATAAGATTTCCCGGCCTCTGGAATGACTGAAGAGTCAGTATTCTCAATAAACCTCCCGTCATTTCTGATCTGGGATACGGAATAAAAAACGCCGGGTTTTATCCTGGCCGTTATCACGCTCCCTTTTGCTTTGAAGAAGTTGGAGTCGAGCTCGTAACGATCAGACATGTCGTAGCAGCTGTCTTTATTGTTACAGACATAAGATGCCAGATAGATTGTGCCCACGTTTCCCTGACTGTTAAGGACATACAGTGTCGCAGCGTCAATTCCCTCATAGTTTGTGTAATTAAGAGGTAGGACTTTTGCGCAACCATTCAGTCCCAGACAGAGCAGGCATAACAGTATCAGCCTTTTAGATTTCATATCGTCCTGCATGGGTTAATGTATGATTTTCGCCAGTGTTCAGTAAATATTGTGTAAGCAGCTAATATATCGGCATAAACCGGCACTTCTTCAGTCGCATCTGAATCTGCCCGGTTCCGGAAATATAGCGTGTAAGGCATTCTTTATAGTAATTCGCGCACGGAAGACTGATATCGATTCAGATAGTCGGCCTGATTATCGGCAGGTACGCCCCCTGACGCTGAGGGAGGCGCCTTCATACGCCTGCCTCGACCGCGGCGTTGAGCGCAAGGATATTGGTTTGGAAGGCAATGTTTTCAATCACCGACGTAATATCCCGTACCTTCAGCGCGCTCCTGAATGCTCTGCATTGTTTCGGTCATGTGATTCACCTGAGACTTGTCGGCGTCAACGGTCTTCGTTGTATTCCGGGTTGAGGTAGCCGCTCAGGCCCCGTTCGCCAGTGTCTCAGGAGAGGGCAGATAAGATAGATATGTTAAGATAGCCGGGTTTACATGGGACACGAGTGATCGGGGGTGATTTATGGATATATCAGTGTCACTGGAAGAACTCGGCCATCGCATCTGCATTTTGGGCCCCTCCAACAGTGGTAAATCCACGCTGGCCAGCGCGATAGCAGCCAAAACATCTCTGCCTTTAATCCATCTGGACCAACTCCATCACCAGTTGGGTACAAAATGGATCCCCAGAAAACCAGAAGATTTTCATCGATTACATGCCGAAGCCGTGAATACGGAAAAATGGGTGATGGATGGCAATTACACGAAGTGCTTACAACAGCGACTTGCGCGTGCCACTGGGCTGATACTGCTGAATGTTTCGATGCCTCTGGCACTGCTGCGATATATAAAGCGGTGCTATTCGTCGAGTCCCAGAATCGGTGGTCTTTATACCGGAAAGGACAGCGTGACCTGGGAAATGCTCAAATACATCACGCTGACTGCGCCGAAAAACCAGCTTCGTCACAGAGAGCTTTTCTGCCACAGCACTCTTCCAAAAGTGATGCTGAAGTCATCCCGTGATATCAGTGCCTGCTGTCAGCAATGGGGACTGGAATTACTCCGCTGAAAGTAATACACAGCAGTACGCTTCGTCTTTTGCAGGCCCCAAAAAACGATGTAAGCACACGGCAGCAACAGTACACCATTTCTGTGCTTCACCGGCATCCTCCATAGAACGTTCGCTCTGTGCCAGAAGCGGACGTTTAACACACCTTAGAATCATGTTTAGCTGTAAAAATTAATAAACCGCCTGATGATGGCCCACGTGCAGTAAGGCAGATTCAGGTGTATTCAATAATATCAAAGCCTTCATCGGTTGTTGGTTCTGAGAAATAACGCGTTATGATCTCAAATTGTTGGTCTGAGGCCGAAAACTCATGTTCTCCTTCCGCATTACGGGCGCGTAAGCGGGATTTACATACTTCATCAGAAACTTTCAGATAGTGCAGCTGATGACTGGCTCCTGACGCTTTAATAATGCTCATCATCCATTCACGATTTGTTTGTGTGTTTGCCGGAAAATCAAGAACTACTGATAAACCAGCTTTTAGTAATGACACCAGATGAGGCTTCATGGCATTTCTTAGTCTTAATGAATACTGCACATAATCAGATATGGATTGCATTTCATTGGCAAAGAGAGTAGCCAGCCAGTGATCCTCGCTGACAATTACAGTCCTAGGTGATGATCCTAATTTTGCTGACAATGTGGATTTTCCTGATGCAATTTTTCCACATAACAAGTGCAAGACCGGTTTTTCAGGCGTTGTTACTGCAGTTGTATCCATTGTTTACCTCACTGGATTGTTACCGGTAAGGCCCGCCTTACCGGCGGGAAAATGGCGAACGTTATCCCACCTGAATTCGACAGGTGATAATAATGATTGATTTGAATAGCACAAAGTTTGTTTTCATCGACATTCAAGTTAACAGTGTCTGGATGAAAAACCAGCACTTTTTTCACATATACGCTTAATGTCCGCTGTTCGCTCATAGCGGACCTTCAACTTAGTTACTTTGTCCGCTTTGTGCCATAAGCGGACGTTTTCAACATGTGCATGCACTGCTCCCTGCAGAACAGATTTCACTGCTTAACTATGCACATGCGTTGAAATCATCAGGGGCATTTTTCAAGGTTTGAACCGGGGAAAGATGCCGGAAACGGCCGTCAATCCGCAGAAACGCGCTGAGGGTCTCTGCGGCGGTGCGGCCAGGAACTCTTATGTTAAATACGAGTGTTAGGCCAGGTCTGTGCGATCCCCGCGCGTTGTTGGATGTGAGATGACGATAAACTCGACCGCAGAATCATTATCGTTTCTTGCCTGGTGTTTAGAACT
>Ga0157367_1000095_pt1 | contig 42865 bp, 42 predicted proteins | sample AttbisABBM2_FD_113142 | JGI IMG/M metagenome (GOLD analysis project Ga0157367, IMG submission 113142) | Fungus gardens microbial communities from leaf cutter ant in Botucatu, State of São Paulo, Brazil - Atta bisphaerica ABBM2 | ecosystem: Host-associated > Fungi > Mycelium > Unclassified ... | reverse complement strand
ATGAGGGATGCGGTAAATTAGTCTGGATGTTTATTCTTTACTGGTTATACAATCCAATTTTAGTTCTTGTTGAAAAACTCAATGCTTACCAAACACTATTAGATCATGCGACACCGTATTTGGTCGATTTAAGTCCTGCCATGCTATGTTTTGGTATTTTCTTATTTAATATTGTAGGGCATATTCCAGGGGCGGCTGTTGCACAAATGACTTTTACCAATAAAATTTTTGGACCAATTTTACTGGCAAATGGTGTTCCACCTGTAGCGGTTACAGCAGTTCTATTATCAAGTTCCCAAGTAGACTGGTTTGGTCCTTTTCCATCTTCTGATATGTTTGGCCAAATGGGTTTAGCACGTTCAAGTCAACTGAAATACATGTTATATGGTGGTTGGGCCATAGTTATAGCCAATATTTTACTCTTTGCAGTATTGTTTCAGATTTTGAATTAGCTCCTATAAATTAAAGTTATTTCTTATTAAAAGCCTTTTAAACTAGAAAGTTTAAGAGGCTTTATTCTTACGATGCTAACAACTTAGTTTAAGATAAGTATGAGCTCAAAATTCAATCTATTCGCTTTTAACAAGAAGCGGATTTTTATAGTGCAATCTCATCAATATTTTTTAAATATTATAATTTCTGATATTTTTTAAGAGGTAATGATCCTTATTTTTCTCAATTATTAAATTAAAGTTAGCTCTCCGCATAGCAATTTTTTTTAAGGTTTGGACTATCTCATAGGGAATGGGAGAGTACTTCTTAATACCATTAATTTCATAAAATCCTTTTGACTTTCCATTACTTGTTTTTATACCATCTAATTCTCCATAAATTATTGTTACTTCTTTTTTATATTCCATTAAAAAATGCCAAATTGATGATGAATAAAAGCTATAAGGTTTGGAAATTTCATCTTTAAATTCGGTTCCATACATTTTTTTTACTGCTTGATCTGAATATACCGCTGGGCATAACAGAATCAATCGATCAATTTGAAATATTTTCGCTAAATTAATTGCAATATAACCGCCTAAACTATATCCAATAACGATATCCACCTTTTTTAAAAGACTGTAAAAAACAATACTTTCATTTATATTCTGAGATAAAGATGACTTTGTCTCGCTTGTATTATTTAAACCACTTAAATTGAATGAAAGAGTTCCAATATTTTTACCTATAAGTAAATTTTCCAGAGGGCTTAAAGAGCTTAAATCAGAGTTACCTCCATGGATCAGTAAAGCTATTTTCTCTGGAAAACCATCACAATAATTGAATTTAGCTTCTAATTCATAAGTACCGAAATTATGTAGAAAGAAAAAAGAATTTTCATTTTCAGTAGATCCATTATTTTTTAGCTTATGCATAGGGAAATTCGTTACTTTAGAAATAGTATTAGAAAAATATCTATCTAAAATCGATATAATTTCTTTTTTTTCCATAACTTATATTCCTATTAGAGGTGTTGAGAATTTTCATTTGTATAAGGTAAAGATCGTCATTACTTTATAATTTTATTTTTAAAATTATAGCTTATACTTTTTTAATAAATAAAATTATCTGTTTAAAAAATAACTAAAAGAGGAGGTTTATACAAAAAATATATTGTGTAGGGATTTGCCAATGTCATGAACAAAACCTAAATGTTATATTTATTTTAAACTCTAGATCATCTAGTTATTTTAGCTTTGCCTTGTTTATTAAAATTTTGAACTTTAGAAGACATTAAAATCTACTTTATAGGTTTATTTAATACTTAATGCTGTGAAGGATTTAACAAAAGTTGGTCTAAATGAGTTTTAAGAAACAATATTAAACCTACAATGGTTATTTTCTTTAAATATATGCAATAGCCATTTAGTTACCAAGAATATGTAAGTAATAGGATAAAAATGTTAGAAACTGATGTTTTAATTGTTGGAAGCGGTCCAGCTGGTTCTGCTGCTGCACTTATGTTAAGTACTTATGGAATCAGAAATATCATAATAACTAAATATAGATGGTTGGCAAATAGTCCTCGTGCCCATTATATCAGTCAAAGAACAATGGAAGTTGTCCGAGACTTAGGGATATCTGATGAAGTAATAGCAAAAGCAGCGCCAAAGGAAGTTATGGGAGATGTTGTTTATTGCACATCTTTAACGGGGGATGAAATCGGACGCTTTCCTTATGGCATGAATAATCCAGAAAGAATGTCAGAGTATGCTAAAGCAAGTCCCTGTGAGCAGTGCGATCTGCCTCAACACCTATTTGAACCTATTTTGCTTTCAAATGCAGCATCACGAGGTAGCCATCCAAGATTTGATACAGAATATTTATCTCATGTACAAGATGAAGATGGTGTAACTGTCACTGTTTTAGATAGATTAACTAAAGAAACATACTTAATCCGATGTAAGTATTTAATCGGAGCTGATGGGGCGAGCAGCCAAGTTGTAAAAGATCTAGATTTACCTATGGCAGGTAAAATGGGAAAAAGTGGCAGTATCAGCATTATTTTTAAAGCCGATTTAACAAAATACGTTTCGCATCGACCTGGATACCTCTGGTGGATTATACAACCCGGAGCAAACATTGGTGGAATCGGGTTGGGGTTGTTGCGTATGGTTAGACCTTGGAATGAATGGCAAATTGTTTGGGGGTATGACATTGAAAAAGAAGAGCCTTCTCTTACTGATGATGAAGCGATTGCGATTTGCAAACAGCTTATTGGCGATAACGACATTGAAATAAATATAAGTAGTAAGTCGTTATGGACAGTCAATGAAATGTATGCAGAGCAATATTCGAAAGGTCGAGTTTTTTGTATTGGTGATGCTGTCCATCGTCATCCGCCTTCTAATGGCTTAGGTTCAAACTCATCTATACAAGACGCTTATAACTTATGTTGGAAATTAGCATTTGTATTAAATGGCAAAGCAGGTCGTGGTTTATTAGACAGTTTTAATGATGAAAGAGCACCTGTTGGTGAGCGAATTGTTAAACGAGCCAATCAAAGTGTTAGAGAGTTCTCTACAATATTTTCTGCTTTAGAGCTAGATGGAAAGTATAGTACTGAGACGATGCAAGGAAGCATAAACGCTTTAAGTGAGGCTAATGAAAACGGTGCTGTTAAACGTCGTGATTTAAGGTCTGCAATTGAATATAAAGCTTATGAGTTTGCTGCTTTAGGTGTAGAAACTAACGTGCGCTATAATTCATCTGCAATTATTGGAGCAGAGTGGCATATTGAAAATAATATAGATTCTTGTAGAGATGAGGATCTATATTATTATCCTTCATTTACTTCGGGTCATAAACTTCCTCATATCTGCTTAGTCAAAAATCATAGAAAAATCTCAACCTTAGACTTAATTGGAAATGGAAAGTTTACGCTTTTTTGTTGGTTGCAAGGCGATAAATGGAAACTTGCGGTAGACAACCTGAATAGACAGCTTAACTTAGATATTAAAGTTATACAGGTAGGCCCGAAAAGAGATGTTGAGGACTCTTATGAAGAGCTTTCTCGCTCTTGGACTAATGATGAAAATGATTGCATGCTGATTAGACCGGACGGTTATATTGCTTGGACAAGTAACAAAATTGAGGCTGCGGATGATGAGCTGCGTAGTGCTATATCATCAATACTTAGTTTGAGTTAGTTGATTGTCTATGAGTTAAATTTTAATAAAATCTATTGAAAAGTATTTTATTGAAGTTGAATTTCTAGTACCCATCAAATTCTAAAAGCCTCTGTTAAAAGCAGGGGCTTCTTATATGCAAAGTATATAAATCAAACCAATCTTTAGCTTAATTATTGATAACAAATCCTAAAAATTTCATATAAATCAAAAGAGTATGTATTTTAATCAAAATTGATTCATTTGTATAATATATTTTTTATTTTCAGTATCTTACAGTGATTCTGCCTACATGTCAGAATTGATCAAGTTATTTGTAGAATATTCATTTATTGATATATGATGAACCAATACTTAGAAACTGATTCAAAACATAATTCTATTGTTCGGCGAGCAAGTTCAAGGAAGAAATAAGGCTGAATTCAGGCTTCTAAACCCTATATCTGGAAATTATTTCTAGCCAAATATTATATTTTGACCCAATGTTTGGGAATGTCTCACTCTTATTTGGAGGAGGCGTTTCCTAGTTTAGGATATATCTATGAAAAAATTATTTAGTGTACTGTTCAGCGCATCTGTACTGACACTGACTGCATGTAACAAACAACCTGCACCAACTGAAAATGCAGCAGCAAGCAAAGACAAAACAGAGTCAGTTCGCACAATTAAACTGGTTTCAACAGGTTCAGATACTGACGTATGGAAATATGTTGCAACGCTTCCTGAGACTAAAGAAGCGGGTATTAAACTCGAAGTGACCAATTTGACAGACTATGTTGTGCTCAATACATCTGTCGCAAGTGGTGAACAAGATGTCAATGCGTTCCAGTCATTTAACTATTTGGCAGCTTACAATGCTTCAAATAAAGCCAAAGTTGCTGCAGTTGCGACGACTTACTTAGAGCCAATGGGGCTTTATGCAAATAAAGTTAAAACTGTTGAAGAGTTCCCGCAAGGCGCTACAATCGCGATTCCAAATGATACTGCCAACGAAGCTCGTGCATTAACATTATTGCAGTCTGCTAAACTGATTAAACTTAAACCGAACTTTGACCCTGTAAAAGGGACTATCACTGACATTGCTGAAAACCCTAAAAACTTGCAATTAAAACCAATTCAAATGACAACAGCAGTTCGTGTTAAAAACGATGTAGATGCGATTGTACTTGGTAATACATTGGCACTAGAAGGTGGTCTCAATGTAATGAAAGACTCTATCTTCCGTGAGCCAATTGACCAATCTACTAAGCTTTATGTCAATTTATTGGGTGTGGCTGAAGCAAACAAAAATGATCCGATCTATACGAAGCTAGGCGAACTTTATCACTTACCTAAAGTACAAAAATTTGTGAGTGAAAAATTCGGTGGTACAAAAGTTGAAGTGAACAAGCCTGTTTCTGAATTTGCGGACATCAAATAAGTAATTTTTAATTAAAATTATTTTTCAAAGCTAAGCTTCGATATCGGGGCTTAGTTTTTTATTAGGAATATTCTTACTAGCTCAGATTATTTTTAATTAAGAATGCACGTAAATTTACGCTCTCTTTGGAAGAGGATAAAAGATTAAAAGTCAAACTATTTAAAAAGTAATTCTAATAAAATTAGATAAAAGAATCAAAAGTATAAAAAATTAAAATCATCTTATTTTAATTTTTATAACTGATTAGAAAAATCTTCTAAATTTTGATGCTAATTCGTATAAGCATCGAAATATTTCTTGTACAGATATAGACTAAATTTAGATCCAAATAAAATAATATTCAAGTTAATATTCAAGTAATTAGCGGAATTATGAAAGAATTTTTATGAAAAATCATTTGCAATATGGTGTTGAAATCGATTTATAAAAAAAAGTAATAAATTAAATTAAAATAAAGAATAAAATAAAATATTATAAAAATCAAATATATCTTTGAGAAATTAGATTAATTAGTAAAAACAATATAGACAAACCTTTCTGTATGTATTAGAAAATAGAAAAACCTAAAATTGAGCTAAAATAAAAATGGATGTTAATAATTTAAAAGCAGTAATTATTGTTGATGAAGAATTACCATCAGGAGTAATTACAAATACTGCGGCAATACTAGGCATGAGCCTTGGTAAAAAATACCCAGAAATCGTTGGACGAAACTTAATAAATAAAGATCAAGAAATGCATGAGGGTATAACGATTATTGGCTTACCTATCTTAAGTGCAGATAAAGATAAGTTAAAGAACATAAGAGAAAATGCTAAAGAATATAAAAATCAGATATTTGAAGTTAATGTTTTGAATTTGACACGTGTCACGCGTTCTTATGAGGAATATGCTGAGAAATTACAGCAAATTTCAAATCAAGATCTAGAATATCAAGGAATTTTATTATGCGGTGAGAAAAAAGCCATAAATAAACTAACGGGTAATTTAAGTTTGTTTAAATAATAAAAAAGGGGGTTAAATCTAGCACATTTAACCCCCTTCTCTTAACAATCTCAAAGAAATTGTTAAATCAACCCCTGTCTTATGCAATTAGGAGATGATCATGGATCATACCATTTATAGTAACTCAAGCCAAGAAAAAGCAGATTTAAGATATCTGATACCAGAAGATACTTATTATCATGGACATTCTGAAGTCGTTGAATGGACTAAAAAATTTTCTAGTGAAGCTGAAAAGTATGAGGTCTTTAAGAATATTCATGCAGCTCTTCAAACAGTGGATATTGCTAAAGCAAACAAAGTGGCAACCGCTTGGTATGAGTTTACAACTTTTGTTCCTACTTTTTTATCATTAGCTGTTGTTTTAACAGATGATCCTGAAAGACAACATCATTTAATTCAAATTGCGTATGATGAGTTAGGTGGGCAGGATAAGCAATATATTCATTCTAAGCTTTTTTTAGATGCAATTGAAAAAGTAAATTTAAGTTATAAAAAAGATTATGAAATAGTAAATATTAAAAATGTTTTAGAAGGTTTAAAAAATACTTTACTAAATACTAACAGTCAGTATGGAATAGTTGGTCTTTTATTAAGTTTTGAAATTATTGCAGAAGAAAATATTGAAACATTATTCAAAGGGTTATGTTTTGATGATAACTGTATTGCTTTATTGAGTGATACGCCTTTCTTTGAAATTCATAGAGCAGATGAGACAGAACACATCCGTCATTCAGTAGCTAATTTTTTAAGATTTTGCCAATCAGATAAATCAAAAAGAGAATTTATGATTTCTTTTGAAGACGGTCTTAATTTTTGGCAAAAGTTTTGGAACTATATTGCTGAAAATTTAAATATCTCTACAAAATAAAATGAATTAAAGAGAGCAGGAAATAATGAAAAAAGTAGTAGTTTTTATTGAAACGAATTTCACTGGTTTAGATGCATTGACATATTGCAAGGAAAAAGGATATCACTCGGTATTAATTACTGATAGTTATGAACGCTTTTTGAGTTGGTTTCCTGCTTCTTCTCTCTCTAAAATTGATCAGGCAAGTGAAATAATTAATGTTAATAATTCAAATGATTTGGAAGAACTCATAAATGTACTAAAAAAATTTGAAAAGGTAGATGCTATTTTGACATTTGCAGAAATAAGAACATTGGTTACTGCAAAATTAGCAAAAGAGATGAACGTCAAACATAGTAACTCTCAAGCAATTGAAATAGCTAAAAATAAAAGCTTGATACGTAAAATTTTAGCTGAAAATAAAGTTGAAGAAGTCAGTTCTGTAATTATCAAAGATATCAACTTTATCGATGATGAGATTGAAAAGAATAATCTAAAATATCCTTTTTTTATCAAACCATTACATGGACATTCAAGTATTGGAGCAAGTGTATGTAGGAATGATAATGATCTTCTAAACTATAAGAAGAAATATATTAAAAGTAATCAGGATGGTATTTCTGACGAACTTGTGATTGAAGATTATTTAGAAGGCCAACTTGTAAGTGTAGAGACATTAACGTTTGCTAAAGGTCAGCATGCAATTATTGGAGTTGCTGATAGAGATATAATTCATGATTGTGTTGAAATTGGCTCATCATTTACTTTAGATGACCGAATTGCAAGTCTAGCAAAAGAATAAGCAAAAAAAATACTAAACTGCATAGACTACGATTATGGATCAAGTCATATAGAGTTAATTGTAAATGATGAGGAAGCAAGACTTGTTGAAGTTAATACAAGAGTAGGAGGAAGTGGACATTCTATTATGATGGATCTTGCTACAGGTCGTTCTATCGTAGGTGATTGTATAGAATGTAGTTTAGGAAATTTAGAATTTGATGAAAACTTATATTCAAATAAGAAAATGGGAGCAAGTTGGCAGTGCTTTGTTCCAAATAAAGAAGGAATAATTAAAAAATTACCAAATATAGAAATTCTTCAGAAAATGAAAGATATCACCAATGTTTGGTTCCATTATCAGGAAAATGAGAAAGTTGAGGATCTAAAATCTAATTTTAGCTGGGTTGTTCAGGTAATGGCTCAGGGAGAAAACCGAGAAGCTGCAAAGTTTAATGCACTTACGTGTATTAATTATATCCGTGAAAATTCATTGGTAGAGTAAATGCCTATGGATATTTCTTTGAAAAATCTTTTTTTATTATCTAGTTCGACCTTCATATCATCATTAGGGTCGATACTATTACAAATATCATTAACTTTTTATTTTTATGAAACTACTAAATCAGCTTTATTGACGGGAATACTGGTTAGTCTCCAATGGCTACCAGCATTATTAATAGTCTTTATAAGGAATAATTGGGAATTTGGGAAAAGTCCTTTACTGAAATGGAGGTTATCAGAAATATGTGCATTGACTATTACAGGATTACTGATCCTCTTTGTTGATAAGAGTATTTATTGGGTAATTGCCATTTTATTTGTTAGGGGAATGTTTGATCAAATTGTTCGAGTGAATAGAACAGTTGCATGCCGATATGTATTTGATAATAAAAAACAACAGTTTTATTCAAGTATATTGCAGAGTAGCTACCACATAGGTATTAGTGTGGCTGCAATATTTGCAATACTATTTATCGGTAAGCTAAATCTAAAAGGAATTATTGTAATTAATTTGATAACTTATATTATTTCAATTTTTCTAATTACCTTATCTCGAACTTTAAAAGATTTTCCTAGAGTTCAAAGCAGTGACAGTAATAATATTTTATTTGGAATAAAAGATTATTTTGTAATTTTGAAAAATAATGGAATTCTTAGATTGTATGCATTACTTTTTCCAATTACTGCAATTTTTTTTCAAGGTACTTATTCAGTTTTACAAACAATATATCCATTACAAAAATATCATATTTCAGCGAATGAAAGTTCAATGTCATATGTTGTGGCAGGTATAGCTATTATCTCTGGTTCAGTAGCGTTTACATATATTTCAAATAAAATAGATTTATATAATAGTTTCTCTAAATTAATTGTAGTTACTCTTTCACTGCTAACAGTAATAACTTATATATTTTCTTTGGCAGTAAGTGATAAATTACAAGCATTAATTTTATTTATGATTATGGTTTTTATATTTGAGATTCTATGGATGTATGGATATATTGGTACTGTTAAATATTCACCCAATGGTAAGCTTAGTTTGATATATGGCATATCCTTTTCAATTGGTTGTTTTGGTGCTGGTTTAATGAGTATGTTGTTAGGGTTTTTATTGGATTTAATAAGTAATCAATTTTTAAAATTAATATTAATATCAAATATTATATACATGGCAATAATTTTTTTATTATGCCAGAAAAATATATTTATCGTTAAAGAATTAGGAGTTCCAAATGAAAAACTGGATTAAAAATGAATTTTATGAAATGAGTGAAGAAAACTTTAATCTTTTACTTGATTTTAAAATCCCTGGAATTATTGTAAAAAATTTCATTCCGAAAGACATATGTGACCAAGTCGCAGAACGATTAATTCAATCTAATTTTTCTAATTATTCACATTTAAATGACATTCCTGTTAATCATATTGGTGTGTGCCACAATCAATGTGTAACTAAAGAAAAAAAATACTATTTTGAACAAAGAGAGAAAGCATTAGAGCAAATTGATAATATTTACAAGGATTTAAACATAAATCCTGTAAATGAAGTGCTCAAGTTATTTAATGATAAAAGTGGTAGAAAGGCTGAAGTTTTTAAAGAAGATGGTTATGGTGAATATTTTGCAGGAGCATTTCGAAGTTTTAAAGGACATGGAAAACTACATATTGATCATGCGCCTTCACACATAGCAACAGAATGGGATGTAAAAAAAATTTTAAGACAACTAACTTGGAATATTTACTACACCGTAAGTAACAAAGGTGAGTTAGTGGTCTATGACACTATTCATACGCCTGAAAATGAAAAGATGAAAGTGCCGAATGAATACTATTTTCCTTATGAAGTGCTTGATGATGTGAATGATTGTTTACGAATGGTGCCAGAGGTAGGTGATCTTATTATCTTTAATACACAAAATTTTCATGAAGTCTTAGGTAATCCCAATGGTTATCGCATTTCACAAACCTCCTTTTTTGGATTGCGTGAAGATGAAAGTTTAGGTTTCTGGTCGTGATGAAAATGGAGTATAAGAATTGAAAAAAAAAATGATAATTTGTGGTGTCGTCACTGTATCAATTAGTTTGATCAGTTGTGCACCATCCAAAAAAGAAAATAAAAATACTTTAATATATTGTTCTGAGGGTTCACCAGAGCTTTTAAACCCTCAGAAAACTCTATCTGGTACGGCAAGAACAGCTACAGCTACGACTATTTACGATAGGCTAGTTGATTTTAAACCTGGCACGATGGAAATCGTGCCATCTTTAGCTGAAAGTTGGCAGGTAAACAAAGATGGAACAGAATATCTTTTTAAATTAAAAAATAATATTAGTTTTCAAGAGACTAATTTTTTCAAACCCAAAAGAAAATTAAATGCGGATGATGTAATATTTTCAATTGAACGACAGTTAGATGTAAATAATCCATACCATAAGGTTAATGGAATAAATTATCAATATTTTCAAGGAATGGGATTTAGTGAAAATATTGAAAGTATAGATAAAATTGATGATTTAAATTTAAGAATTAGACTAAAAAAACCAGATTATATTTTTATCAAGAATATGGCTTTGCCATTTATGTCAATTCTTTCAAAGGAATATGCTGATTATTTAATTAAGGAAAATAGGAGGGAAGATATTGATAATGTTCCATTGGGAACGGGACCATACTATTTTATCAGTTATGTTCCTGATAGCATAATAAAATATAAAGCTAATAATCAATATTGGGGAGATAAGCCAAAAATAGAAAATTTAATTATTTCTATTACGCCAGATATTGGTGTGCGTATGGAGAAATTAAAAAAAGGAGAGTGTGATATTATTGTTTCGCCAAATCCTCATGATATAGATGAAATAACTAAAGATAAAAAATTTAAAGTTATCAAAAATGAAGGAATTAATATTGGATATCTTGCTTTAAATACGGAAAAGAAACCATTAGATAATTTGAAGGTCCGTCAAGCAATTGCTTATGCTTTAAATAAAAAAAGCTACATAGATATTGTGTATAATAATAAAGCAACTGTGGCAATTAATCCGTTTCCTAAAAATGTTTTAGGATATAATGATAGTGTAAAAAAATATGATTATAATGTAGAAGAATCTAAAAAATTATTAAAAGAAGCTGGCTACCCAAATGGTATAGATCTTGAGTTATGGACTTTACCTGTTTCTCGTCCATATAATCCTGATGGAAAGAAAATGGGACAATTAATGCAATCAGACTTAGCTAAAGCTAATATTCGCGTAAAAATTAAATCGTATGAATGGGGGACATATTTACAAAAAGTTAAAAATGGTGAGCATCAATTAGTACAGTTGGGATGGAACAGTGATAACGGTGATCCAGATAATTTTTTATTCCCGCTATTAAGTTGTGAGTCTGTTGACAAGGGTTCAAATAATGCTAGATATTGTAATAAAGGATTTAATGAAATTATTACAAATGCGAAACTAACAAGTAATCAAAATACTCGTAAAAAATTATATGAAGAAGCTTTAACTATATTAGCTAATGATGAACCAATTGTACCCCTTGCACATGCCGATATTTATAGAATTTCAAATAATAGACTCAGCGGATATATCAATAATCCATTTGATTTAGATTATTTTCAATACTTAACTTTTAAAGGTGAAAATAATGAATAGATCCATAAATTTTTTTATATCAATTTTTTTTATATTCTTAATTTCTTTTTTTTTAATAAGATTGGCGCCTGGTGATCCAGTTTTATTAATGCTGGGTGATAGAGGAAATGATCCAGCACAATATAGAGTAATGATGGAAAGTTTGGGGCTAAATTATCCTTTGTATGAACAATTTAAAATATATATATTGAATATTTTTACAGGAAACTTTGGTAATTCAATTGTTAGTGGTAAATCAATAATTCTTGAATTATTACCTAGATGGAAAGCTAGTTTTGAGTTGGGTTTAATTGTTTTTATTTTCTCTTTTTTTATAGGTAGTATATTAGGTATTTATTTGGCTTATAATTTTAATACTAAAAGAGAGAAAATATTATCAATTAGTATGTTGATTGTTTACTGTATTCCAATATTTTGGCTTGGATTATTGTTAATAAATATTTTTTCATTGAAATTTAACTTATTTCCAGTTTCTGGTAGAGTTGGGTATGAGTTTGATTTAATACCATATACTGGATTCTATTTAATTGATAGTTTAACAGATGATAATTATAAAAATTATGGCTTTACTGCCTTTTTTAGTTGTTTAAATCATATGGTTTTACCAATTATAACAATGTCAATTGTACCTACTGTATCAATAGCGAAGATAACTAAAGTTAGTATTTTGGAAGTTTTGAGAAAAGATTATATATTGACTGCAAAAAGTTTAGGTATGTCTGAATCTCACATTTTTTTTAAGCATGTTTTGAGAAATATATTAGTACCAGTTTTAACTATCTCAAGTTTATATTTAATAAATGTAACAGTTGCTGGTGCCATTCTTACTGAAACAATATTTTCATGGCCAGGTATAGGTAGGTTTCTAGTAACAAGTGTTTTAAGTAGAGATTATCCAGTTATTCAAATAGTAATACTTTTTATTGGAGGGTTTATTTTAATTGTAAATCTTATACTTGAAATATTGGTAAAAATAATAGATCCAAAACAAAGGGTGAAAGTATGATAAATAAAAATCATGTTTTTATTTTTCCTTTTATTTTATTAGGAATTTCCTGTTTTTTTCTAGATCCATATACTCAAAATATAGATAAAGTTCTTCTGCAACCTAGCTTGACTAATGGTTTCTCTTATATTTTTGGTACTGATTATATAGGTAGGTCATATTTAGATAGATTAATTTTGGGAGGAATAAATACAATAGGTTTAGCACTTATTATTGTATTTACATCATCGATTTTCGGTTTTTTTTTAGGTTGTTATGCTGCGATAAGAAAAGGCACAATTGAGTCCTTTATTATGCGTTTTTCCGACATTCTGATGTCAATACCAGGTATTTTACTTGCAATTGTAATAGTAGCTATTTTCGGTAATGGTGTGATAGAGCTATTTATAGCATTAGTTATTGTCTTAATACCTAGATTTATTAGATTTTCTCACTCTATAACAAGTCATATTAATACTGAACTTTATATAACAATTGCTAAGGTTGCTGGCAGTAGTAAAATACAAATTTTAAAAAATGAAATATTTCCAAATTCTAAAAATTTATTAATGCAACAATCTATATTGTCTTTTAGTGAAGTAATATTAGAGATTTCTGCTTTGGGTTTTTTAGGATTAGGAATACCTGCTCCATTGCCCGAATGGGGAGCTATGTTAGCAGAATCACGTAATTATTTTAGTACTAATCCCTATCTCATTATTTTACCAGGCCTATGTTTAATGTTGGTAGTGTTGTTTTTAAACTATATAGGTGAAAATCTCACAATTAATAAAAGAGAAAAAAATGCTATTAAAAATTGAAGAACTTAAAGTAAAAACTGAAGATGTAATTTTATTAGATAATATTGATTTAGAAGTAAATCATGGAGAGATCATTGGAATTATCGGTGAATCAGGAAGTGGGAAAAGCTTACTAGCTAAAACACTGCTTGCCTTAAATAGTAAAAACTTGGTAACTAGTTTTAGATCATATAATTATGAAGATAAAAGTTATAGCTATGATGAAATAAAATTTCTTCGAGGGAAGCATATAGCGATGATATTTCAGAACCCTCATACTGCACTTGACCCTTCAGCTAATGTGAAAAGTCAATTAAAGAATGCTATGTTATTGAATAATAATAGTGAAAATATCGAGCATAAATCAATTGAATTGTTGAATGAGATGGGAATTAAAGATGCTGAAAGATGTTTAAAACTCTATCCACATCAACTTTCAGGCGGTATGGCTCAACGAATACTAATTGCTTTAATGTTAGCGCGAGAACCTAGTCTATTAATAGCAGATGAACCCACCACAGCTTTAGATCCCTTAGTACAAGAACAGATACTAAATCTTTTAAAAGCAATAGTTAAGAAAAGAAAAATGGGTTTAATATTAATATCTCATGATTTGAGAGTTATAAAAAAATATGCTGATAAAACAATTGTTATGTATTCCAGTCAGGTAGTTGAAAAAATAGAAACACAAAAAATATTAGATCATGCCAAACATCCATACACAAGAGAGTTAATTTCTATTATTCCGAGTGAAAATATTAAATACAAGGAAAATCTTAAGACTATTAAAGGTAGAATTTTAGCAGCAAATGAATATGTGATGGGGTGTCGATTTTCAAATAGATGTTTATTAGTTGAAGAAAAATGTAATACAAAAGTGCCTGAATTAAAAAATTCTACTTATAGATGTCATTTTTGAGGTTAATATGAAAGAAATACTTAGAGTTAAAAATATATATAATTATATACTAAATAATATTAATTTGGATATTAAAGAGGGTAGTATAACATCTATTATTGGAAAGTCTGGTGGCGGAAAAAGTACTATTGCAAAAATCCTGTCAAAGATAGAAGATTTTAAATTTGGTTTAATTGAATTAAATTATAAAAATAATTATTTGAATATTGGACAAATATCAAATAAAAAATTTTATAGTTATCTGCAAATTGTTTTTCAAGATCCTTATAGTTCTTTAAACCCACAAAAAACAATTTTTGAAAGTTTGAAAGTACCTTGTAAAAATCTCTTAAATTTAAAAAATGATGAGTGTAGGGGGAAATGTATCAGTATGCTTTCTTTAGTAGGACTTAATGATATTGTTTTAGATATGTTCCCCAGCCAATTAAGTGGAGGACAATTACAACGTATCAATATTGCACGAGCACTAATTCCTAATCCAAAAATTCTTATTTTAGATGAACCTCTTTCAGCTTTAGATATTTCTATACAGTCTCAAATAATAAATCTTTTACTAGAACTAAATAAAAGTCAGAAACTTACTATGATTTTTATTTCACATGATATGCATGTGGTAAGGCATTTATCCGATTATATATATGTTGTTGATGCAGGTAGTATTATAGAACATGGGAAAATGTATGATATATTTTATAATCCTGTAAAGGACTTAACTAAACTAATGGTAGATAATTATAATTCTATAAAAATTTGATAAAGAGGTTTATATGTCAAAAAAAATAATTTTAGATGTGATTTTTAATAAATCTATAAGTAAAATTAATATTAACTCAGAAAAGTCAATTTTAATTAATTTGGAGTCTAATGGTTATAAAATAAGGAATTCATGTCGTAGAGGATTATGTGGTTCATGCCTAATAAGAATTATTGATCATACTACTGGAAACTTTTTACTAGCGAGAGCCTGTGTTACACATCAAATTAGTGATTCAATAGTTGAGATTATATTATGAATGATTTTGTTAGTAAAATTATGATGCGAAAATCAGAACCAATTTTAGAGAATGAAATTCCAAATGATATTTTGCAAAATATTTTTAAGTGTGCACTGACAGCACCTGTACATAAAAACTTAAGGAATTGGCACTTTTATTATTTTTCTGGCAAAAAAAGGGATGAATTAGGACAATTAATTTCCCCCAAAAAAGAGTTTTATAGTGATAATTTACAATTTGAATCGGATTTAAAAAAATTTAATAGTAAATTTTATAATTCTCCAGCGTATTTAATTTGTGTATTGAAAGTTAATAATAATCATGCAGTACCTGTTACAGAGCAATATGTAACGATTGGAGCAGTGATTCAGCAAATAATAATTTCTACTGAGTTGTTAGGTTATGCTTGTTACTGGAGAACTGGAAAATGGTGTATAAATAATGATTTAAGACAGTTTTTAAATCTTAATCTACATGATTCAATAGTAGGATTTATAAGTTTGGGATCTAAATTAACTAGAACGCCTAGAAAGACTGTAGTTGATCAAAAAGATTTTTTTTCAATTGTTTAAGTGTGATTAATTATGTTTATGTCAATGTTTCTTTTTTCATTTGCGATGTCGATTACACCAGGCCCTGTTAATACAGTAATATTATCTACTAGTATTAATTATGGTCTTAAAAAGACAATATCATATATATCAGGAGCCACTATTGGCTTTGTCTTACTTTTAATTTTTATTGGTTTTGGTCTTCATAGTATTTTTGTTACATACCCATTTTTGTTGAAAATATTAGCCATTTTAGGTGCATTGTTCGTTTCGTATATTGGTTATAAAATTATGTTTTCGGACTCTAAAGTATCTATAGATTATAATGAGGAGTTTTTTGTACCAGGTTTTAGGGACGGCTTCTTACTTCAATGGTTAAATCCCAAAGCTTGGTTAGCTTGCATATCGGGGACTACAATGTTTTCCTCTTTAAATGGATATACCAGTTTAGTTACATTTATTATTATATATTTTATAACTTGCTATGTTTGCTTGTTTTTTTGGGGATTTTGTGGAGATAGGTTTGCCTTAATTTTAAATAGAGGTAATCGTATGAAATATTTTAATATGTTAATGGGTGGTATGTTAATAATTTCTGCTATTTCAATAATTTTTGAATTTTTTTAATTTAATTTTTTGGTATATATTCATGCAAAATAAAAAACTAGTTATTGTTGCTCATCCTAGTATTAAAACTTCCAAAGTTAATAAGAGATGGATTGAAGAATTAAATAAGTATCCAGATGAAATAGCCGTACATGAACTTTATAGTAGATATTCAAATGGAGAGTTTGATGTAAAATATGAACAAGCTATGCTAGAAAAATATGACACTATAATTTTTCAATTTCCAATTTATTGGTTTAACTGTCCACCATTGCTGAAGAAATGGTTTGATGATGTTTTTACTTATGGTTGGGCATATGGATCATCAGGCAATATGCTTGCTAATAAAAAAATTGGTTTTGCTGTATCGGCAGGAAGTAAAGAGGTAGACTTCTCAGAGAAAGGTAGATACTCAGCTACTTTAGAAAATGTTCTTTTACCTTTTAAATTAACTACTTTATATGTTAAAGCTTTATATTGTTCTTATTTTTCATTTTATGGTGCTGAGGACGAAATTAATTTTACTCACTTAGAAAGTAATGCTATTGAATATATAAAATTTATTAAAAAAATATAATTTTATACCTGAAAGGATTTTATATTTAAAATTAAAGATATTTTTTAGATATATTTGTCCTTTCTTTTTATTTCGCTTAATTTGAACATGTAAGCACATTGTATTTGAGTAATAGCATAATGTATTCATCAAAATGACATCGATTAGTCATCTAAATGAAATCCTGCTGGTCAAAAATAATCCAATTTATTGGGGCAGAGTCCAGTCATGCAGAAAAAATCTTATAAAATTCTAAGTTTGGCGTTTCTTATTGCGAGCACGATGGGTTTAACTGCCTGTAATGATAGCAAAGATCAACAATCTACAGTAGTTTCAACAACACCAACAGATACTCGTGACCAGCGTTTTCTAACAGTAAAAACCAATGATGTGATTCAAGTTGCGATTGATGACTTGATCCCAACGCAGGGGGCTATTGGTTATGATCAAATTTATTATAAATTAGGACGTTGGCAAGGTGACCTACAGCGTCCAACTTGGCAAGCAGATCCAGTCAATCAATTGGTCTATTTAAATAAAACCATTGGCAAGAAGTTTAGTGATTATTGTGAAATGATTGGTGCCAAAGGGCGTGATGATTTTACAAGTCTGCAAGACCTGAAAAATGCGAATTTAAAACAATTAGAGACATTTAAGTGCCAAGAACAGCCAGGCACTGAAATGGCTGATTTGAAAACAGTCGTTGTTGGCTATGATGGGCGACTTTACCTGTCCGATGGTCATCATACGATGACAGAGTTCCGTGAACTGCCAGATGGTGGTGGTCAACTTAAAGTATGGGTCAAAGTTGTTGGGAACTATAGTGATAGTAAAACGGCAGATGAGTTTTGGGCGAAAATGCTTGCAAATGGCCGAGCATGGTTAAGAGATGGAAAGAATCAACCGATTTCATATCAACAATTACCTAAAAACTTAGGTCTCAAAACTGCAACAAACCCTGATGGTATGCAGAATAACCCATATCGTTCTTTGGTCTATTTCACGCGTGATATTGGTTATAGCAAAGTTGCCAACGCAACGGACTATACTGAATTTCTATGGGAAGATTGGTTTAATAAGCAAATCGACAAGAACTTGGTACATCCTTTAAGTTTTTATCATACAGATGCTAGTATGTATGGTGTTGCAGATGTATTGGCATCTACAGAAATAAAAACTGACTTAACTGTATCGGGGAGTGCAACAGGCTATCAGGCAGCGGTTGCTGATTATTCTTTATTGATGGGAAGTACTAAACCGACTGATATTATTTATGGGACTTCAACTGCCGCAGATTTGGGTGCATTACAGCTTGTGAAAAATGCCGCTAAAAGTTCTGTTACTGCGACTTCAATTTCAAATCTTGCAGATTTGACCCGTGATGAAATCAAGAAAGATAAAACTCCGCGTGCGGGTGGTAGCATCTGGTATGCCGTAAATTACAAAGCATGTGGTAAACCCGCTACAGGAACGTGCTGGGGGTGGTAATTCACGTGTAGTGTAAAAAAGGAGTGAGTAAAATCGCTCCTTTTTTAATATAAATACATTATGAACATTTGATCAGAATGGAATTAATAATTTAAAAAATTAAAAAGCATGACTTGCTCTTGCTTACGTCCTAAACATTTCGTCTTACACATTCTATTAAGATTTTTTCTATTTTTATAAACCTAAAATTAACAATAACTTGTTAATTATTTAACCTTACTTTTTAATGATCTAATTTAAAACAAATGTCATTTTGTGTGCTTGACTGAGAGAGAGTTGGGAACTATTCTTTGCCTGCTGGCCACATTGCCAGTCGGTTTTGACGAACCGCAATCACACGAGTATCAGAATTATTCCTTCTGAGGGATAGTTTTGTGCAGCTCCTCGTCTCCCTCTCGTAGCGGTAGGACGGAAGGGGGACACCTACGGGTGTGCTGGTCTCGTGTGACCAGTTCGTCAACCCCCTTTCGTTCTGCCACCATAATTTTAATGTCTTGGCAGAACTCCAAATAAAAAGGAGTTGGCTTTGCACATTCTTAATTTCTTGGCAGCCCTTGCCATAAGCTATAACGACACAGCTTAAAAACTTTAAAGCAGCTTGATTACTAATAGGTTTTCAGGCTTTAAGTCATTACGGCTCAAAAAACTTAGCAACAATAAAACTTGAGATGTGCCAAGCACAGTCTTTATGGCTTTGCTGTGCCTTTTTTTCTCCCAGAAAGGGCACAGGCTTTTTTATCTCATTTAGAAACAACAAGAATTTAAAAGGTAAAACTATGCGAAATTTAGAAACCTCTTCCAAAAAATTACAGGCTGTTCAGACTGCCATACAACTTATTACGACGCATGGGTTTAATAATGTAGGCGTAGACATGATTGCTAGAGAAACTAAAATCACCAAAGGCACGCTTTACAAGTATTTTGGCTCAAAAGAAGGCCTGATCGAAATGTGCATCGTTTTTCAAAAAAGCCTATTGAAGGAAGAAGTACCCTCCATTGTCTACTCAAGCCGTTACTGCACTTCAAAAGATAAACTTAAACAAATTATTGTTTTACATACCAATTTAAACAGTTTGTACAATCTTTTACTTAAAGCCATTTTTGAAATAAAACTGCTTTATCCGAAGGCCTACGGCATGGCGGTTGAATATCGAAAATGGTTGCATCATGAGATTTTTGACTTGATTTTTAGTTTAGAAACTAGAGGATTAAAGCCTGATCCAAACATGGTTTTGAACCTCATAGACGGTTTGATGCTACAGGTTTTAAGCTTAAACAGTTTAGAGGAAAGGGACACGGTTATAGAGTGTTTTTTTTAAACCTACGTGTTTAAGGTAAATGAATTAAAGTATCAGAATATAAGAACTTATATGGCATGGCTATAACTATGCCAATTTTAAAAGTAAAGTTAACAGGCTACTTTTGGGGGTTACGATATGACTCTCAGAAAAAGTTGGTAAGTTATGATGAATAAAGTAGAACCACTATAGATTCATCTAGCCAAAAACTATTTGGTTGTTATAAGAACAAAAAGATTTAAAAGCCAAAATAATTATGTATTTTTATATAGATGCGAAAAAAGTTAAGCCAAAGACACTTAGTATTCCAAATATGGCCACAAAAGTAGGGAGAGCCTTAGCATATTTTTTTAAAAGAATAGACAGAGTAATCAAACAAGCGAAATAGATGAATGGGGATACAATTATAAATAACCACATCCAAATAAAACCGCTTTTTCCTTCAAAAAAGGATATGTTAATTGTCAGAAGTTGGGCAATTAAACTACCAATGGCCAAGCTGGCTGGTAAACCCAATATGAGATAACAGATAATAAGTCCCATGGGTGTACGTTGCTTGACGGATGAATTTAGTAAGTTCTTATCTTTTTCCATAAAGTAGTACTCTTACTGCTAATGTATTTTTTACCGTCCTTTAAATATATGCCTGTTATTGTAATAAATGATGACAGTCTCATTTTAATCAGAAACCATCCATCATTAACGTAAATTTATTTTTTAGAGATATAGCATTTGATTTACATTTATGCTGACTCAAGTTCAATTAATGTATTGATATAATTCCATGTTTTCTCTGGTTCAATAGGGGCTTCTTCGCAAACAGACCCGTTGATTAAACCATCCAAAAGAGACAGGAATAAGTGGGTTAGTGTCAGAGGGTCCCTAATTTGCATCTCTTTGAAAATAGAAGCTGTGGTATCGAATAACCAATTTCGGTATTCATCCAGCACGATTTGAATCGATGGATATAAGCTTCCTACATCCATTCGTGCTTTATGAAATGGGCATCCTCTGGCACCATTTTGATTTACCCAATCGATATACCACATATAAAGTTGCTCTAATTTTTCTAAAGGAACTGTTTTTGATGAGATTTGCTCTTCTACAGCAATCTTCATTTCGAGTTTCAATTCCTGTAAGCAAGCAAATACCAGATTTTCTTTAGACGGAAAGTTCTTATAAAAAGTCATTTTAGCTACTTTAGATTCCGTAATAATACGGTCGATACCAACAGCTATATAACTTTCCTGAATAAAAAGCTGGGTAGCAGTGCTTAGAATAATTTCTCGTTTTGATTGTTTTTTAAATTTTATTTCTGCGTTCATAATAAGGTTATGGCAATGAGTTGAAGTGTTAAGTTTATTATTTTAGTTTATAGATGAGATATTCGACTAGTCATTAGAGAGAGAATTAATATAAAAAATAGACAAATCTGTCTATTTTTTATAAAATATGTTCGATTGTAACTCAAATTTATAAATATAGTGATGTTCAATAATATTTTTCAAATCTTAGAGAGTTTTGGTTTCCTCTCACAACATCGTTCGGTGTATCTCCAGTTTTCAGATGCATCCCTGACTAGTCAGGTTTTTTTACAACGTATAGATGGGCAACATTCTCTTAATCAGGGCATGACAGCCGAACTGATTTGTTTATCAACCAACGCCCATATTTCACTCAAGAAATTTATTGGGGTGCAGGTTGCTGTTGATCAGGTAACAGATCGAGGAAATTTCTTCCGTACTACGGGTATTATTACTGGAGCATCGCAGGGGCAAAGCGATGGTGCTCTAACTATATATAAGCTCACCATAAGTGATCCAACCTATCTCTGGCATAAACGCAGAAATAGCCGTGTGTTTATGAACAAGAGCGTGAAAGAAATTAGTGAAATACTATTTCAAGAATGGCAGGGGAAAAGTCCATTATTTGCTTCGAGTTTGACTTTAGATTTGAGCGGGTTGAAACAAGAATATGACATACGTCCTTTCGTGATGCAGCTCAATGAAAGTGACTATGAATTTTTAACTCGCTTATGGCGTAGTGAAGGGATTAATTGGTTAATTGATGAAGCTGAGCTGACTGTACCGAGCAATACAGATCATATTCAACCACAAAAATTACGTCTGATTGATGATAATAACCAATACCAAGCGCTAGCAAGAAGAACGATTCGTTACCATAGAAGTCACGCAACTGAACAATTTGACAGCATGACTGGCCTCATGGCTAACCGTGGTTTACAGCCGACTTCTGTTTTTGTGCAGCGCTGGCAGTCAGATGTATTACAGCAAACAGATGGGGCTGGTAGTGTACAAAGTAAACATCAGCATAGCTCTAACTATGACAATCAAAGTTTAAGTCTTGAAGATGCTTGGCACTTTAGTCCGGCATGGATGCAAGATTTAAAAGGTGAAGATGGAGCAACCTCAGCTAGTAACCAACAACTGGAAAAATTTAACCAGAACCTAAGTGCGTACTACGATGCCCAGTCTAAGCAATTTATTGCTCAAACCACGGTACGGGATACTCAAGTTGGCTACTGGTTTGAACTGAATGAACATCCTGAAATTGATCTGCATGATGGAGCAGATAAAGAGTTTCTGATTATTGGTAAGCATTACTACAACCAAAATAACTTACCCAAAGACTTAAACCAGCAAATTCAAGCGCTAGTTCAACAAAGCCATTGGCAAGCTAGTCAGACAGACGAACGCCAAGGCAATGAACTGATTTTACAACGCCGTAATATTAAGGTGGTGCCTGCATATCAACCTTTAGAGAATCGACCTAAAGCTTCTGTGCAACGTGCCCGAGTAGTGGGGCCAGAAGGCGAGCAAATTTATGTTGACCAATGGGGACGTATAAAAGTCCGTTTCCTGTTTACCCGAGCCGATGACCATCGCCATGATGGTGGGGCTGGAAGTAACGACAATGACACCGATTCAGCTTGGGTTGATGTTTTAACCCCATGGGCTGGAAAGGGGTATGGGGCACGTTTCTTGCCACGTGTCGGTGAGATCGTGGTGATTGATTTCTTTGATGGCAACATCGACCGACCATTTGTGGTGGGACGTATTCACGAAGCAGAACGCCACCCAACCCAGTTTGACCAGAAAGGACAGCTACCAGACACTAAGAAGCTGAGTGGTATTCGCTCAGAAGAAGTCGGCGGCAAAGGTTTTAACCAGTTACGTCTTGATGATACCACTGGACAAATTAGTGCCCAGATACAAAGTAGCCATGCAGCCAGTCAGCTAAACTTAGGTAACTTAAGCCATCCAAAAGACAGTGCGACAAGTGATGGCCGCGGTGAAGGCTTTGAACTCAGAACTGACCAATGGGGTGCTGTTAGAGCTGGTAAAGGTTTGCTCGTTAGTACCCATAAACAAGACCAAGCTCAAGGAACACATTTAGACGCAGCCGATGCCAAGCAACAAATAGAAGGTGGCCTTAATAATGCCAAGGCACTCAGTGAAGTTGCGAAAAACCAGCAAACTGATCCATTGGAAATGCTTGAGAATCTAAAAACTTTCTTGGAACAAATTGAACAACAAGATAAAGAAAAAGCGGCCGTATTTAAACAAGCTTTAATGGTATTAACCGCACCTAACAGTATTGCAGTAGCCAGTAATGAAGATATTCACCTAAGCGCAGATGGTCAACTGAGTCAAACTGCTGGGGATAGTATTAACCTAACCACACAGAAAAACCTGATTGCGCACGCTCAAAATAAGGTGAGTTTATTTGCCGCTCAACAAGGAGCGAGACTCTATGCAGGCAAAGGAAAAGTTGAAATACAGGCACAAGCGGATGGAGCTGACTTTATTGCCCGTAAAGGCATTCAGATTATTTCTACAGAAGACAAAATTGAAATTAATGCTTCTAAAGAAATTGTGATCACAGCTGGTAGTTCTCAAATCAAGATTAATGGTTCAGGAATTTTTCCTGTTACGGGTGGCAAGTTTGAGGTAAAGGCTGGGCAGCATGTGTTTATGGGGGGAGGTAGTGTTCAGCCTAACTTACCATCATTACCTGTTTTTGAACCCAAGCCAAAGGATTTATTTTTAGAATATTTTCATGCTGATGGTACGCCTGCAAAAGGTTCTAAATATACAGTAACACTTTCTAATGGTTCTAAAAGAACTGGATTTTTAGATGAGAAAGGACAAGCTTTTATTCGAGATGTTCCTATTGGAAAGGCGCAAGTTCTTTATGAAACTGTATTTAGTGAAAATGAGAAATCAGGTGCAGTTGATGACAGTTGGTTTTCTAATTTTATTCAAACCAAAGGTGTTAAGTAATGGTTGAACAAAATAAAACACCTGAAACAGGAAATGAACAGTTTTGGCAAGGTTTAAGTAGTAAATCAGGATATATACAACAAGAATTTATTCAATCTTCTGAGTTTCTAAGCCTTGCATTAGGTGAGTCTGAATATGGTGTAGCGAAACATGCGCCTTTAGAAAAAAAAGATCAAACCCAATATGCTTATGTATCTAGTCATTTTTCAATTGAAGCATTACCTGAATCTGCAGGGTTTCTAGATAAGTTTCAACATGCGATACAACTTGCATTTGCTGTAAAAGTACAAACAGATATTAATCTTGCAAATAATATTAATAAGATAATTGACGAAAATATAGATGATATTCAATATATTTTTGGATTTATTAGTGGCGATTTTAATAAAGATCCTACAGTTGCCCAAGTGATTGTGGGCGGCCTCATCAGTATGATCCCTGTTGCTGATCAGATATGTGATATCCGGGATTTATTGGCCAGTGTTATTATTTTATCAGATGAAAAAGAAAGAACACCTGAAAATTGGATGAGTTTAGCCTTAGTAGGAATTGGTGTAATTCCATTCTTTGGTTCAGTTTTTAAAACTATTGCTAAGTTGATTACTAGTAAAGTTATTAAAACAAAAGATGAGTTATTTAAGGCAATTGAGCAGTTGGAATCTTATTGTCGAAAGCTTGGTTATAAACCATTTTGGGGAGATAACCCTGAACGGTGGCTGAAAACTAAACCTTGGACAGAAATAGCTACAAATGCAAAACTAGTCCTTAATCAATATCTTGCAAAACTACAGTCACTTTTACAAATGTATGGTAGTCGTAATACTGCTAAAATGACTGGGTTTGATGCTCTGGCAGATAAATACGCGGCTGCACTTAAAAGTATTATGGCTCAGGTTGGACGGTATATTGATGACCTCTGTCGACATGTTGAGAATGCTTGTCATGAGATTATGGGACAACCAAAACTGAGTGTTGCAGGTGGACATGGTAATGGGATGGATATCCATATTGGTGGAAGCCCAAGCCAACCGACTCGAGCTAGCCATACACAGCCATCTAATAAAATTGCTTTTGCCAAGATGAAAGAGCACAAGGTCGGATGTTTTGAGCCTGTAAATACTCCTAAAGCTCGAGCCAATGCCCGTAAAAATATTGATTTAGGACATCCACCACAAGCCAAGCGTGAAAATTGGTCAGAAGATCAATATTTAAAGTGGGAAACTGATCGCCAGTTAGAAATGCAACAGAATGCTTTAAATAGTATGACGGCAAAAGATTACGAGAAAGGTCGGGATCTTTTTAAACAAAATGGTCGAGGGAATGGTCTGGATCAAGTTCAAGCTAGGCAAAAATATGAAAAAGATTTAGCTGATTCAAAATTTGAAGAAAACTTAGAAACAATGGATCCTCTAAGTGCACGCAAAAAAGCTGATCAGGATTCAAAAGATATCATGTCTACTATGGCTGCACTTCATAATCCAGATCAGATATCGGCAGGAATTATGAGTAATGCTCCTATGGATATAGGTTTAAAGAATGTGAATTCATCAATTGGTAGTGGCTGGGGCAATAAAGCGACTGGAGAAACCATAAGTCGTGTAGGATCTATTGATAATGCTGTCAAAGGGATTGATCCAAGTGTGAAAGATGCAACTAAACTCAATGTCAAATTAGAGAGATGTAAATAATGGAAGTGAGTTCAAAAAAATTAGTCGATGAATTTATTGATTTTTTTAATATACATTTTTCAAGTATAAGAAAAGGAAAGCAACCAACGGCTGAATTTATTGCTCAATATCAGCATAGTTTCCCTAAGTATCTATTTTATATTTGGGATAAGTTAGGTTTTGCATCATTTGAAAATGGAGGGTTTTGGTTAGTTAATCCAGTGGATTATGAAGATATTTTAGAACTTTGTCTCAAAGATACTGACTTTCCTGAATATGATGATTTTTATGTTATAGCTCATAGTGCTTTCGGTGAATTATATGCTGTAGGAAAAAATACGAGGTCAAAATTAACAATAGATATTGTGAATTTGAGAATTTATCCAAATATAAAAGAAAATATAGATGATCAGGAAATAAATTTTTTAAGATCACTTTTATCCACTATTACAATGAAAGGGACAAAAAAAGCAATTGATATTTATGATAAAAATGAAAATCTACTTTTTGATCGCTGTTTAACAAATCTAGGTGAGCTTAAAGAGAATGAAATCTATGCCTTTGAACCACCAGCAGTATTAGGTGGGCCACAAGTTATTGAGAATATGAAAAAAGTAGATTTATTCCAATACATTCCTTTTGTAGCTCAACTAGATAAGTTTCAAGTGATGTTGGATATTTCCAAAGAGGTTGATCGTTTGGGCATCAAACCGAAAGGTTAATATTGCCTAACAAACTATATGCTATGTGAGTAGTTAGAAAAGGGAGCTAAGCTCCTTTTTCTATATATAAACTCTTAAAGTGAAATTTGATAGCAGCCTTACATAATCCGAATTAAATTGCTGATGGGATTGAACAGCAATGAATATTGGTTTGAAAATACTAATTCTTCAATATAGTAGCCAATGGAAAACAAGGATTGACACATTGGATGATGCTGCAAAAAAAGTTCCTGTAAACGAGAGAAACACTACAGGTATGAATGCAAAATTGGAAAGGTGTAAAAAATGAGTGAATTTATGATGGATGAAAATTTTGAAATTTTCTATCAGGATGAGGGTTTTGGTCCACCAATCTATTCAGAAACAGTTTCCGAAGAAATTATAAAAAAATATCAAAAGAAACTACCTAATCAATTACTTGAATACTGGAAAGCCTATGGTTTTTCAGGGTGGGGCAATGGATTATTCTGGTTCGTAAATCCAGAGGATTATCAAGATGTTTTGGATGCTTGGTTAGAGCATGTTGAACTCCCTCCTCACGAAGAATATTTTGTGATTGCTCGAACCGCTTTTGGTGATTTAAGTGTTTGGGGGACTATACATGGGCAATGCTTTACTATTTCGCCACTTATGAATCAAATATTTCCAAGTATGGAGGTTATGGAAAAAGATGAAGGTGATTTATTAATAAGAATTTTTATGTCTTCTAAAGAAAAAAGATTTATAGATATAAAAGACTATAAAAATAAGCCTTTATTTGATCGAGCAGTAAAAAAATATGGGGAATTGAATAAAAATGAAATGTTTGGTTTCGAACCCGCTTTAATTTTAGGTGGTGAAGCAAAACTGGAAAATGTTCGCAAGCTACCGATTATTTCACATTTACAATTTTTAGCTTCTCTTGATACACCACGAATGATGCTCGATATCGGGAAATTTGTGGATGAACAAGGTCTAGGAAAGGATGATTAAAGCCTGTAAGGGCTTTTCTTTATTCTATTTTGTATTTCCTAAATATTTGAATGCAAAATTAGAAAAGGTATAAAAATGAGTGAATTGTTAATAGATGAAGATTTTGATTATTTTTATAATGATGAAGGGTTTGGACCACCTGTTGCTTCTGAACCTGTACATGAGGAGACTCTCAAAAAATATCAAGGGAAATTACCTAATCAACTACTTGAGTACTGGAAAGTCTATGGGTTTTCAGGATGGGGCAATGGATTGTTCTGGCTGGTAAATCCCGAGGATTACCAAGATGTTTTGGATGCTTGGTTAGAGAATGTTGAACTCCCTCCTCACGAAGAGTATTTTGTTTTTGCTCGTAGTGCATTTGGTGACTTAATTATTTGGGGAACTATACATGGTCGTTGTTTAAAAATATCTTCTGTCACGAATCAAATATTCCCAAATATGGAAGAAATGGAGCAAGGTGAAGAAGATTTTATACTACGAAATTACATTTCAACTCCAACTAAAAAAACATTTAATTTTAAAGACTGGAAAAATAAGCCTTTATTTGATCGAGCAGTAAAAAAATATGGGGAATTAAATAAAAATGAAATGTTTGGTTTTGAACCCGCTTTAATTTTAGGTGGTGAAGCAAAACTTGAAAATGTTCGCAAGTTACCGATTATTTCACATTTACAATTTTTAGCTTCTCTTGATACACCACGAATGATGCTCGATATTGGAAAATTTGTGGATGAACAAGGTCTAGGAAAAGATGATTAAAGCCCGTTAGGGCTTTCCATTATTCTATTTTGTATTTTCTAAAGATATGAATGCAAAACTGGGAAAATAAGTGAAGTTATTACAATATGGAAAAAACACCAATTACCTTTACTGCTGGATGTGCTATTAGTAATAACAACTACTACCTTTCTGCTAGTATTGATGAGTTAGATTCTTGGGATGCTTTTAGCAGACTGTTTATTTATCGTCATCAATTAGATACAAATTGGTCTAGTCATGATTTAGATGGTTGGAGAGTTATTTCAGTTGCTTATTCGAATTTACTAAATAATAGATCTTTAATATCGCTTGATAAAGAGGGAAATGTTGAGATTTTTCAGCAGGCTGGTGAGGAGTATCAACAAATATGTCCTGTTATTAATGAGCAGTTTATATATGGACAGTTTAATCGTATACGTGTAATTCAAGATAATATTTATGCTTGTGGAGATGGTGCAAAAATTTATATTTATGAAGATAAAAAATGGAAAAATATCTCTAATAACTTAGAAGAGAAACCTTTAGAAATTCCTAAAAATGATGATTTTTTTCTGAATAATGATCAAGATTTAACTTTTAAAAAGAATCTTTATGATATAAATGGTTTTGATAATAATATTTATGTGTGTGGAACACAAAATGATGAAGGCTTTATTGCATTTTTTAATGGTTTAAAATGGCTTGAAGTTGAGCGTATAACGCCTTTTGCACTGTCTAGGATAGTTCCTTGTCCAGATGGAGAAAACATTCTTATTCTGGGACAGTATGGCACACTTTTAAGAGGAAATATAAATAATGGATTTAAGAACCTTAAAGATATAAGTATTAACTCTACATTTTATAATGCTGCTTTTTATAATAATAAAATTTATATAGCTTCAGAACATGGTCTTTATCAGTATGATGATGGAAGATATTCTATAGTCTCTGAGTTAGCAGCAGTCCAAGGAGTAATATCAATTGAAGTTAAAGAAAACATTCTTTGGGTGTTAACATATAAAAAACTTATACGTTATGATGGAAATAATTGGGAGTTAATTAGTCATCCTGATAATAATAATTTTGATAGATAGTTTTAAATGTTAGTGGAAGAGAAGTTCGCCAGAAACTTTGGTAGGTGGTACAGTTCACTTAATAATAGGCAGAAGAAATATTAGTAAAGATAAAATTATGCTTAGACTTAAAGATAATGCTTGGGGTGGAAATCTTTGGTCTTTAGATTTAAAAATTAATAATATTTTTATTTATTGATATATGTGGGTTATGTTTGATAGGATTTTTATGTAAGTAAATATGCTTATAATTAATTAATTAATCGCAATATAATCATACAACAAGATAGATAAAGTTTTGATAGTTTGTTATTAAAAAAGGTGTGGGTACCTAATTTTAGGATTTAATGAATTAAATATATTATTTCTATATGAAATAGTATTTATGATTATAAATGAATTTAATTAAATATATGGGCTAAAATGCTGATGATGAGTTTTATACGTATAAAAATAAATGGGTGTGAGTGGTTTTTTGTGAAAGTCGTTATTTAAGATTATAAACCAAACAAGTTGTTTGGTTTATAATCTTAAAAAATGATTTTGATTTATTCAGACTCCCTTAAGTCACGTTCACGACATGATAATTCATAATAATTACCTTTGGGTAAAGAACGGATTTTAAAGCCATAGTAGTCACTAGTTGACTCTATCGGTCCGATATTACATTGATTTGTTTTTGCAAATTTTTCAATCAATTTTAAGTTAGAAGTTTGCTTAAATACAGCTCCCCAACCTTCACTCACACAACAGCCCACATATTCAGACATATATTCATCTGAAATGAGTACAATGTTTTGCCCCATAAATTGATAAGGCTTTTTGAGTTTATATATATCGTTATAGTCTGCTCGTGAAATATTAGGCTTTTTGGCTAAAAATCCTTTCTGTTTGAGTATTTCAAACTTTAGAAAATCCTGAGATCCTGTACCAATTCCTCGATAAACCGAATTATCTTCTGCGGCAACACCATATGAGCTAAGCATACTGAGTAAAGTTAAAAACAGTATTTTTTTCATTTTAAATTTCAGAAGTTATATTAGACCGTAATTCTTTCATATCTTATGATTGGCGTAAAGTAAGTTGCTGATTTTAATTGAATATATAGGTTTTTTGAGCAATACTAAATGCAAGTACTGTTCCCCCAATGAACTATTTATACATTTCCCACATTCATATTTATAAAATAATAGCTAACATGCTCTAAAAAAATTAAATTGATTCAGTATGTTTAAGATTCATTAATTAATTTATAAGCTCATTTGATAGTGTTTTTGTATATAATATGTGTTCTTTGTATTTTAGTTATTTTTATAGAGTAAACATGAAAAAAATATTAATCATTACTATGGCAAGTTCTTTCGGTTTAATGGCATGTTCCACTACTGAAACATCGAGAACGATACAAAGTCCTCAAGTCACTGCAGCAACTTCTGCAATTAAATATAATGGAGTAAAAGCTCCTGTTTCTATTGGTAAGTTTGATAACCGCTCTAGTTATATGAGAGGTGTTTTCTCTGATAATGTCGACCGTTTAGGTGGTCAAGCGAAAACGATTCTTGAGACACATTTACAGCAAACTGGTTATTTCTCAGTTTTAAATCGGGATAATTTATCTGAAATTAAACAAGAAGTAGGCTATAGCAATACTACTCAATCTATTAAAGGTGCTCGTTATGTAATTACGGGCGATGTATCTGAGTTTGGCCGTAAAGAAGTTGGTGATCAGCAACTATTTGGTATTTTAGGCCGTGGTAAACAACAAGTGGCTTATGCAAAAGTTAATTTAAATATTATTGATGTAAAAACATCAGAAGTTGTGCATTCAGTACAAGGTGCTGGTGAGTATGCATTAGGCGCACGTGAAGTTCTAGGTTTTGGTTCTACAGCTTCTTACGATTCTACTTTAAATGGAAAAGTGCTCGATTTAGCTGTTCGTGAAGCAGTGAATAATCTTGTAACTGATATTCAAAATAACCGTTGGTCAATTCAATAATTTTGGATATTGGTTAGATGAAAAAAATTGTTTTAACGTGTGTTCTTGCTTTGGGATTAGTGGGCTGTGCCACTGGTCCTCAATCTTTATACAATTGGGGAAGTTATCCGCATCAAACTTATTTGATGTATACCGCACCTGAAAAAGCGACACCAAGTGCACAAATCACCACATTAGAAGCTGAGATTCAAAAAACTCAAGGTAAGGGCTTAGCTGTTCCACCCGGGTTGTATGCACATTTAGGATTATTATATTTACAAGAAAATAATTCTCAAAAAGCAATCGAGTATTTCCAGCTTGAACGTCAAGTATATCCAGAGTCTACTGTTTTAATGGATCGCTTATTGCAAAAAATGAATGCGAATGGTGGGAATACAAAATCATGATTAAGAAGTTTCTAATTGCTGGTTTGGTTATTTCTAGCATTACATTTACTGGATGTGCAGTTACCCCAGCGCCGAATAAAGACATTACCGCTTACAAAGCTCATATGCCAAAGTCAATTTTGGTATTGCCGCCAGTCAATGATTCACCTGATGTAAAAGCGACCTACAGTTATTGGCCTACAGTAATAGCGCCTGTAGCGGAAGCTGGCTATTATGTTTTTCCAATCTCTGTTGTAGACAATATGTTTAAAGAGAATGGTGTCACTAACGGTAATGATGCGCAGTCCATTTCACCTCAAAAATTACAAGAGATTTTTGGTGCAGATGCTGCTCTATACATTCGAATTAAAGAATATGGCTCTAAATATCAAGTCATTCAAAGTGTTGCCACAGTAAGTGCAGATGCAAAACTTGTTGATTTAAAAACAGGCGATGTGATTTGGACAGGTGAGAAAAAATTATCTCAATCAAGTAGTGATGGTAACTCTGGTTTACTTGGTGCGGTAGTTGGTGCTTTGGTTGAACAGATTTCTAGCAACTTTAATGATCGTGCTTATCCGATTGCAAGTATGGTAAATGCTCAGCTGTTTACTCCGACTCCTTATAGTCCAGGTACAGGCTTATTATATGGCCCGCGTTCACCTAAGTATCAACAAGATGGAATTGCGAAGTAAATTAAAAGCCGAAATTTGAGTTTTAATTTATTAGACAAGTTGCTTCATATCTTCATGATATGGAGCGCTATATAAAAGTTGGATTTAAGCAGGGGACGTCAGTTGAAAACCGACTTAGCTGCTTAGTTCAATTGAAATTAGATTATTTCTTTACTTTAAAACGGTATTTACATTTTAGACAGCGGTAGTCCTGAAAGATATTTTTATCGATCATTACACCTGCTTTTTTACCAAAAATATTGCCTACTACACCGCCAGTAATACCTGCACTAATTGCACCGACAAATGTTCCTACAGTACCACCAACAATCACACCTAATGGCCCAGCCACAGTACCAATTGCTGCTCCTATCGAAGCACCCGTTGCAGCACCACCTACGGTACCCGCTGTTGTTCCCGCAGCTGTTAGTAAAACACCGCCAGTGGTTTTAAGCAGTTTGTCATGATCACGTGTTTCAACTTCTGTAGAACCACACTTCGGACATTGCAGCGTTTTTTCCATAAAATTTTTCCTGTCTTTCATCATTAAGTGACGCAGTGGATGGAACAAAATCAGTAAAGTGAGTAAAAGTGCTGCTTATGGTGAAGCGTCTTTTCCTGATTAATGATCGCAACGATATACCTGGTCAGCCACGATTTTAACTGAACATTGGCACAAATATTTATAGATCATGTAAACACTTGTACTTTAATAATGATCTCTTAAACATGTCTTAAGCACCTTTTTTAAAAGGATCACATGTACCTAAAAGTAGCTAAGTGAACTGTGATTCAAAGGGGCACAATAAAGATATTTGCCTGTTCAAATTTGCGGTAGTGGCAAGCTTGTTTATAAGTCCTTAAAACAAGAAAGGCTTATTCTATTTGAATAAGCCTTCTAAGATGATTAAAGTGATTTATCTAACCTTAAAACTTTATATAAACCAAGCATTAAAGTAATCCAGATAGGAATTAAAATTACCGATTCTTTAAAGCCCTGAGTCCACATAATGTATAAAATCATGCCAATGAAAATGAGCACGACATAATTACTTAAAGGCGAAAAGAGAGCAGGGAACTTGGCAATTTGTCCTTCTAATTTCATGGCTTTTTTGAATTTTAAATGGGTAAAGCTAATAATTGCCCAGTTTAAAACTAAAGCTGCAACAGCCATATACATAAGATGGCTTAAAGCTTCTTCTGGTACAAAATAGTTGAGTAAAACACACCCAAAAATCAGAATAGAAGAGAAGACAACAGCGGCTGTTGGTACGCCTTGTTTGCTTACTTTCGCAAAGACTTTAGGGGCATTGCCTTGTACTGCTAGTCCGTACAACATACGGCTGTTGGCATACATGCCGCTGTTATAAACTGAAAGCGCAGCAGTCAAAATAATAAAGTTCAGTAAATGAGCTGCCCAACCAATGCCAAGTTGACTAAAAATCATGACAAATGGACTTTTATCTAAACCACCGAGGTCCAGTTGATTCCATGGAATAAGCGACATAATAATCGCGAGTGAAGCTACGTAAAAAATTAAGATTCGAAAAATGACTTGGTTAATGGCTTGCGGAATACTTTTTTCCGGATTTTCAGCTTCAGCAGCGGTCATTCCAATCAGTTCAATACCACCAAATGCAAACATTAAAAAGGCGAGCATATAGAACAAACCCGAAAATCCATGCGGGAAAAATCCGCCATGCTGCCATAGGTTTGAAAAGCTCGCTATAGAGTCATTGCCTGCTGTAAGTAATAAATATAAGCCAAATACAATCATTGAAATGACTGCGGTAACTTTAATAATGGCTAACCAAAATTCAGACTCGCCATAAAATTTAACGTTGCCCAAGTTCAAGCAAGTGACCAGTACAAAGAAAAATAAAACCGAAACCCATGCAGGGATATGAGGCCACCAATAATGCACATATTTCGCTACGGCTGTCAGCTCAGTCATAGCCACTAAAATGTACACAACCCAATAGTTCCAGCCCGATAAAAAACCGGGAAATCTGCCCCAATACTTTTGTGCAAAGTAGCTAAAAGAGCCAACTACAGGTTCCTCTACAATCATTTCACCCATTTGGCGCATAATTAAAAATGCAACCAAACCGACAATGGCATAACCTAAAATGATTGAAGGACCAGCAGACTGAATGACTTGTGCAGAGCCTAAAAAAAGTCCTGTGCCCACAGCACCACCCATAGCGATTAACTGGATGTGACGATTTTTAAGTCCACGTTTTAATTGGGAAGTTGAGTTACTCAAAATACTATGCGCTGTCTGAAAAAGCCGACGCTATTGTAATGGATTGGATAGGGATAACCTAGTTTGAAAAGTAATATTGCGCTTATATAAAAAGATTCGCACAACTGTACGAATCCTTTTTTAGAAAAGTGACGTTTTTATAAATTAGAAAGATACCATTTTGCCCGGGTTAATCATTGCACCGATGCCATACATACTTTTAGCGAGCGGAATAACAACTGGTGCAAGGGTACGACCAAAAATAATATTTTGATGGTCAATTTTAGATAACATTTCAAAGTCATTCGATTGCCCAACAAAATCATTTGCGATGGCTTTACCAATGCGTACAGTCTGTGCAACGCCGTGACCGCTCCAACCGTGAACAGCATAAATCGGGAATTTATGACCAAACTTACGACTGTCGACCGCACCATTAACAGTTAAATCAGTAGTGCCACTCCACACAAAATCCATCTCTAGATTTTTAATTTGCGGGAACACAGTATGAATTCTATGCTCTAGATAATTTAGAGTTTTCTCTGGTCCCCAGCATGTGCCAGTACCTTGACCACCAAACAATAAGCGGTTATTAAAGACAGGGCGGTAGTAATCAATCTGGAACTGAGTGTCATAAACGGGATGTCCAAATGGCAAAAGCTCTTTGGGATCCAGTTCTAATGGAGCAGTGGTCGCAACATAGGTGTAAAACGGAATAGTCGTATTGCTTTGTTCTGATAAAAGTTTAAACGAGGCATGGTGTACTGCTAGCACCACAGACTTTTTAGCCTTTACTACAGCATTTGCTGTTTGAACATAAATCCCATCTTCTTTTTCTACTATTGAAATGACTTCTGTTTGTTCATAAACAGTGCCGCCATTTTGGCAAAAACCATAAATTAAGCCACGGTTTAAAGCTAAAGGATGGATTTGTCCCCCTAACTCATCAATTAAACCACCTGTATAGTAGTCTGACTTAATATAGTCCATCAGTTCATGCTTACCCACAATACGGGTATGGTCTTCGCCTAAATATTTTCGTGCATCAGCGCCTTGGGTTAAGCCAACCAAATGTCCTTCATGAACGGCGGCAGTAATATGGCCATATTTACGGTCAAAGTTGAGTTGGTATTTTTCCGAGATGTTATCAATGAGCTGCATGGCTTCAGTAGAGGTAAAATGCCATAGTTTTTTGGCATCTTCATAGCTGAGTCGATCGGCCATTTCTTGAGCTTCCCAGCGTGCTAAACCGGGGGTGAGTTGTCCACCATTTCGGCCTGAGGCTGCACTGCCAATGCGGTTTTTTTCTAATAAAACCGTATCTACACCTTGTTCAGCTAGGTGTAGGGCAGTCGATGAACCTAATAAACCACCACCAATCACCACAACATCACATTCAATGTCAGCATTTAAACTATCAAAGGTATGCCAATCAGACAGTGAGCTTTCATAATAGTTGGCTGGGTTATCTACCGATGCATCATTAACCGTGGCTGTATCAAATTTCGCATGTTTGGGATTTAACCAACTCCACTCTTTACCTACTTGTAGAGATTTACTTGGTTTGTATTCCACATCTTTTAAAAACTGAGGTTTAGAAATAATTTTCATAGAGAAGTTCCTTAAAAAATTAATAAGCATTACTAATCGCAATGCTTTGTTTTTTAATCGTTTTATAGATGAATAAAAGAATGCCTAAAGATAACCAGAAGCATCCAAAAATGAGTGAAGATGAATCGAGATTGAGCCATAAGCAAATAATGCTAATGACCGATAAAAGCGGTAAAAATAGGTTTAGAAATTTATTTTTAAAACCTAAACGCTGTTTATCTTTAATATAAAATTTCATAAAAACTGAGAAGTTTACAGCCGTAAAAGCAACGAGCGCACCAAAACTGATCAGACTAACAACTTGAGCTAAATCTAAAAAAATAGCCGACATTGAAATAAGCCCGACAAATAAAACCGAGAAAAAAGGCGTACCTAAAGAGCTATGGATAGTTCCAAAATACTTTTTAGGAAAAATATTGTCAGAACCCATTATATACAGTAAACGTGAGGCACTGGCATGTGAGGCCAGACCTGAGGCGACTGTGTTCATAATTTGTCCGCATAAGAAGATAGATTGAAACAAAGCACCGCCCACATAAAGCACAATTTCAGGAAGTGCTTCTGAAGGGTGGTGAAAACGAACATTGTTTGGAAAATAAAGCTGAATAAACCAAGCCGCAGTGAAGAAAATAAGCCCACCTGTAAGTGTTGTTAACATGACTGCACGAGGAATATTTTTGGTGGGTTGTTTGGTCTCATTTGAAAGGGTAGTAACTGCATCAAAACCTAAAAATGAAAAACATAGAACCGAAGCGCCAGCGACGAGAGGTAATAGCGATTGCTGGCCATGCCATAGCGGAGCCAAGGTAAGCACATGCTCATAACCTTGAGTCGAGCCAATACCACGAATGACTAAATATACAAAAATGATCATCAGTATGATGGGTGCAAACACAAACACAAGGCTTAAGTTGGCAAGTAACCGAATACGAAAACAGTTGACTAAGGTTACAAGTCCCGCCGATACAAGTACCCAGAACCAATAAGGTAAGCTTGGAAGAAGGGCGGTAAGATAAATTGCAGCAAGTAAAACATTAATAAGCGGTAATAACAGATAGTCGAGTAGAGAACACCAGCCGACAAAAAAGCCACTTTTAGGTCCTAAACTTTCAGCCGTATAACTATATGCGGAGCCTGATTTTTCCGAATTTTTACTAAATCTTGCATAACTCCAAGCAGTGAGGAGCATAGCGCCTAAAGCAAGTAAGTAAGCGAGAGGAACATGGCCTTGAGTAATTCCGGAAACAATACCGAAAGTATCAAAAACCGTCATGGGGGTCATATAGGCAATACCAATAATCGTGACTTGCCATAGAGATAGTTTTTTTAAGGAAGACGCTTTATTTTCCATGTCTTTTCAACCTCAAATTTCGTTGTTTTTGCTTTTCATCCAGAAAGGCGATGCTATTTTTAGGCCAAAACTTCCCCTAGACCTGAATAAACAAGTCTGATTGAAGAAAGTTTGAACAGTAGCTAGAGGCTTAAAGTGCTATTTCACCTTGGTGGCACACTAAAGTTAGAATAAAGAACCATTATTCTTTGCTTTTTAAATCACGACCAATTGGAAAGACTGACACGGTCGTGAGAAAAACTGTTGAGCAGTCTTTTCTTTAAATAATGTTCCGGTTCTGATGCTAATGTCATTTGAAGTAATGACCCGAGATGAATCATTCATAATGACTGCTTTTTGCTTGATATTTTTGAGTTTTGGCATAAGTAGCTTTTCGAGAGCCGAAACTAAAATATCGGTAGCAATGACACCAATAAACTGATCATGAATCATGACAGGGTGAGCAATGGTGATGGTGTAGGCGCCGTTACAAATATAATCAACGTAAGGGCCATGTATGCAAGGGCTTTTATCTTGGGCAGGTTTATGGAACCATTCAAATGAGCGAAAATCTAAAAAGCGCTGCGCATTTTGGTAGTTTTCAAGTTTCGCTTGGTGTAATTGATCTTCTTTTTTATACCACCATTCGAGTGTCCAATAGTCTTGCTCATCTTGTGTTGCTGGACTATAACTCGCAAAACCAGTTCCTTGACTATAATGGCTCTGATTTAGCGCATTTTTAATTTCCTTCTGTAAAGCGGAGCGTTCTGAAGTTGAAAGCTTGATATCTGCATTTTTTTCAGATGCATGCTTTGACAGAATTTTGCTGGCTTTATTTGCAAGTGTTTCGGTAATCGTTGTTGTTTCCTCAACAACACTTTTTAATAAATTTTGAAGCTCTTCTATATCTAAGTGTTGGGTCATTCCTATAACTCCTAAAATTCCATATTTCTAACTTGATTATTGATAAGCCATCTCATTTATTATTTTTATTCACTCGATAACTTATACCGAAGCATTTGGTCAGTGAGTATTGAAACTATTTTTCTTGCTTGAATCACAGCTTCATTTTCATTGTTTTCAACAAAAGACGACAAGAGATGGTGATACTGCTTTACAACTTCACGGTGAAAATCATCATCTTGATAAAGTACAGCTATCAGTGGAGCCCATTCAGCCTGAATGGTCAGTTCCTGATTTGCGAGTCTTGCAGATTGAGCAAATGAGGTGAGTGTAAGCAAGCAACGTAAATCAAGTTGTGCACGTGTATCTGCTTCAACTGCTTGTTCAAATTGCTCAATGAGCTCTTTGATTTTGCCTAGTTCATATTCAGTGGTTCTTTGAGCGGCCAAATATGCACTATGCGTTAAAATTGCACTGTGAAACTCGCCTAAATCGGCAAGATACTCATTTGAAGCTTGGCGTAATGGATGTTGGTTTAAAAGTAAGTCTGAAGGTAGTTCACAAACAAAACTTCCGCCATTTCTACCGCGACGTGTATCAATTAAACCTTTTACACGCAAAGTATTGAGAGCTTCGCGAACGGTAATTGGCGAAACTCCCATTAAGCGTGCTAAATCTGCCTCATTAGGAAGTTGTTCATTGCTTTTGAGCAAACCAGAGATAATTGCATTTTCCAAGCGTTCTACAACTTGTTCCGAACGAGTTGCTTGAGCAATAGGTGCAAAAATTATCGTATATGCTGACATGGCGAATTCTCTAAAAGCTAAGCCAAAAGACTTAGCTTAATGAAGCGGATAAATAATTATTAAAACACGCCATAACCATGGACAGCCTGTTCATCTTCAGGAACAGCTGGTATTGCATCCCAAAGTTCAGCAATTTTGCCATTTTCAACTCGCCATAACTCAAAATAGGCATGTCGATTTCCAGCTATACTGCCTTCGGAATGTGTCAATACAAATTGACCATCAGCAATGGAGCGATGCGTTTTGGAGTATACCAAACCTTGTCCTTCATTACGGATATTGTTCAAAAAATCAATGACTGCTTTAACACCATCTCCAATATCAGGACTATGCTGAATGAACTGGTCACCATGAGTGTATTCTTTGAAAGCATCGTAATTTCCATCAATTAATGACTTCTTAAAGAAAGACGTCACGATCTCACGGTTTTTCTCTGGGTCATGGTGAGTTACGATTTCGGTTGGGCCGTCTAATTGGGTTCTACCACTTACATTTGGCTCTGCTTCTGCTACAAGCCCATCCCAATGTTCCACAATTTTGCCGTCTTTTACTCGGTAAATATCAAAGCCAACCAAAGGGTTTTCATCTAATCCCTGAAAGCGGCCATGTATTGCAACCAAGTCACCATCTGCCAGTACTCGTACAGCTTCATGTTGCATGTCTGGGCAGTCTTCTACCAATTGACGCAGACCCGAAATACCATTGGCAACCAGTGGTGAGTGTTCTATAAAGTCTTCAGAAAAATAACGATCAAGAGCAGTGGTGTCGTGCAAATTAAATAGCTCGTGATGGGCTTTAGTCACCAAGTCTTTCATTTCTTGCTTATTCATTTTGATCTCCTTTCAAAGCTCATTGTTATTATTCGTTTGAACTCATCACGTGTTTAACGCGGGTATATTCTTCAAAACCATAGCCAGATAAATCTTTACCGTAACCTGATTTTTTGAAACCGCCGTGTGGCATTTCTGCGGTTAAAGGAATATGGGTATTAATCCAAACTGTACCGAAATCAAGTTCACGTGACAGACGAGTCGCGCGGGCGTGATCTTTTGTCCAAACACTTGAAGCTAAGCCATATTCAACATCGTTGGCTTTTTCAATTGCATCATTTTCATCGGTAAATTTTTGAACGGTAATGACTGGTCCAAAAATTTCTTTTTGAATGGCTTCATCATGTTGTTTTAAACCACTAATAACAGTTGGCTCAAAATAGAAACCTGGGCGGTCTGCTTGTTTTCCGCCTGTTTCAACTTTGGCATGAGCAGGTAAGTTATCGATAAAGGCTTTAACATTCTTTAATTGATTGGCATTGTTGAGTGGACCATATAGAGCGTCTTGATCATCTGGATCGCCAAAACGAGTATTTTTGGCAGCTTCAACTAACTTTCTTAAAAATTCATCATGAACAGATTCAGCCACAATCACACGTGTTGCAGCAGTACAGTCTTGGCCTGCGTTGAAATAGCCTGTTAAAGCAATCATTTCAACGGCTTTATCAATGTCGGCATCTTCAAAAACCAGTACTGGTGCTTTACCGCCAAGTTCAAGGTGGGCTTTCGCTAAATTTGCTGCGGCAGAAGCTGCAACTTGTAATCCGGCACGCACTGAACCAGTAATAGAAACGAGAGCAGGGGTTTTATGTGATACAACTTTTGAGCCTACCTGTGCTTGGCCTAACACCACGTTAAATGCACCTTTAGGGAAAAATGGTGCAGCAATTTCTGCCAGTAAAAGAGTACTTTCAGGTGTTGTATCACTTGGTTTGAGTACCACTGTGTTACCAGCAGCTAAGGCAGGAGCAATTTTCCAGATTGCCATCATAAGTGGATAGTTCCAAGGTGTAACTTGGCCAACTACCCCAATGGGTTCACGGCGAATAGAAGAGGTTAAACCTTCTAAATATTCACCAGTTGCTGAACCATCGAGTAAACGGGCAGCACCGGCAAAAAAACGAACTTGATCTGCCGATACACCGACTTCTTCAGATGCGATTAAGTGCTTTAACTGACCTGTATTGCGACTTTGCGCTTCAATTAAACGCTCAGCATTTGCTTCGATAGCATCTGCCAGCTTCAGTAATGCTTTTTGACGCATTGATGGTGTACTGCGTCCCCAAATTTTAAATGCTTCTTTGGCAGCAGCATACGCTGCATCAACTTCTGCCTCGGTTGCATTAGGTGATTGTGCATAAACTTCACCAGTGACCGGACTGACCAAGTCGAAGTAATCATTTGCTTTGCTAGCAACATATTCGCCGTTAATAAAGTGTTTTAGTTGAGTTTTAGCCATTTTCTTATACCTTGTCCTTAGGTTTTAACATATAACATATAACATATAATACTATATGTATTATGTTTTAAATTTTCTGTCAAATGCCATGACGAAGGGAATGAGTGAAAAAAGTTAGAATTTGAATCAAATTAGATTTTAAGTTTTTGATTTGATTATTTAAAAAAAATTAAAAATTTATTGAGGATTTTTAGAATGGACTATGGTTGTGATGGTTTTTAATTTTAATAGTGGGTGCTTAAGGAAATTTCTTTGTATGAATGGGTGGATGAGCCAAACTTTATGCTTAGCTCATCAATTCTTATTCTTTGAAATTAAAGAGAATGATCAGGTTTTATGACTGGCAAGCAAGATGCTGGTTTCAGTGTTATAAATACCTGAAATATTCCTAATTCTTTCTAAAACTTTATCAAAGTTTTCTAATGTGTCGGAGCGCAGTTCGACTAGAAGATCCCATTTGCCATTGGTTTTATGCAAGCATTCAACTGCACTTTCTAGACGTAATTCTTTAATCACAGATTGTGCTTTGGTGCCTTCGACCATAATACTCATCCATGCACGGATGACATTGCGTTCTGCATTGGGTTTAAAACGAACCGTATATCCGGTAATGATGCCCGAAGACTCAAGATACTCCATTCTCTTTTTAATGGTTGCTCTTGAGACGTGAACTTTTTCGGCTAACTCGGTTACAGACATCCGTGCATTATCTTTAAGTAAACCTAAAATAATTTGATCAATAGTGTCCATATTGTAATTGTCAATTATCAAAGTGGTAAAAAATAATTCATTTTTTGCTGAATTACAAATTTTGTGAATCAATTTGATTTTGAATAATAGGGGCATTAGCTCACCCGAATAATTCAATTTAATGGACTAGATAAGATGAATAATTTTCCAGTTTCTCGCGGCAACTTTAATGACTGGATGGTTCCAGTTTTTGCACCGGCAAATTTCATTCCGGTACGTGGTGAAGGTTCACGTATTTGGGATCAAGAAAATAAAGAATATATCGATTTTGCAGGCGGGATTGCAGTAAACGCATTAGGTCATGCGCATCCAGTGGCAGTAAATGCATTAACAGAACAAGCAACAAAACTTTGGCATGTAGGTAACGGTTATACCAATGAACCAGT
>Ga0157367_1000094_pt1 | contig 43108 bp, 39 predicted proteins | sample AttbisABBM2_FD_113142 | JGI IMG/M metagenome (GOLD analysis project Ga0157367, IMG submission 113142) | Fungus gardens microbial communities from leaf cutter ant in Botucatu, State of São Paulo, Brazil - Atta bisphaerica ABBM2 | ecosystem: Host-associated > Fungi > Mycelium > Unclassified ... | reverse complement strand
TGGCGAATGCCGCCCTGGTTACCGACTTCATACAGATAACCCACCTGTTTATCCTGGAACATCTGCCACACTTCCTCGTTACTGTTGACCAGAGAGCAACAATAACATCATTTGATGGCTATTTATCAAGCCGTTTAAATAGTGATAATCAAATTAATGACCAGGCGTTGGGAGAGCGTAAATAAAAAAGTAAAAGTGCTCTTATTGCACCAACAATGCGCCCCAAAACGGGGCGGGAATAGTTTGTTGCGATTCGATACAGGCGTAATGAAATAGCAATTCCCGGCAAAAAAATAAATTTCTTGCGAGTTTTAGCGAGGGGGTTTTATTGCGCCATTAATCTTAATAAAAGGCATTTATTTTACGGCTGGGCTATTCAGGCATGGATCCTGCTTAGTATCAGGACTTTTCCCTTACAGATGTAAAGAGAGATGATATGAGCGAACCAAAAACACTGAATGAGCCAGAAAAAGAGGCCACAGAGGCGTGGAACGTCGGGCCTGGCGCGTGGATCTCACTGGTCATCGTGCTGCTTGTCTTTTCAGGCTTCTTTTTCAAGGTTGACGGCATGGCATGGCTGGGCGCGTTTGATTTCACCACGCTTGGCGGCGCGTTCGGCACCATGAAGACGCCGGAAACCAACACCTTTATCGGCAGCGGCGGCATCAGTGCCAAAGCGGGTTTCCTCTTCGCGCTTTCGCTGGTGCCCACGGTGATGCTGGCACTTGGCCTGCTGGAAATCTTCACCCATTATGGCGCGATCCGCGCAGCACATAAATTACTCACGCCGCTGTTAAAACCACTGCTCGGCCTTCCGGGTTATACCGGCCTTGCGCTGATTACCGACCTGCAAAGTACCGATGCCGGCGCGGCATTAACGAAAGAGCTCTATGACAGCAAAAAGATCACCCGCAAAGACGTGGTGATTATGGGATCCTGGCAATACTCTGGCGCCGGGTTGATTAATAACTATTTTTCTATCGGCTCGGCGATGTTCGCTTCACTCACCATCCCGATTATTATTCCGTTGGTTTTAATGTTTGTGCTTAAATTCGTTGGCGCAGCCGTGGTCCGACTGGCATTAAATACTGTTTATAAGCGAGATTTCGACAATGAGTAATCAGGCAAAAGTCTCCAGTAATCCGTTTGATATTTTCGTAATTGGTGCGCGCAAGGGTTTTAATATTGCCATTAATAATTTGATGCCGAATGTATTAATGGCCTACGTGATCGCCGAAATGCTTAATTTGTTAGGGGTGATGCAGATTATTGGCCACGTGTGCGCACCGCTGATGGGGCTATTCGGCCTGCCCGGTGAGGCGATCACCGTGTTGTTAACCGCCTGGCTCTCGTCATCTGCCGGAACCGGCGTTGCCATCAGCCTGCTGAGCAAAGGCCAGCTTGATATCGGGCAGATCACGATTCTTGCGCCCGCCATCTTTTTGATGGGTTCGCAACTCCAGTACATGGGGCGCCTGCTGGGCGTGGCCGATGTACCGAAAAAGTACTGGCCGCTACTGATGGCGGTCAGCATTCTCAATGCCGTAATCGCCATGTTGATTATGCGCGTTATTGCCTGAGCCTTAAGGAGTAAGACGTGTCACCTACACTTGAGCACTTTAATTACCTGCACCAGATCCCGGAACTGGGGTTCGAAGAGTACAAGACGTCCGCCTACATCGCGGGCGTGCTGGAGGCGGCAGGCTACCAGGTCACGCGCCAGGTTAATAACACCACCGGTATTGTCGCGGTGCTGGACAGCGGTAAGCCCGGCCCGACCTTAGCGCTGCGCGCCGATATGGATGCGCTGGGGCATATCATTGACGGCAAACATGTGGCGCGCCACACCTGCGGGCACGATGGTCACTCCACCGTCGTATTGACCACGGCCCAGGAGGTGATGGCTGAGGAGCGAGTGAAAAAGGGCAGGCTGAAGCTGATCTTCCAGCCTGCTGAGGAGTTAGGCACCGGCGCGATAGCCCTGACCGAAGGCGGCGTGTTGGATGATGTTGATATGTTGCTTGGCTTTCATCTGCGCCCGCTGGAGGAGTGCCCGATGGGCCAGGCCGTGCCGGCAATGTACTACTCCGCGTCCGCCACGGTGGAAGTGATGTTTCATGGCAAAGCGGCGCACGCTGCGCGCCCGCACTTAGGCGTTAACGCGCTGGATGCCGCCGCCCATGCGGTGCAGGCGGTAAACGGCATTCATCTTGCGCCCTCGCTGACATGGAGCGCGAAAGCGACGCGTTTTCTCTGCGATGCGGGCGTGACTAACTCGATTCCTGATCGCGCGCAGGTGTGCTGGGATCTGCGCGCCGCAGAGAACGAAGCGATGGATAGCCTCAAACCTCAGGTGATACGCGCGATTGAGAGCAGCGCCGCCGCGTATGGTGCGCGCGCGGAAATTCGCATTCTGAAAGAGATGCCCGCCGCGATTATCCATGACGAGGCAACAGCGGTTATCACACGTGCTATCCGCAGTGTGTTTGGCGAAACCGGCCTCACCGCGGCTAAATCGACACCAGGCAGTGAAGATTTCTTCCACTATCTGCGTCTTCGGCCTCAAATCAAAGGCGGCTTCTGGGGACTGGGCGCCAACCTGACGCCCGGCCTGCATCATCCGGAGATGCATTTTGACCGCGATGCGCTGGCGCTGGGAGTGAAAGTGTTTAAAGCCTGTGTGGAGGATGTGCTGGGCTGACGATCAGCATTACAGTGACGTGCCGTGCTCGTCGGATATCAGTATTGCAGAAGAGAGGGCCGACAATGCTGTCCGACGTTCGCGGCCATCATCGTGAAGCCGTTACGGGCATCCTTTTCAGGTGAGTGGCCCCGTGACTTGTACCCAAGCGTAAACGTTCCTTTTCGGCGGGCTTTGCTGTCTGCCGGGGAGGAGGGCACCGGTATCCGTCACCGTCACGGGGGGCCAATTTCACTCTCTTTAGCGATATCGGTTACCGGATGGGGCTGGTGGCACAGATGGCGACGAATGCCTAACCGAACGCCTCTGCCTGAAATGGCGAATCGGGTTGTTTTGTCGTGCGCCACAGGGTAAATACGGGACAAAGCGTCGGCTATGTTTTTGCTGCTTGTCGGCAAAACGCTGAAAAATCAGTGACCGATCCGGTTGCCGTACTCATCAATAACTTTTTCGCCATCCTCTTTCGTAAACGCTCCCTTCTGTGGCTCAGGCAGAATGCCCAGAACGGCCTCAGACGGACGACAGAGCCTTGTGCCGAGCGGCGTCACGACTATCGGACGGTTGATGAGGACAGGATGAGCCAGCATAGCATCCAGCAGTTCATCATCATTGAACCGATCTTCGGCCAGCCCCAGATGTTCATACGGCTCTGTGTTTTTGCGCAGCAGATCGCGCACGCGGATCCCCATATCCGCTATCCGTTTTTTAAGCTCGTCGCGGGAGGGTGGCGTCTCCAGATATAAAATCACTGTTGGCTCCACGCCACTGTTGCGGATAAGCGCCAGGGCGTTACGCGACGTCCCACAGGCCGGGTTGTGGTAAATGGTGATGTCAGTCATAAATAGCACTCCGTTACGGGGCTGCGCTGGCGCAGTCACGTTGTATAGGTTAAACAGAAAGACGCAGGGCCAGCGCCGCCAGCGCGACAAAAAGTACCGGCAGGGTCATCACAACGCCCACGCGGAAGTAGTTGCTCCAGCTGATGGTGATATTTTTCTGCGCCAGAACGTGTAGCCACAGCAGGGTCGCCAGGCTGCCGATGGGGGTGATTTTCGGGCCAAGATCGCAACCGATGATATTGGCGTAAATCATCGCCTCTTTCACCACACCCTCAGCCGTGCTGCCATCAATGGACAGTGCGCCAATCAGGACTGTAGGCATGTTGTTCATCACCGATGACAGAAAGGCCGTCAGAAAACCGGTGCCGAGCGTGGCGCCCCATACACCATGCTCTGCAAACCCGTTCAGGGCGGAGGAGAGGTAATCCGTCAGTCCGGCGTTGCGCAGGCCATAAACCACCAGATACATACCCAGCGAGAAGGTGACGATCTGCCAGGGCGCGCCTTTCAGGACTTTACGGGTATCAATCACCTGTTCTTTACGGGCAACCAGCCACAGAATAAATGCCGCGACCGCAGCAACCAGACTGACCGGAACGCCGAGCGGCTCCAGAGCAAAAAAACCGGTCAGCAACAGACACAGAACCAGCCATCCGGCTTTGAAGGTTCGCACGTCACGAATGGCTTCCCGTGGTACCTTTAGTTTTGCCATGTCATACGCGACCGGGATGTCTTTACGGAAGAAGAAGTGAAGCATAACCAGCGTGGCCGCCACGGATGCCATGTTGACCGGCATCATGACAGACGCGTATTCGCTGAATCCCAGCTTAAAAAAGTCCGCCGTCACGATGTTAACCAGGTTCGATACGATGAGTGGCAGGCTGGATGTGTCAGCGATAAAACCTGCCGCCATCACAAACGCCAGCGTTGCGCCGGGGCTGAAGCCCAGCGCCAACAGCATGGCAATGACAACAGGCGTCAGGATCAGTGCCGCCCCGTCATTCGCAAACAAGGCCGCCACTGCCGCACCCAGCAGAACACTATACGTGAACAGCAGCCTGCCTTTACCGCCACCCCATCGGGAAACGTGCAGGGCAGCCCACTCAAAAAAACCAGATTCATCGAGCAGCAGGCTGATGATAATCACCGCGATAAACGTGGCCGTCGCGTTCCAAACGATCTGCCAGACGGCCGTAATATCGCCGAAATGCACTACGCCCGTCAGCAGGGCCAGCGCAGCCCCGATAACAGCACTCCAGCCAATACTCAGCCCTTTTGGCTGCCAGATAACCAGTACCAGTGTCAGGACGAATATAGCGCCTGCCAGAAACATACTTTTTCCTTTTAATACAAAGTCTGGTAAACAGGACGTAAGACAGCCCTGCAAACAGATATGAAAAATCATATGTGTTTGAGTAAATTTTTAAATGCAGACAGGCTTGCCGTTGGTGGTCGCGTTATTCCTTTCAGCCTGCTGGCTGAGTTGCAGAATGTCATCGCGCTGACACAGGTAAGCCTGCTCGATCACCATAGCAGCCCATGCGGGCATGTGTGGTGACAACCGATAATGAATCCATTTGCCGTCACGCCTGTCAATAAGCAGACCACTGTCTCTGAGCAGTGCCAGATGCCGTGAAATTTTAGGCTGACTTTGCCTCAGGATTGACGTGAGTTCACAGACGCAAAGCTCGCCTTTTTCACGCAACAGCAGTACCAGACTGAGGCGTGTTTCATCCGAAAAATTTTTGAAAAGCTGAAGAGGCTGAAGTTGAGGCATGCTGACTCCTGATTACGGAATAGAAGACATTGTTGCTGTCTGTCTACGGCGAGTCAATAACATATTTGCTAATTCATATGTATTGACTCACTCATGGCTCATCTTCGGATATTCCGTCCAGGGTTTACCTGCACAGTAAAGCCAGGGATCATTTACGATTCGGTAAAGGGGATTAAATCATATTGCGTAAAGGCACGTTTTGCTAAAGAGAACGATCGTTTCCTAAAATACACTTCAACAGCTGATATCAAGCCTACAACTTTATAAACAAGTAACAGTAAACCCTTAAATCGCGTTCCCAGAGCTGATATTGTACAAAAACGCCTCCAAGCCCGACGCCATGAGCGCCATTGCACGCTACTTCGACAGTGCGTCACTGCCTACTCAGCAGGAAACGCTGGGAAGCATTGCGTCAGAAATCCTTCGCGCAGGAAAAAGCCTGAACCGCACGGCCATTTGTAGCAAGCTTGTCCGTCGCCTGGAACTGGCAGGAAGTGCAGAAGAAGAGCAGCACTACTGTGAACTCCTTCGTATTTTATTCGGCCCTAAAGCCGGGAACTGATGCCCTACGACTGCCAGGCTGAACCCCAATACTCGTTTTTCCCACTCATCTCCCTCACGTTGACCGCTTTTGCCGCTGCATAATTCCTGAGGCATAATCTTACGCCGTCATTACTCACACGTTCAGAGCCGTGGCCTGGAGATATTCAGGGGAACGCTGAAACGCGCGCAGTGGTTACATCGAAAAGTGATACCCCTTGGTTATCATGTCTCAAAACCGGACATTTATATGCTGACGCCAGTTAACTCTCTGCTTACTGCGAAGCGTACCTGTTACTTCTGAGATTATTCACTGTTACCTGGCTCAAAGTACGGAGTAATCAGCATATGAGGAATAGCGAGAGAAGCGAGCGCAGCAAATAGCGATTTAATGTCTGCGTCACTAGAGGGGTACATGATACAGGTTGTCACGGCCGCCAGCAGAATTGCCGCTAAAAGCACCGGCCAGGTCGCATAAAGGTAACCTGTGTAATGAGCATAACCCAACTGAATTCGACGTAACCGGGTTTGCGGCAGGGCATGCAGAATTAAAAAACCCATGGAAAAGCCGACAAAAGGTGGAAGGATCAGCAAGGCCAGCGTTCCGGTAATGAGCCGCACATCGTGACGAATCAATCCGGTGATAACCAGGCTAAGGGTACAAAGTGCGCCCGCGTTAGCCATGAAAAACGTCACGGAACTGAGCAGTGAGGGTGTCAGTCCTGCCTGGTGAAGGATGATGTTGTATTCTCGCAGGTGGAAGAAGGCTGGGGTCGCTATCATGCTGACTCCTCTGGCAAGGCGCTCTGACATCCCTCCCTTTGGCGCATCCTCAAGGGCAAAATGCAGCGCAGATGCCAGCAAGAAACCGGGTAATGCCAGTGCCGGCGACCAGTGCCACCAGAACAGGCAAAGCAGGATGATCACGCCATAAGCCGCCAGGAATGGCAACTTACGCCCGCGTTTTACTATTGCCAGATCGCTGGCACCGTGTGCCATGCCAATCACACCTATTGCTACTATGGCAAACATTAACTGTACGCGCAGCGGACTGAAAGAGGCAGCCAGCGCTGCCCCCCACAGTCCTGTCCAACTGGCAGTTTGCCGCAGACTCATACCCGCACAGCACCATCTGATGTGGAATGGCGCAGCGCTTTTTCAAGACTGGATGCAGCGTAAAAGGCGTAAAACACCTTGGCGATGATATCAAGAACCAGGAATGCCCATACGGACGCAGGGTCGGTGATGACTTTTAATCCTTCCGGACCGACAAGGAAAACGATAGGGTAGATAAACCAGACCACCGTCAGCAATGCGACGTTTTTGTTGTAAGCGACCGCCATCGCCCTGCCGCGTCCAGCGGCAATCGTACGCAGCGGTCCCCACAGGAGGTAAACCACGCCAAGAAACGCAGCACAGGACCAGAGATACCACACCCATTTTGCGGCGAACGTTGTCGCCAGTGCAGAGACCAGACCGGTAATAATCATCATCACATCCAGAATGATGATAGCCGTTAAAAAACCACCCATCTCACCCGGTTTACTCTGTTCATGAAAGGCGACCATAACCAGCCCCGCCAGTAATACAGGTGTAGTGACGGACCAGTCAGCATAGCGGGCGAGATAAACGATGCTGCCACTTTCGGTCGCCAGATTACCGAAACCAAATGCCATTGCCAGATAAGCGGTTGCCGCAATAAAAGGGACCGAGGCATGCATTAACGTATGATGCCGGAGGGGGAATATTTTTTTGCCTGAGGCATAAATCACCAATGACGCAAGTGCCATGACCGAAAACCCGATCAAAAATGCGGTTTGATCCATAATACTTTCTCCTTGCACAGACGCCCTCACAGGGCCGTTTGCGCTGCCATAAATTGAAATTGTTTTATATTCCGAATGAGAATATGCATAAAGTATATGACGTGCCGTTCAAATTGCTAATGATGCAACAGTGTGGACGGAAACTTCGGCGAAATACATTGAATAAGTGATTCTTTATTCGTCGAGTCCGGAGGGATAAATGTAAAAATCTGTTTCACTAACTTTCATTTTTAACAATTTGTATCCAATAAAAAAATGGGACCATTTTATTTTTTCTTTTAATATCATTGGGTTAAATTGTTTTCTTGGTCTTGAGGAATTTGAAGGTAATTAATATGAAAGAGAAAGAATTATATTATTCGCTAGAGAAAATAAAACACTGTACTAAGTAAAGGACAAGGTTTCCAAACAGGTCAATGGCGCTGTGTTAATTGGCACTTTGTATAATAACAGGTCGTTACTACGTCGCTGGCGTGATTTTCTAAAAGAAACCAGCTGACTTAATATGGCGGTCGTGACCTACTCTCATTGATCAATACATCGCGATTTTAGTCATGTCCGCTTTTGACACAGAGCGGACATGAATTCAGTGCAATTTTGGCTGAGAGCAACCAGCGGGGTAGCTCTTAATGGAAATGTCTGCGTTTTCATTCACCCAGCACATCACCTAAATTTTGGGGATATCGTTTCTGATTTGCCCGGAAAATGTTTTGGTGGAAAATTTCAAACGCGACAAAGCTCGTTGGCCCTTACTTTCCATTCGTCAAGCTGATTGGGATATTCAAAAGAGTAATAGACGCGAGCATCCTCAGGCAGAATATTACGCAGTGCCTGCATACAATTGGCCTCACAGGGCCGCAATTCAATATAGGCAGCCGTGATGGGTATTACATCATCGGTGGAATAGCGCTCGATGCGGTCTATCGCGGCAACTAGCGCCGCCATTTCGCCATGTAGCCTGACCCAGTTATGGGTATAGATTCCTGGTGGCATGCTTACCTGCATCCGACTGTTTCCGAACGCATAACGAATATTCCCCCGAAGCCTGTACTCGACTACTGCACAGCAAGACTCAGGACCGAAACCAGGTTGTTCCACTCGTTTCTTTTTGTCCTCCAGCGTGCGCCTGACAATCGGATAACCGGAATTGAGAGAGTATTCAGTTTTTATAAGTTGCATCAGAGACCCTTACACTTAACCATTATTAATAAATTATATGGAGTTCCGGCGCAAAATTCCATATAAAAGGGCACTAATGGCTGAAAAAGTTAAGTTTTGCTTAATTATAATTAGCGAGATTTAATCATCCTGCGTTTTCCTTCGGCTTTATCATCACGATACCTGCCGCTCCGCATCTATACTGGCCCACTTCATATCTGTCGTTCTGTCCAGCCAGTCCTTTATGGTTCGGGTCAGTGAGTATTCCGTCTGTAGTCATGACGGCTCAATCATCGGGTTTACCAGAGGCAGTGGAAATTTTGCAGAGATGCGCTTTGTCGATGCCATCCCGTGGGGGAGATACACATTACTCCTGCAACAGGCCAGTCATGATCAGGGCGTTAATCAACTTGATGTTGATGAACAGAATCATCAGGGGGTTGCCTTTAACAAAAAGAAAGGCTTTATTGAGACGGGCTCGCTTTGAGCCTGATGGTCAGGGAAGGCGCTGTGCGTCATTGCAAAGGCAACGAGCGTGAATATCAGCCGCATTATCTGCTGCCACCAGCGCCTGCCATGCTTGCTGTGTGATCGAATAAAACAGGCTGGGCGGCGCATTATCCACATCATGAATCTCTTTAAGAAATCGCAACCCGGTTTTTTCCAGCACGCGGATAGAGGCTTGATGATGGCTTCTTACCCGGGCTGATATCGTATCCAACCCCAGTTCGCGAAAACCATACTCCAGCGCAAAGCGCGACAGCTCCGTAGCGTAGCCCTTACCCCATGCGCTGGTGGCAAACCGATAGCCAAGATTATGAATGGTTTCGTCACCGTGAATGCGAACGCTCAGCCCGCCGAAACCGATAAGGGTATCCGGTGCATCCTGGGTTGCTATCGCCCAGCTGTCATAGCCATAACGCTGGTACGATCGCAGTCTGTCGGCCAGCACCTTTTGCGCGTGAGCCAGGTCAGGATAAGGGCCTGCCGGGTTAAACGTATTGGTCGCGGGATCACCGTAAATCCTGAACAGATCCTTGTCATCGGAAGGGCGCATAGCTCTGAGCAATAAACGCGGGGTCTGAAGATGCACTATAAACCTCAGTGTAAGGCCATCTGAATGGCATATTATTAGCGCGTTTACCCGACGAGGAAAAGAGATGACGATTCAGCAATTGCGTATTGCCCGACCCGTTACGGATTTAGCCGAGAGCAGCGCAATGTACTGTTCGGGCCTGGGCCTGATGCCCATTGGGGAATTCACCGATCACGAGGGATTTAGTGGGGTGATGCTGGGCGATGAAACCCTTTCCTGGCATCTGGAATTTACCCAATGCCATCACCATCCCGTCAAACCGGCTTCAACAGCCGAGGATCTTCTGGTGCTGTATTTGCCCAGTGCAGCTGACTGGCAGCAACGCTGCCTCAGTCTGACCCGCGCAGGTTTTACGCGCGTATCATCGTTTAATCCCTACTGGGCGGAAAACGGCGCCACCTTCCAGGATAAAGACGGTTATCGTACGGTGCTTCAGCACGGCACCTGGCGATTGTAGTCCTCTTTTTCAGCCTCATCCCTTGAACCTGCCTGACGTCACAGGGGGCAAATAGTGAGCGTGCGGTTAACGTGAGCGACTGACGCAAAACCGCCAATATGTCAGGCTGGCAAGGGCTTGGTGGCCGGGTAAACGCGTGGCATGATGAGGGACATCTTTCAGCCTAAGAGCCAACACGTGATCAATATTGCCTGCTTACATACCGCCGCCAGCAATATCGCCATTTTTGACGATGCTGCCCGTCAGCTTGAGCTGGGCCATCTGCAGCTCAGCCATCTGGTCATGCCGCACCTGCTGGCTGAAGCTGAAGCCAGCGGCGGCCTGACCGCAGGACTGCACGAGCGGCTGGTTGCTCTGTTACGGGATATGCAACCGCACTTCGATGTCATTCTGATCACCTGCTCGACATTAGGGCCGGTTTCCGAAGCCTTTACCTCATCCCGACAACCTTGTGCTGTCTGGCGTACCGACGGCATGTTGGCAAAAGCCGTGCATCAGAGCGCAAAGAAAACGGTGGTGCTCTGTGCGGCAGAATCCACGCTTGGCGCAACGCGTGCGCTGTTCTGTAACGACGGGCAAACGCCGGAGATCCGCCTGATTCCCGAAGCCTGGCAACGCTTTAAAGCGGGAGATGGAGCGGGATATTTTCACTGCGTACGTACAGCGGTGGAACATGCCTGGCAGCAGGGCGCAGAGCGGGTGATATTGGCACAGAGTTCGATGGCACCGGTTGCGCAGCAGTTTCCGCCTGAACGTCAGCCCCTGTCAGGTCCGCATCTGGCGCTGCTGCAGTGTCACCAGCAGGCTAACCGTTAAGGCCGCAACCCGGTTGCGGCCAGGGTCAGTTATTCGTCCTGCGTCAGCGTTCCTTTCGCGCCATGGGGTTCTGAGCGCAGATACTGCGGCGGTGCTTTGACATTGGCATTGAATTCGGCCGCGGCGTGCCATGGCCAGCGTGGGTTATACAACATGCCGCGCGCCAGGGCGACCAGGTCGGCTTCCTCCTGTTGCAAAATATCTTCAGCCTGCTGTGGCTCGGTAATTAAGCCTACCGCAATCACCGGAATGCCAATCTGCTGGCGGATGTCGCGTGCAAAAGGAACCTGGTAATTTGGCCCGACCTTAATCTGCTGTTGTTCCGACAATCCGCCGCTGGATACGTGGATGTAGGCACAGTTCAGGGATTCAAGCTGCTTAGAGAAGGCAATGGACTGGCCGACATCCCATCCGCCTTCTACCCAGTCGCTGGCCGAAATACGCACCCCAACCGGAATCTCTGCGGGGACGGCTTCACGTACCGCATGAAACACTTCCAGGGGATAACGCATTCTGTTTTCCAGCGAGCCGCCGTATTCATCACTTCGCTTGTTGGATAAGGGAGAGAGAAACTGGTGGAGCAGGTAGCCATGCGCGGCGTGAACTTCAATTAATTCTATTCCCAGACGAACCGCGCGTTTTGCCGTTGCGACAAAGGCATTTTTAACGCGCTCGAGATCGCTGGCCTGCATCTCCAGCGGAAGATGCTCGCCATCACTGAACGACAGGGCAGAAGGGGCCAGGGTTTGCCAGCCGCCATCCTGAGGCGCAATCTGTTCGCCACCTTCCCAGGGAACGGTGCAGGATGCTTTACGCCCGGCATGGCCGAGCTGAATGCCGATCGGCATATCGGAGTACTGACGAATATCCTGCAGAACCTCGCTCAGCGCCGTTTCTGTTTCATCGTCCCATAAGCCTAAATCGCCATAGGTGATCCGGCCGATGTCCTCAACGGCGGTAGCTTCAATAATCAACAAGCCTGCACCCGATAAGGCAAGATGGCCCAGATGAATACGATGCCAGGCGGTCGCACTGCCTTCATCAGCCGAATACTGACACATTGGCGCAATGACTATCCTGTTATCCAGGGTTAACTCACCCAGAGAGAAAGGGGAAAAGAGCTTGCTCATAAAAACCTCATTGTCGGCGCAGGGGGAAAGTGTGTTGAAAACTATAGTGGCTGATGAGCAAACGCGTACTTCTGGCAGCGTAACAATTTATTGAACAGTCTTATTTAGTTACAGCATACATATGAAACAGGAAGATCTGGCAGAATATGTAAAGCGATCACGGCCTGAAAAAAATGAGATAACATTGCGTAAGCAGGGGGAAACGGGAGCCCCTGCTGTTATTGCCGAAGATAACAGCAGGGTTCAGGGTGGCTAATAACGCATTGCGAAGAGTGATCGGTCACAATCAGGCTCTCTGCAACGCCTTCTCGTCAAGCGCATACAGCGTCGCGGTGGCTTCCAGAATATGCTGCTGATCGTTACCCGGTTTATGGGAATCAACGTGGGTAATGTGATAGCCCACAGCACCGGCCTCCGTTGCTTTGCGCAGCAGGGCATCCGTGATTTCTTCCATCGATGTCGCCCAGGTGACGGTTGTCACGCCCATCGGCTTGATGGCATTTTTTTCATCCTGAGACAAACCTGTACGGATAAACACAGGGCTAACGGTCTGAGGAGAGAAGATAGACAAAATATCCTGAACAAGTGCTTTCATTTTCGTGCTCCTGAGTATCTGAAATTACGGCATCACGCGCCTGTTGAGCGCCATCGATTTTTTAATTCATTCGCCATGAGTTCGATTAACGCGGTCATGTTAAGGACTGTCGGCAAAAGTTATAAAATACCTTTTCCGGTTAACGAATTTGGCTTTTCTTGCTAATCAGATGCTTATGAAAGCTTCAGCCACACTTGAGCTGAAATATGGAAGGTTTTTTGTGTCTGCTTACAGGTTGTGAAATCTGGATACAAAATGTCAACACGAACTTAACAATCAAGCCGGCAAGAACAGCAAAGTGGGATAAAAGGGCGCGCGGCGTCGGGCTGACAAACGTTTACATTAATTGAAAAAATTGAAATCAGCCGCATTGTTCGGGTAACAGGTTGATAAGTAACATGCTTACCCTTGATGAAATTTGCCTTAGGGAATTCTCTCGTCCATCGGCACAGGATTTTCATAAAACTGTCACAACGCATCCCAATACTGCACAGCCACGGAGTAACAAAAAGACATCTTTCGACATCCTTTGAAACCTGTTTCTTTGTTCAGGCGGTCGCTGTCATCATTATGGAGAGTTTTATGCCACGTCAACCTCGTCTTCACCCTTCCTCTACAGTGTTTTCCCTGCGTCAACTTCCTCTGTGCCTGCTGGCTCTGGGCGGTCTGACCCTCAGTGCCTCTGCGTTTGCCGACGCCATCAAAGCGAAAAACGTCATTGTCATGATTAACGATGGTGCAGGCTGGGGAACATGGGATGCCACCGCATACTGGCAGTACGGTGGGCGCGATAAAACGCCTTATGCTGGATTCCCGGTAAAGTATGCCATGACAACCTATCCACTCAACGCCTCGAAAAAAGCCACACACAGCAATGAATCCCTTGTTAATTATGACCCGCAGAAAGCCTGGGATACGACAAAAACCCAGAGCAAAGAACTGCCCTTTAAGGGTTACGAATATCTGGCCATCAATCCTACTGACAGTGCGGCGGCGGGCACCGCGCTGGCATCCGGGGTAAAAACCTATAACAATGCCATCAACGTCGATAACATGGGTAAACCGGTCGACTTCATTACTCTGACAGCCAGGGCACAGGGGAAGGCCACGGGCGTCGTCACCAGTGTGCCGTTCTCGCACGCCACGCCAGCGGCCTTTGGTGCGCAGAATGCTTCCCGTAACGATTATCACGCGATCGCCAGACAAATGCTCACCGCCGGTAAGCTCGACGTGATTATGGGAACCGGACTGCCGGGCTTCAACGTGAATGGAACGGATTGTCAGCATCTGGCGAAAAATGAGTCCACCGCCGGCTGTGGCAAAGATGCGAACCTTTATCTGGCGCAAACCGAATGGGATTTACTCCGCGCGGGTAAGCTGGCGCCAGCGGGCGGTCAGCCGTGGAAAATTGTGCGCAGCACGGAGGCGTTTACCCAGTTGGCTAACGGCTCGCTGAACTATGATGGCCCGCTGCTGGGATCGCCCAACGTCGCCCCCAACGGAACGTTACAGCAGGGCCGGCAGGGTGAATTTGTTGGTAAAAATGCGGCGAATCCATCAGGCGATGCATTTATTACCACTGTGCCAACGCTGAACCTGATGACCCGTGGCGCGATTCAGCATCTGAGCAAAAATCCGAACGGCTTCTTTATGATGGTAGAAGGTGGGGCAACCGACTGGTCTGCCCATACCAGCAATGCCTGCAGTGGTAAAGGAGACTGGGGCAACACGTATAACCCCAACTGTGTGGGCGTTGAATACGGCCGTCTGATTGAAGAAAGCGCCGATTTTAATCACGCCGTGGCCTCTGTCATTGAATGGGTCGAGACAAACAGCAACTGGAACGAGACCTTGCTGATTGTTACCACGGATCATGATAACGGCATGCCGATGGGGCCGGATGCGCAGACTCGCGCATTTGAACCCGTCATCAATAACGGCAAAGGCGCCATGCCAGGCGTGTCTTTCCGTCCCACCGGCAATCACGCTAACGCGTTGGTTCCGCTGTGGGCAAAAGGTGTGGGCGCTGAAGCCTTCGCCGAACGCGTGCGCGGTAACGACGCGGGCTATGCCAAATATGTCGGTTACAATCAGGGTGATTACATTGATAATACCGACGTTTTCACCGTCGTAAAGGCCGCGCTGGAGGGAAAGGCCGTTGAAAAAATTATGCCCGGGCAGGCCAGTAAATCCTGACGTGACAATGTCACAATAAAGAGGGCGCGTGATGCCTTCCTGACCGCATCAGGTACGCGGTGCCGGTGAATATTCGCTCACCGGCACCGCTGTGTTATCTCCGTCACCCGCACAACACGTCGATGCCTTCACTTTTTTTTTCCGCCGTCAGCAATATTCTGCTGGCTCATTCGTCTACCTCATCACAAACGTGTGTTTATCACTGATGAGGTCATTCTGATATGAGAGATTTTGATCACCCTTCGTTCCGCCATGCCCGTGCCAGGGGCAGAAACCGACTGGCGAAGCCGTTGATAGTGGGTGCCGTTTTTATTGTCGCACTATGTCTGCTGGTCATGTCACTGTGGAATGCCTTGCTGCCCGCGCTTATCGGGGTTAAAACGATCGGTTTCTGGCAGGCCGCAGGGTTGTTGCTACTGTGCCGGATTCTGTTTGGCGGCTTGGGTATCAGGCCGGGAATGTTTGGCCATGCCCGGCGTCGTATGCATGAACGCTGGATGCAGATGACACCGGAACAACGAGACGCATTTATGAAGCAACGTCGGGAAGGTTTTGGCCATCGGGGGCAACACTGCCGTGATAAACGCCGGGACGAACAGCCTCCGTCGTCAGATGACAACCATGCTGCCCGGACTGAGTAGACGATGAAGGCCAGCGCATCGCAAGCCTCATCGTGGGTCAAAGCGCTTACGCTCTGCAGAACGAAACTCCAGCGATTTATTCGTGCCCGTACCCCAGCACGGGAGGAGGCTGACGATATTTTGCAGGAAATTACCTGTCAGTTGATCGGCGTGGAACAGCCGGTTGAGAATATCTCCGCCTGGCTGTTTCGGGCGGCACGCAATGAAATGACGGATCGGGCGCGTAAGAAGCGGGAGTTGCCACTTGCCAGCTACATGAAAAACGACGAGGAGGATGGGGTTGAAAGCGAACTGGCTGAAACCCTGTTTGGCATTCCGCAAACCCCTGAAGATGATTACCTCAGGGCGCTACTCTGGGACGCGCTGGAGGCGGCGCTAGCCGAACTTCCGCCCGCGCAGTATGAGGTGTTTGACCAAACGGAGCTGCAGGGAATCAGCTATAAAGCGCTGTCAGAATTAACCGGCGTCAGTGTTCAGACCTTGCTGTCGCGCAAGCATAAAGCCGTACTGTATCTGCGCATGCGCTTGCGGGCGGTCTACGACGATCTGGTCAGTGAAGATTGAAAAAAGGCGGCCATGACGGGCCGCCAATGTTCGCATTATCCCCTTGAAAGGGGAAGGATGACGCGATCAGCCCTTCACGCCGCCGGCGGTCAGGCCGTTAACCAGCCAGCGTTGCGCCAGCAGGAACACCAGGGTAATAGGAATGGCAGAGAGAACGGCGGCTGCGGCAAAATCGCCCCACAGATAGTTTTGCGGATTAAGATATTGCTGCATGCCCACGGCCAGCGTGTAACTGTTGACGTCACGCAGCAGCAGTGAGGCCACCGGGACTTCCGTTACCGCAGCGATAAACGCCAAAATAAACACCACGGCTAAAATGGGCACCGATAACGGAAGTAAAACCAGCCGGAAAGCCTGCCAGGGCGTTGCGCCATCCAGCGCCGCCGCTTCCTCCAGCGAGCCATCAATGGTTTCGAAATAGCCTTTTATCGTCCAGACATGCAGCGCGATGCCGCCAAGATAGGCGAAGATCACGCCGCCATGGGTATTTAAACCCACAAACGGCAGATATTGCCCGAGACGGTCGAACAGGGCATAAAGCGCAACCAGCGACAGCACCGCCGGGAACATCTGAAAAATCAGCATCCCTTTTAACAGGCTCTCACGCCCTTTAAAGCGCATCCGGGCAAAGGCATAGGCGCAGGTGGTGGACAGCGCCACAATGCCCATTGCGCTGATAGCCGCGATCTTGACCGAGTTCCACAGCCACAGCAAAACAGGAAAGGGCGGCGGCGTGACTGAGCCGTCAGCATGCTGAACGCTGAAGCCCAGCGCCAGCCGCCAGTGTTCCCAGGAGATATGTTCCGGAATAATACTGCCGGTGGCAAAATTTCCCGCGCGCAGCGAAATCGCCACTACCATCAGTAAGGGAAACAGTATTGCCGCAATAAACGCCAGCAGCAGCAGATGCGTCATAAACAGACGTAACTTCTGCGATTTGGGTTGTACCATCGCCATCATGACTCCTTAGTCGAATTTCATCCGCACGGCTTTCAGATTGATCACCGCCAGTGCGCCAACCAGCAGGAAAATCAGCGTGGCGATAGCCGCTGCCAGACCAAAGTCCTGCCCGCCACCGCCTTCAAAAGCAATACGCCAGGTGTAGTTCACCAGCAGGTCGGTATAACCCGCAGGCGTGGTCGTGCCGAGCCTGTCGGGTGCACCATTCGTCAGTAGCTGCACCAGCACAAAGTTATTAAAATTGAAGGCAAAACTGGCAATCATCAGCGGCGTCAGCGGTTTTAACAGCAGCGGTACCGTAATCAGGAAAAAGTTTTGTAGCGGCCCGGCACCGTCCATCGCAGAGGCTTCGTACAAATCCTCGGGAATCGCTTTCAGCAGCCCCATGCACAAAATCATCATGTAGGGATAACCCAGCCAGGTATTCACGATGATCAGCATGGCACGCGCCAGCGTAGGATCGCTGAACCACGCCGGTTTACTGCCAAACAGGGCGTTGAGCATGACGTTGATTTCGCCAAAGCTCTGATTGAATAATCCCTTGAAGATCAAGATGGAGATAAAAGCGGGCACGGCATAAGGCAGGATCAGCATCACCCGGTAAACGGCTTTGCCTTTTAACGCCTCCCACTGCACCAGGCAGGCCAGCACCATGCCCACCGCCACCGTTAACACCACGGTCAGCAAAGAGAAAATCATCGTCCAGCCAAAGATGGCCAGGAACGGCTTTTGAATCCCCTCGTCGGTGAACACGCGAATAAAGTTCTGCCAGCCCGCGCCCACGGTAAATCCGGGACTCAGACGTTCTTCTCCCCACTGGCCCTTTGCGTCAATCACCTGATAAAAGCCGGTATCCGGATTGGCGCGATAGCTCACGCCGCTTTGCTGGTTTCTTAACGTCTGATGATCCGTTACCACATAGAGCGGGCGCGTCCCAGAAAACTGACGCAGAGAACTCATGACCAGTTCACGTCCGTCAGGCAGCACGGCGCGGAGTTTTGCCAGTGCCTGGCGATGTGTGGTGATGACGCGTAAGTTTGCCCGTTCTCCCTCTGGAGCAGGTGCGCTCACCATCTTTAATGGGCCCGCAGTGTCGAAGGAGAAGAGCGGTGATACCCAGGTCTGACTGTTCGATCCCTCGCTAAGCACCAGCCGCCAGCGATCGCCTTCGGGAAGCAGGCTGAAATTCAGGCCTGCACCGTCCTGATATTGTCTGCTGAGTAAAACCTGCTGCGCCCGCTCCTGGGTCAACTGATTGGTGCTGCTGTAGTTGGTAAAGGCAATGCCCACGGTACAGGCCAGAGGGAACAAGACAAATAACATCATGCCGGCCATGCCGGGATAAACATAACGCCAGGCGTAGGCCCTGCGATTGGCATAAATCCCGATGCCCAGCCCGCTTATGACCAGCGCCAGCAGGGCAAACAGGTATTCCCCCTGAGCATACATCAGCACCAGTAAATAACCGACCAGCAAACAACAGATGCCCACCAGTGCGCCTTTCAACACAGAACGATGCCGTCCCGTTTGCGGTTTTTCTGACATGACCCGATTTCCTTAACGGCAGGTTGCAGGCCAGCAAACTGGCCTGCACTGAACGATTTACTTGCTTAAACGTGACTGCGCATCCTTGAGCGCGGCATCAACGGACTGACGGCCGCTCAGCGCGTTAAGGGTGGCGGTGCGCATGGCGTACCAGAACGCGGCCATCTGTGGGATGTTGGGCATAATGTCACCGCGTTGTGCATTGTTCATGGTGGCGGCAATACGCGAGTCTTTCTCCAGCTTTTGCTGGAAGGACTTCAGCGCCACCGCACCCAGCGGTTTATCTTTGTTCACGGCCTCAAGGCCGGCATCCGTTAACAGATAGTTTTCCAGAAACTCTTTAGCCAGCTCTTTGTTCGGGCTGGCCGCATTGATCCCGGCGCTGAGTACGCCAACAAAAGGTTTGGTGGGCTTGCCGTTTAACGTCGGCAGCGGCGCGACGCCGTAGTGAATACCGCTCTTATCGATATTGCTCCAGGCCCAGGGGCCGTTAATGGTCATCGCCGTCTGGCCTTTATTAAAAGCGGCTTCGGCAATGGAGTAATCCGTATCGGCGTTCAGGACCTTGGCTTTGACCTGATCGACCAGGAACTGCATGCCGGCTTTGGCTCCGGCATTATCAACGCCGGTGTTTTTGACATCATAGTGTCCGTCCGTCAACTGATAGGCATAAGCGCCGCCGGCTGCCAGCAGCGGCCAGGTAAAGTAGGGCTCCTGCAGATTAAACATGATGGCGCTTTTGCCTTTCTCGCGCAGCGACTTATCCAGGGCGGCCATCTCTTCCCACGTTTTCGGCGGCGTGGGGAGCAGGTCTTTGTTGTAGATTAGCGACAGCGACTCAACCGAAACCGGATAGCCAATGAGCTTGCCGTCGAAGCGCACGGCGTCCCAGGTGAAAGGAAAGATTTTTTGCTGGAAACTGCTGTCCGGTGACACCTCGGCTAACAGGCCGGACTGGGCGTAACCGCCAAAACGGTCGTGCGCCCAGAAGATAATGTCCGGACCGTCACCGGTCGCGGCCACCTGCGAGTATTTTTCTTCCATTTTATCCGGGTGCTCGACCGTGACGTGAATACCGGTTTCCTGTTCAAACTTTTTTCCCACCTCGGCCAGACCGTTATAGCCTTTGTCACCGTTGATCCAGATAACCAGTTTTCCTTCTTCAATCTTTGCGACTGCGGAAGCGGAGAACAGCACCGCCGAGAGGGCTGACAGAGCCAAAATTTTTGCGCCAGTTTTCATCTTTAACACTCCATCCTGTTAGCGGAAACGAACATGTTGCTTGCCGCACATTCTGCGTGTTCTTACCGGCTTCTCATCCTCCCGGCCTCTACGCCTGCCGCCGTCGAGGTGTGATCGCTGTTACAAAGTGACAGGATTATCACGGTCTGGCTCACACTAAGGTGGGTGCCAGACTGCGTTACCGATCACAAAAATCAGTGCAGCGCGCGACCGCTCTCGTGTGCTGATGTTTTCTCCTCCTCCCGTCTCCTCCCCCAGATAAAGCGCGTCGGTGGAGGATGTGGCGACGCGTCACGCTACGCATAGTGAACGCCAGAATTTGTCCGCTGACGTGCGGGCCGCATTAGCGAGTGGAGAGGAAAGCACTATGGCGAGCGTCGTGTTACGCAATGTCACCAAAGCCTGGGGCGACACGGTCGTGTCGAACGATATCAATCTGGAGATTGGTGAAGGCGAGTTTGTCGTATTTGTCGGGCCTTCTGGATGCGGTAAATCAACGCTGCTGCGGATGATTGCTGGCCTGGAAACGATTACCCGCGGTGAATTGTTGATTGGCGATAAACGGATGAATGAGGTGCCGCCTGCCGAACGCGGCATTGGCATGGTATTTCAGTCTTACGCGCTGTATCCCCATCTCTCTGTGGCAGAAAACATGTCTTTTGGCCTGAAGCTGGCCGGCGTTAAAAAAGCGGAAAGAGAGCAGCGCGTAACCCAGGTTGCTGAGGTGCTGCAGCTGGCGCATCTGCTTGATCGCCGCCCGAAGGCGCTCTCTGGCGGACAGCGCCAGCGCGTTGCCATCGGCCGCACGCTGGTCGCCGAACCCCGAGTCTTCCTGCTGGACGAACCCCTTTCTAATCTCGATGCCGCGCTGCGGGTGCAGATGCGCATCGAGATCTCCCGCCTGCATAAGCGACTCAGGCGCACCATGATTTACGTGACTCACGACCAGATCGAAGCCATGACCCTGGCCGATAAAATTGTGGTACTGGACGCCGGTCGTGTGGCGCAGGTTGGGCGGCCGCTGGAGCTCTATCACTATCCGGCAAACCGCTTTGTTGCAGGCTTTATTGGCTCGCCAAAAATGAACTTCCTCCCCGTTAAGGTCACCGCCACCGCGATTGAACAGGTGCAGGTACGCCTGCCCAATAATCAGCTGGTCTGGCTACCGGTAGACAGCGCCAACGTGCAGGTCGGCAGCAATATGTCGTTGGGTATCCGGCCGGAACATCTGCTGTCCAGTGATATCGCTGACGTCACCCTTGAGGGGGAAGTGCAGGTCGTTGAGCAACTGGGACACGAAACTCAAATCCACATCCAAATCCCCGCCATACGTCAAAACCTGGTGTACCGCCAGGAGGACGTGGTGTTGGTAAAAGAGGGCGCCATGATGGGCATTGGCTTGCCACCCGAGCGTTGTCATCTGTTCCGAGAGGACGGAAGCGCGTGTCGCAGGCTGCATCAGGAGCCCGGCGTTTAATCCAGCAAAACAATAAAAGCAATGACCTCAGGAGATAGAAAATGTTAACTCTGCGCAAACTTTCCCTTGCCGTAGCGGTAGCGACAGGCACGCTGTCTTCACCGCTGATGGCGGTGGATTTTACCGGTTATGCTCGCTCCGGCATTGGCTGGACGGGCAGCGGCGGCGAGCAGCAATGCTTCCAGGCAACCGGTGCTCAAAGTAAATACCGTCTGGGTAACGAGTGCGAAACCTATGCTGAACTTAAGCTGGGTCAGGAAGTGTGGAAAGAGGGCGACAAGAGCTTCTACTTCGACACCAACGTGGCGTACTCGGTTTCTCAGCAGAACGACTGGGAATCCACCTCACCGGCTTTTCGTGAAGCCAACGTCAAGGGTAAAAACCTGATCGACGCCCTGCCGGGTTCCACTATCTGGGCCGGTAAACGTTTCTACCAGCGCCATGACGTTCACATGATCGATTTCTACTACTGGGATATTTCCGGCCCGGGTGCGGGTCTGGAAGATGTCGATCTGGGATTTGGTAAGCTGTCGTTTGCCGCAACGCGCTCATCGGAAGCGGGCGGCTCTTACACCTTTTCTAACGATCGCATTCGCAATTACGCCACCAGTACCGCAGATGATGTGTTTGACGTCCGTCTGGCAGGGCTGGAAACCAACCCCAATGGCGTTCTGGAGCTGGGTGTGGATTACGGCCGTGCCAATGCGCGTGACGGCTACCGCCTAGAAGATGGCGCATCCCGAGACGGCTGGCTGTTCACCGCCGAGCATACGCAGAGCATGCTCAAAGGCTACAACAAATTTGTGCTGCAGTACGCGACCGATGCGTTGACGTCCCAGGGGAAAGGGCTGGCACAGGGCACGAATATCAATAACAACGGCAAGATGTATCGGGTTCTGGACCACGGGGCGATCACCCTGGCGGAACGCTGGGACATGATGTACGTCGCGATGTACCAAAACACCGATCTGGATAACAACCGGGGTAATGAGTGGTACACCGTTGGCGTGCGGCCTATGTACAAATGGACGCCGATCATGAGCACCCTGTTGGAAGTGGGCTATGACAATGTGAAGTCACAGCAGGTCGGCAAACGCAATGGTCAGTACAAAATCACGCTGGCGCAGCAGTGGCAGGCGGGAGACAGCATCTGGTCACGTCCTGCGCTGCGGCTCTTCGCGACCTATGCCAAATGGGATGAGAAGTGGGGTTATAACAAAGACGCGGCCGGTGATATCACCACCTTCGCGTCACAGGACAGCACAGGAAACGGCCTGTTTACCAACAGCCGCGGCAACAATGATGAGTGGACCTTTGGCGCGCAAATGGAAATCTGGTGGTGATCCCTTTTCTGGATAAACCGCTGTAGACCGTTTCGCACTGTGTTTCAGGCCGCGGCGGCTATTGCCTGCGTTGCCGCGGCCTGCCCGTTTCTCGAGGTTAAAAATGAAAACGTATAAAACATTCACCGCACTTTGCCTGAGCGCGCTCCTGCTGGCAGGACACAGTCTGCCTGCACGGGCCGCGATCAATCTGATGCCGCAGGATGTCTCTGCAGCGCCCGCCATTCCGCTTACCAGCCTGCAGAGCATGCACTGGCAACCCCTGGATACCGCACGGCCGCAGGTAACGACGTTAACGGCCGGGCACAGTCCGTTAAACGTTGCCGGTATCACTGGGCCGGTCGCCGCTTACAGCCTGCCTGCCACGCTGGGCGAGCTGACAATCACCTTAAGCAGTGAGGTACAGCAGAACCAGGTCTTTGCGCCCAACGTGCTCATTCTGGACGAAAACCTGCGTCCGGCCGCCTGGTTCCCCAGCCGCTGGTTTTCTTATCAGCAACCTGGCGTGATGGCCGCTGACCGGTTGGAAGGCGTGATGAAGTTGACCCCGGTTCCCGGACAGCAAAAAATTTATCTGTTGGTATTCACCACAGAGACGGATCTTGCTCAGACCACAACGCTGCTTGATCCGGCAAAAGCCTATGCCAAAGGCACCGGCCATGCCGTTCCCGATATTCCCGATCCGGTTGCCCGTCATACAACATCTGGCACAGTAAAAATAAAACTGAGTACCCGCTCGGATTCCTCAATACTGGTCGGGCCGCTGTTTGGATCCTCTGGCCCGGCTCCGGTTACGGTCGGAAACAGTCAACCGGCGGCAGTCAGTCGTGCGCCCACTGCGGCTCCTGTAGCGAAAACACAGCCTATTGTTCAGGATACCGAAGGCTATTTTAACGATGCCATTCGCCAGGCGTCGGCGCAGGGCAATATTGATAAAGCGCTCAGACTGCTGGATGAGGCCGAACGGCTCGGCTCGACGTCTGCGCGGCAAACCTTTATCAGCAGTGTTAAAGGCAAGGGGTAATCACTCCGGCAGTGCTGATTTGTTCCATCTGGTGCGCTGAGGTGCACCTTTTTTATGAGGTCAGTGACCTGTCCCTCGCGCTTAACCTGTTCCGTTCTGGCGTAAATTCGCGTCTTTCTCTTTCAAAGAGGCTGATACTTTTGGTCAGGCTTTGCGCAATCCTCAGCCTGAATGATGTTATTGAGGTACCCGATCGTGTTCCAGGACGCGCGTAACCTTCGGCACTGATACAAAAAAGGCTCTATCACAACTGGAGCCTTCATCATGTTAATACGTCTGATTATCTCTTTTTCCCTCATCGTATTTAGTCATTCTGCGATGGCCAGCAACGGCTTTCGCCAGTTCATAGCAGGCGAGCAGCAACGCCCGGTTGAAGTTGCCGTGTGGTATCCCAGTGCAGCGTCTTCGCCCAAGGAAAACATTGCGGATAATCCCGCGTTTACAGGTGTCAGCGTGGTGCGAAATGCTAAACCCTTGCCCGGCTTACATCCTGTATTACTGTTATCTCATGGTTATGGCGGGAGTTGGCGCAACCTTGCATGGCTGGCCGACGCGATGGCTGAACAGGGATATATCGTGATTGCGACCAATCATCCCGGTACCACGACGTCGGATTTAACATCGGCACACGCCAGACAGCTCTGGCGGCGTCCTCAGGATTTAATCATGGCACTGGAGCGGATTCTGAACGATCCCCTGCTGGCAGGGCGTGCTGACGTTAAACGAATCGCCGCTGTCGGGCATTCTCTTGGCGGCTGGACGGTAATGGAATTAGCGGGGGCGCGTTTTAATCCTCAACAATTTGCTCATGACTGCATCCAACATGCTGAGTTGTCCAGCTGTCGGCTAATGACAACACTGGGCCTTGATAACAGGCAAGGGGCCAGCCACCTGAGCTCAGACCTGCAAGACCCGCGCATTAAGGCGGTAGTGGCGCTGGATTTAGGGTTAGCTCGCGGACTCACGACGCAGAGTCTGGGGCATATTCGGCTGCCCGTGCTGATCTTAGCGGCAGGTGTAGATTCGCCGGCGCTGCCTGCCTCGCTTGAATCGAAGTATCTGGCAAAGGCATTATCAAGTGACATTGTCACTTATGGTGTTATCCCCGGCGCGACCCATTTTAGCTTTATGCAGCAATGCAAACCGCAGGGGGAGGCGCTGATTGAGCAAAGCGCGCCGGGCGAAGGGGATGTCTGCCGGGATGGACAGGGCGTGAACAGAAACGCACTTCATAACATGTTGATCGGTAAAATCAGTGCGTATCTCAACACCGCGCTGCACTATCATCCGTAGCCTGACGAAATGCGGTGGGGGTTTTCCCCGTAATGCGCATAAATTCCCGGTTGAAGTTCGACTTACTGATAAACCCGGTTTCAAGCATGATGTCGGTAATTTTTAGCTGTGGCTGGCGCAGCATGTCCTGCGCCTTTTCTATACGAAACCCATTGAGCCACTGCGAAACGTTGCACTGCCGTGTAGCGTTTACCGCGCGAGAAATATGCCGTGCTGGAATATCGAGTTTGCGTGCAAGCTTGTTCAGCGTAAGATCGGTATCAAGATAGTAAGCGTGTGCGCGGACAAGGTTTTCGATGTGCAGGCATAAGGGCTCAAGCGTCGCATCCTTTGCCTCATCATCGTTAAGGGATGACGTTTCTTCGGCGTGAGGTTCACCTGCAGGAACACTCTTTACTGCCCGGACAATGGCAATACAAAGTAACGGTAGTGTCATTCCCTGAAACAGGGCAATTAATTGCGGGGCAATATTCATCATCCTGCTGATAACTGCGTCGGTGAGGGCCGAAAAGCAAAGAAAACACCCCGCAAAAAAGGTCATTTTCTGCGTTATGGAGGCTTCTCTGAAGCGTGATTCGACAAAAAAATCAGCTCCGTTTGTTGCTGCACGTAGTAGTGCGATGCCATAACCTGCATAAATCAGAAACAACAGAGCATCGGTCAGAACGGGCAGACACAGCTGGATGATGATGGCAGTATAAACAGGGATAACAGCCAGCTTCAGGCGACGCGCACGGGATTGATGCGTAAGGCCGCTAAAGCACGACCAGGCCACTGCGGGTAAGAGTGTTGCCAGTATAGCCTGCAGGGGTTTAAGAAGAGAGAAATGCCATTCCCACCTAATTATACTCAAGGCCATTAGTCCTGCCGACGCTGCAATAAACATCATTGCCCCACGGTATTCGCGCTTACCAGAACGAATGAGCATCATCATTAATATCAGTAGTGCAAATAACGTCAAAGCAGGAAAGGGAATCGAAAACATACGCTAACTCAAAAGCCAGAATGGCGTCCATTTTACAGAGTAAAAAACACGAATCGATAGCTAAACGCAAACCTTATGTTCTGCCTGTGTTTCCTCACGCCAGTCCATTTTGGTGTACTGCTCTTCATGCTGACCGCATTGAACAGCCTCTGCGACAACGATTTCAGCGATCCGGGATCACGCCTGAAACTTATCCCTGGATCGCCTGATAAATCACGAACAACGCCGGGAAATCTCCTCCAGGAGTGCCGTGATACGCTTATCTGCAAACATCGCCTCCAGCGACAGACTGAGCTTACGCCGCCAGTTCGGATAAGCCTCTACCGTGCCCGGCACATTAACCGGCGAGGCCATATCCAGCCAGTCTTCGGGTTGTAAACCCAGCAGGGCGCTGGTGCAGTCCGCGAGATACTGATGGATAACCTGGTTAAGTAACAGGCTCATGCGCGGACTGTTTGCCTGAACCCGCCCTTTGGGCTTGAGGTAACCGTGGCGCGTCAGGGTCTGAAGCAGCGCCGATCGGGCTGCCCGGCGCTGATGATACAGCCCGGCAAGCACCGCTTTATCAGGATACAACCCCAGTTGGCTCCCCAGTGTCAGATCGTCACTTTGCCACCAGCCCCGGAGCGTTGGCATATCGTGAGTGGTGGCTACAGCCATTGCCTGACGCGGCCATGCCGCAGGTGGGCGAAAGCCCTTGTGCGAGTTTTGCTCAAAATAGAGCACCTTATACGAGTAGACGCCAGCATTGTGAAGTTTATCGACAATCGCCTCCGGCACCGTACCTAAATCCTCACCAATCACCATGCAGCGCTGGCGCTGACTTTCCAGCGCCAGAATAGCGAGCAGATCGTCAATGGGATAGGCGACATACGCGCCTGCGGCGGCCGTTTCTCCTTGCGGAATCCACCACAGTCGCAGCAAAGCCATGACATGATCGATACGTAACGCCCCACAATCGCGCATATTCGCACGCAGCAACGTAATCCAGGGTTCATATGCCCGATCATACAAAGATTGCGGGTCCATTGGCGGCAGCCCCCAGTTCTGGCCAAGCGGGCCCAGAATATCCGGCGGGGCGCCTGTGCTGGCCGCTAAACAGTAAAGCCCGCGTTGGCTCCAGGTTTCCGATCCCCCTGCGGCGACGCCAACGGCCAAATCGCGATAAAGTCCAGGTGCCATCTGGTGCTGCTGGCACAGGTGCCAACAGGCGGCAAACTGACGCGCCGCCAGCCATTGTAGCCAGAGATAGAAACGAATCTCATCGCCATGTTCAATCCGAAATGCGTGTACGGCGGCCGTATCGGGTTGTTGATAGGCAGTGGGCCACGTTTGCCAGCCGTGACGCAGGGGATCTTCTTCGCGAAGCCAGGCCTGCAGGGCATCGAACAATCCCTGATGCAGCAGACTTTCACCGCCCTCAGCCATGAACGCCTCAAATGCCTCGGCCTGACTATCCTCTTTATCACGCTGCATAAACTGCTGCCAGGCAAACCGCAGGGCATCCAGCTTAAGTGATGCCACCGTCGAATAATCGACCCAGGGCGCGTGACGCGCCTGGTGCAGCCTGTGTTGCGTTTCATCCGACTGCCACCAGCACTGCGCAGCGGCACTCAGGTTAAAGTCCTCAACCTCAGGAACGCTGATATAGAGCACGTTGAGCCAGCGCCGGGAAGACGGGCTATAGGGGCTGGCATCATCAGGTAACGCAGGAAAAAGCGCATGCAGGGGGTTCAGCCCCACGAAAGCGCCGCCGCGCATGCCAACCGCCTTCACCATGTCCCGCAGGTCAGCAAAATCGCCGATTCCCCAGTTCTGATCCGAACGTAAAGCGTAAAGCTGGACACAGGTTCCCCAACGTTTCTCGCCCCGTAGCAAGGCCTCCGGCTCATAGCAACGTGACGGTGTCACTATTATCTGGCACCTCGATTGCTGTGCATCCGCGTTTATCGTCAGAAGATGGTAACCTTCAGGCAGCGCCGGGAGCGTCAAAGACGCCTCAGGCTCGCAGTGCCCTGACCAGCGTTCACCCGATTCGCCCTCCAGGTGCCAGCGTGCCGGGCCAGCCAGAGAGGGCGCTAAACGGATGGGCAAACCCTGGGTAAAGACGGCGACCGGTGGGATAACGCCAGGGCCAGGGCCCGGCTGCATCGCCGCCAGCAAGCGATCGCGGGTCGATGCAGAAACCTGCCGGACCGCCCCATGCGCATCAACATATTCAGTGGCTACCCTGCCGATCCCGGCCGGATAATGAAGTGGTTTCATGCTGATCCTTAGCGTTTACGCTGCCAGATACGTTGCTGATAGTGACGAATCGACCGGTCGGCGCTGAACATGCCGCAGAGAGCGGTGTTGAGTATCGTGGCGCGCGTCCAGGCCGCTTTATCAGACCACAGTGCTTCAACGCGCTGCTGAGCGTTGAGGTAATGCCGGAAGTCGGCCAGCACCAGATAAGGATCGCCGTTTTTAGCCCCCAGACTGTGCAACAGCAGATCAAAAGCGTGCCGGTCGCCTGCGCTGAACGTACCATCCTCCAGTGACGTCAGCGCCTGGTCGAGCTGGGCGTCTTTTTCGCGCCATTTTCCCGGGGCATAGCCAGCGGCCTTGAGGGCGTTAACCTGTTCTACCGTATGACCAAAAATAAAGATATTCTCCTCGCCGACCTGTTCAGAAATCTCCACGTTCGCACCATCGAGCGTGCCAATGGTCAGCGCGCCGTTCAGGGCCAGCTTCATGTTGCCGGTGCCCGAGGCCTCTTTACCCGCCAGTGAAATCTGCTCTGACAGGTCTGCGGCCGGGATAAGCCGTTCTGCCACAGAGACGTTATAGTCGGGAATAAACACCACTTTGAGGCGATCGGCCACGCGCGGATCGGTGTTGATGACGTCGGCCACCTTGTTGATGGCAAAAATGATATTTTTAGCCAACGCATAGCCCGGTGCCGCTTTCGCGCCGAAGATCACGACGCGAGGACAGCGGTTCGCCTGAGGATCGCTCACCAGGGTTTGCCATAGGGCGATGGTATGCAGCAAGCTGAGATGCTGACGTTTGTACTCGTGCAGCCGTTTGATTTGCACATCAAACAGGGCCTCGGGATTCACCTTAATCCCGGTGCGTTGCGCAATCCAGCAGGACAAATCCACTTTATTGCGCTGTTTAATCTCGCGGTACGCCGTGCAAAACTCCGGATTATCCACCTGTTTTTCCAGCCCCTGAAGCGCATCCAAATCGTTGAGCCAGGGCTGATTAAGCGTTTTTCCGATAAGCGCCGCCAGTCGGGGATTACACTGATGAATCCAGCGGCGTGGCGTGATGCCATTGGTGACGTTGTGGAATTTTTCCGGCCACAGGGTGGCGTATTCCGGGAACAGATCGTCTTTTACCAGCCGCGAGTGCAGGGCGGCCACGCCGTTTACCGCAAAGCAGGTCACCACGCATAAATTGGCCATGCGCAGCTGCTTACCGTGCACGATGGCCAGTTTCGACCAGACGGCCTTGTTACCAGGCCACTGCCGGTTAACCGCCTCTTTGAGCTGGGTATTGATGGCGTTAACAATCTCCATGTGCCGCGGAAGCAGGCTGCGCACGATGTGGGTATCCCAACACTCCAGCGCTTCCGGCATCAGCGTATGGTTGGTGTAGGCAAAGGTGCGCTGGGTAAGGTGCCAGGCGTCCTGCCAACTGAGCTGATGGTCATCCAGCAATAGCCGCATCAGTTCAGGAATAGCCAGCGTTGGGTGCGTATCATTCAGCTGGATCACCTCATGATCCGGCAGGGTTTCAATGGCACGGCCCGCCAGACGGTGACGACGAAGGATGTCTGCCAGCGAACAGGCGCACTGAAAATACTGCTGCATCAGGCGTAGTTTTTTTCCTGCCTGATGGTTGTCGTTGGGGTAAAGCACTTTGGTCAGTTTTTCCGCATTAATGCCTTGCTTTTCCGCTCGTAAAAAAGCGCCGCCGTTAAACGTTTTGAGATCGAAAGGGTGCGCATGTTTTGCCTGCCACAGCCGCAGAGGCTGCGTGAGGCCATTCTCAAAGCCCACGACCGGCAGATCCCAGGCTTCGCCCTCCAGTTGAAACGCAGGCTGCCAGTGCGTTTTACCATTCTCTGCCACGACTTTGCCGCCCAGGCCTACCTGCACCGTTAGCGCAGCATTATGTGTAAACCAGGGATAGCGGTCGCGCTGCCAGTCGTCGGGCAGTTCATCCTGTTCACCTTCGACAAAGCGCTGACGAAACAGGCCATATTGGTAGTTCAGGCCATAGCCTGTTGCGGGCTGACCCACCGTGGCCATCGCGTCCAGAAAACAGGCCGCCAGCCTGCCCAGTCCGCCATTGCCCAGCGCCGGATCGCTCTCGCTTTCCAGCACCTCGCTCAGCGAAACATCCCACTGCTTCAGTGCCGTATTAACGCCGTCGAACCACCCTAAGTTGAGCAGGTTGTTGCCGGTCAGTCGCCCGGTGAGAAACTCCATAGAGAGGTAATTCACATGGCGCAAATCGCCGGATGCCGGTCGGGCGGGCAGCGCGTTGAGCATTTCTGCCAGCGCGCCGCTCAGAGCCTGCCACCACTGATATGGCGTCATTTCTCCTGCATCATGCAGGCCAAAGCGTTGCCACTGGCGCGTCAGCGCAGCGTCAAAACGGGAACGTTCAAAAGGGTGCTGTGTCATAGCCGGTTGTCCTGTCGACAAAGAATGGGAATGAGGATGAGTCTGCCCTTGCGCGCGGAATCGCTCATCCTCCTGGCAAAAGTTCCGTCAGGATGAGGGCAAGGGAGGAGACGGTGAGGCAAGTCTGAAAATTTCACTTAAGTGTGATTAGACTCGCTTTTGTGAAGATTCGCTAAAGCGTCCGCTTGCTTTATCAGGAGGGATAGCTGAACGTGTGAGGAATAATTACGAAGCGTAAAAAAATGATGCGCCAGACGTTAACGGAGAAGCGTGCGTACATGTTAATCCCCTCTAAACTCAGCCGTCCTGTCCGCCATGAAGCCACGGTGAAACGGGAGCGGCTGATACGAAAACTTTCCGCTGCAGGTAACTACCGCCTGGTGCTGGTAACCAGTCCTGCAGGCTATGGCAAAACCACCCTGATATCGCAGTGGGCTGCAGACAAAGCCGATTTGGGCTGGTACTCCCTGGATGAAAGTGACAATCAGCCAGAGCGTTTTGCGGACTATTTAATTGCCGCCCTGCAGCAGGCCACGCACGGCAGCTGTAGCCGGAGCGAAGCGCTGGCAAACAAACGGCAGTACGTGAATCTGAATGCGCTGTTTACGCAGATTTTCAATGAGCTTCATGCCTGGCATCAACCGCTGTGGCTGATTATCGATGATTACCATCACATCACCAATCCGGTGATTCATGAAGCGATGCGTTTCTTTTTACGCCATCAACCTGAAAACGTTACCCTGGTGGTGCTTTCGCGTAATCTTCCCCAGTTGGGGATCGCCAACCTGCGCGTTCGCGAGCAGTTGATGGAGTTGAGCAGTCAGCAACTGGCGTTTACCCATCAGGAGGCGCAGCAGTTTTTCGATGCCCGCCTGCCTGCGCCGCTGGAGTCCGAAGATGCGGGGCGCCTGTGTGATGACGTTGCAGGCTGGGCCACGGCGCTGCAGCTTATCGCGCTCTCGGCCCGACAGGGGGCGGGCGCGGCCCAGCACTCCGCGCGTCGCCTGTCAGGGATCAATGCCAGCCACTTAACCGATTATCTGGTTGAGGAAGTGCTGGATAACGTCAGTCTGACCACGCGCCATTTTCTGCTGAAAAGTTCGCTGCTGCGTTCGCTTAACGCGCCGCTGATTACCCAGGTGACAGGCGAGGATAACGGCCAGTGCTGGCTGGAAGACATTGAGCGGCAGGGGCTGTTTCTGCAGCGGATGGATGACTCCGGCCAGTGGTTTAGCTATCACCCTCTGTTTGGCAGTTTCCTGCAACAGCGTTGCCAGTGGGAACTGGCTGCCGAACTTCCGGCGCTGCATCGGGCGGCGGCAACCAGCTGGATGGCGCAGGGCTTCCCGAGCGAGGCGATTCATCATGCGCGTGCTTCCGGTGACGCGGAGATGCTGCGTGATGTGTTAACCGAGCACGCATGGTCGCTGTTTAATCAAAGCGAGCTGCCTTTACTGGAGTCCTCGCTGAATGCACTGCCTTGGGCGATGCGGCTCGATAATCCCAGCCTGGTGTTGTTACAGGCCTGGCTGATGCAAAGCCAACACCGCTACGCAGAGGTGAACAGCCTGCTGGCCCGATTTGAGCAGGAAAGCCAGTGCGAAATTGATGCGGTATTACGCGGTGAATTTAACGCGTTACTGGCGCAGGTCGCCATTAACGATGGCAATGCCGATGAGGCGGAACGCCTGGCGATGCTGGCGCTGAATACGCTGCCTGAGAGCCGCCACTACAGCCGTATCGTGGCAACCTCGGTACATGGCGAAGTCATGCACTGTAAAGGCGAGCTGAGTAACTCGCTGGAGTTGATGCGCCAGACAGAGCAAATGGCGCGGCGGGATGAAGCCTGGCACTATGTGCTCTGGAGCCTGATCCAGCAAAGCGAAATTTTGTTTGCTCAAGGCTTTCTGCAAACGGCGTACGAGACTCAGCAGCGGGCCTTCGTGCTGGTCAAAGAGCAGCATCTTTCACACTTTCCGCTGCATGAGTTTCTGTTGCGTATCCGCGCCCAGCTGCTGTGGGCCTGGGGCAGGCTGGATGAAGCCGAGCAGGCGGCACGCGAGGGCATGAAAGTGCTGCAGGGTTATCAGCCTCAGCAGCAAATACAGTGCCTGGGCTTATTGGTGCAAAGCGCAATTGCCCGGGGCAACCTGGACAACGCACGCAGCCTGTTGAACCGGCTGGAAAACCTGCTAAACAACGGCCGCTGGCACAATGACTGGCTCGCCAATGCCGATAAGGTCAGAGTGCTGTACTGGCAAATGACCGGCGATACGCAAAGCGCCAGTGAGTGGCTGCGTCAGACACCTAAACCGGCCTGCGCCAATAACCATTTTTTGCAGGGCCAGTGGCGAAACGTGGCACGGGCACAGATTTTGCTCGGGCATTACACGCAGGCAGAAGTGATTCTCGACGAGCTTAATGAAAATGCGCACCCCTTGCAGTTAATGAGCGATCTCAACCGTAATGTACTGCTGCTGAACCAGATTTACTGGGAAACCGAACAGCGTGCAAAAGCGCAGCATGCGTTGCTGGATGCGCTCCGGCTGGCTCGCAGCACGGGGTTCATTAGCCACTTTGTGGTGCAGGGCGAATCCATGGCGCAACAGCTGCGTCAGTTATTGCAGTTGAATACCCTTGATGAGCTGGATAACCACCGGGCGCGCCGCATCCTTAACGAGATCAATAAGTATCATCGTCACAAATTTGCCCATTTTGATGAAGGCTTTGTCAGCCGTTTGCTGAATCATCCTGACGTGCCCGAGCTGATTCGTACCAGTCCGCTAACGCAGCGTGAATGGCAGGTGCTGGGGCTGATCTATTCCGGCTACAGTAACGAGCAGATTGCGGCGGAGCTGGACGTAGCCTCAACCACGATCAAAACCCATATCCGGAATCTTTATCAGAAGCTGGGGATTACGCATCGGGCTGAGGCGATGACTCAGGCGCAGTCGATGCTGAAAATGATGGGTTACGTCTGAGAAAGGCAACAGGCAGCGACGCGCTGCCTGTTCGCGCGGTTTAGTTAACCCGACGTGTATCAGGCATCAGTAACGTGGCAAATCCCAGCAGCGGAAGAAAGCCACAGGCGTTATACACGGTAGTGATACCGTACGCGTCAGCCAGTTTCCCCAGCGCCGCCGCCGCAATCCCGCCAATGCCAAACATGGTGCCGAACATAATCCCGGCCACCATCCCGGTACGGCCGGGCAACACTTCCTGCGCGTACACGACCAGCGCCGCAAATGCCGATGAAAAGACCAGGCCGATACAAACGGTCAGCACCACGGTCCAGAACAAATTGGCATGCGGCATCAGCAGCGAGAACGGGATAACACCCAGAAACGAGATCCAGACAACCGCTTTGCGGCCAATGCGATCGCCAATCGGTCCGCCGGCCAGCGTGCCAACCGCGACGGCGGCCAGAAAGGTAAACAGGTAGATCTGCGCCTGCGGAATCGGGAGCTGAAAGCGCTCAACCAGGTAAAAAATGTAGTAGTTACTGATTGAGGCAATATAGGTAAATTTTGCCAGCAGCAGCACGCCAACCACGGACAACGCCACTTTGACGTCCCGCGAAGAAAGCGACCGCAGCGCCTGAAGGTTGTGTTTTTTCATGTGCGCATGGCCGTGTTTCACCGTCCAGCGGCTGATGCCGGAAAGAATAATGACCGCAAACAGCGCAATGATCATCAGCCAGCCAACCGCTATCTGTCCATGCGGAATAATCAGCATCGCCGCCACTAAAGGCGCAAACGCCGTGCCAATATAACCGCCGACCTGAAACGTTGACTGTGCCGTACCAAAGCGGCCGCCCGATGCCATTCTTGCAACCCGCGAGGCTTCCGGGTGAAAGGTTGCAGAGCCAACGCCAATCAGCGCCGAAGCAACCAACACCACGGAGAAGTGCGGGGCCATCGCCAGGAGTCCGATGCCAATCAGGGTCGAAACCATGCCAGACGGCAGCAGCCAGGGTTTGGGATGTTTGTCGGTGTACAGGCCGATCCAGGGCTGCAACAGCGACGCCGTCATCTGATAGATCAGCGTGATCAAACCAATCTGCGCGTAGCTCAGCGTAAAGTTGGTTTTCAGCAAGGGATAAATCGATGGCAGCATGGCCTGGATAAAATCGTTACAGCAGTGGGAAAATGCGACCGCGCCAAGAATCGACACCAGAATCTTCTGGCTGTCGTCAACGGTGGGGGGCAGATCCGGCTGGCTTGATTTTACGTCACTGGTGTAATCAGACATGAAGATTTCCGCTTAAGGCTTTACGTTTATTGACGTATCTTACTCCACGAAAAAATGGCGGTGCTGACAAACGTGCTATTTATGGCAAATTAGTAAAATAATTGTTAATGCTCATAACGTTTTACTCAGACAAACCGACACAGGCTTATCCTTGTACACACCATAGCGCGCGGTTTGTTGATAGCCGTGACGCTGATAAAACGCTACCGCACGGGTATTAACGACGCGGGTAGAAAGGCGAATTGCCTTGTAGCCGCGCGCCCGGGCAAGCTGCTCTAGGGCTGACAGCAGCGCCGCGCCGGTTCCCGCGTGCTGTCGGGTTGAAAACATGCGTTTCAGTTCGGCGGTTTCAGCGGAAACATGCACGAGTGCGCCGCAGCCAAGAGCGTTACCCACTTCATCGGTGGCAAGTATCCACAGCGCCCCGTCTGATGGCGTAAAGTGATGGGTTCCGTTGTCGCCGGTTATTGCCAACAGCTCGGCTGACAGGCGGGCCGTCAGCGTCTTTAGCGCGGGTGCGCTGCCGGGGACGATGTCGGTATGTATCATGGAGTCTGCCCCCAACGGCTGCGCAGATAATTCACGGCATCCTGCGTTTGCGGCTGATTCAGGAAATCTTCACGAAACAAGATGGTGCCATCAATCTGCGGGAGGGAATCGTTAAGATCCAGCTGTCTTTTCAGCTCCGGCACGCCACCGTTAATTGTCCATTCCGGCTCATTTTTCGCCGGCACGCCAACCTTGTATAAGGCGATACCGATATACAGGCGAGTTTTGGTCGGCTTGACCACGTTAGCCCACCAGTTTGCCAGCACATCATAGCGGGCAGCGCTGCGCGAGAAGGGCCAGTAGATTTGCGGCGCGATATAGTCCAGCAACCCTTCCTGCACCCAACGGCGCGTATCCGCGTAAGATTCATCGTAAGCGGCCGCGCCGCGCGTGTCTGAGCCTGCCGCATCATGTGAGCGGTTGCGCCAGACGCCCGCAGGGCTGACGCCAAATTCTACATTCGGCTTGAGCTGCTTGATGGTGTGGGAAACCTGCTCGATTAACAACTGTGTATTATGTCTGCGCCAGTCTGCTTTGGACGCAAAGCCCTGACCGTATTTAATAAAGGTCTGGCTGTCGTTCAGGGCAGAGCCGGGAGACTCGGCATAGAAGTAATCGTCAAACTGCACACCATCGATGTCATAACGCTTGACCACCTCAGCCACAATACTGGTTATCCAGTCACGGGCATCAGGAATGCCCGGATCGAGCACATAGCGATCCCCCGCGGTACGAATCCAGTCACGATGGAGCACAAATACGCTGGCAGGATGTTGCGACAGCGTGCGGTTTAGCTCGGCTACTGTTGAAGGTTTGGTATTCACCGATACACGGTAGGGATTGAACCAGGCATGTACCCGCATACCGCGCCTGTGCGCTTCATCGAGCATGAACTGCAGCGGGTCAAAGCCCGGATTCTGCCCAATTTTCCCGGTCATCATGTCTGACCAGGGCAGGATTTTTGAGTCCCAGAGCGCGGTTCCGTCAGGTTTAACCTGGAAGAACACCGTGTTGATTCCCAGACTTTTCAGTTTATCCAGCTTATCCGACAACGCTTTTTTCTGCACCCGGATGCGCACGTCGTCGCTGCTGATATTCACCGAGGCGAGCGGCGGCCAGTCGAGGCGTGAAACCGTGGTGAGCCAGACGCCGCGCATGGGTGCGTTGTGCGGCACCGGTTGAGAAGGCTGCGCAGGTTTGCTGGCGGGCGGAAAAGGCGTAACCAGTGACTTAGGCGGCGTCGAGGCACAGCTGACCAGCAGTAAAGCCGAGGCTAACAGGCCGGGTTTTACCGCCGCGTTAAGGCGGAAAAGATCGCGAAGGCTGATGATGATAAACTCCGTGTAGCGCAGTCCTTGATGCAGGCTATTCTGATCCTATTTGCCGCAAAGTCAATCAGCCCTGCCAGCATCTGGTCACGCAGTTTGCCTTACCCGGCGTCTGAACTTTTTATGCTGATGCGTAACCTGAGCAAAGGAGCGATAAATGAAAACATTTAAAGGCAATAAACAGTCATTGCCGGTTCGCTATTGCAAACAGTGCCAGAAACCGATGACCTGGCGCAAAAAGTGGGAAAAGTGCTGGGAAGAGGTGCAATATTGCTCCGAGCGCTGCCGTCGGCAGCGGCGAGCCACAAATGCCGATGCCTGAAAGCCGTTAAAATCCTGTGGTTTTGCCTGCGATAACCCGCCATGTAACATTTAGCAAAAGTTATCCTGGCTTTTACATCACTGTTCCCACGCACCAACGCAATTACTGTACCAGGCTTAAAGAAAAGCCAATAACAGTGATTATGGAGCAATATGAAAGAGCAAGAGAGCACATCAGGCATTCATACCTATGACGGTGCGGCGGGCGGCTGGGGCGCGTTAAAAGCTGTGGCCGGTGCCATTCGCGGACAGATGGCGGTAACCCAGGATGTCATTGCGCTGTTCAAGGTCAACCAACCTGAAGGGTTTGACTGTCCGGGCTGCGCCTGGCCCGATCCCAAACATACTTCATCGTTTGAGTTCTGTGAAAACGGCGCAAAAGCGGTTTCCTGGGAAGCGACCAGCAAACGCACCACACCTGAATTTTTTGCGGCGCATACCGTTACCGAGCTATGGGGGCGTAATGCCCATGAGCTTGAAGGCGAGGGCAGACTGACGCATCCAATGAAGTATGATCCCGCCAGCGATACCTATCAGCCCATTGCATGGGAAACGGCCTTTAACGAAATTGGCGAGCGACTGCGGAGTTATCAGGATCCCGACAGCGTGGAGTTTTACACCTCCGGCCGCGCCTCTAACGAAGCGGCGTTTCTCTGGCAGCTGTTTGCCCGCGAGTTTGGGACCAACAATTTCCCCGACTGCTCAAACATGTGCCATGAGCCAACCAGTGTAGGCTTACCCGAATCCATTGGCATCGGCAAAGGCACGGTGGAGCTGGATGATTTTGACCACTGTGATCTGGTGATTTGCATCGGTCACAATCCTGGAACCAACCATCCCCGCATGCTGGCAACCTTGCAGGAGGTGTCAAAACGCGGTGCCAAAATCGTCGCCATCAATCCACTGCGCGAGCGCGGTCTTGAACGTTTTACCGCGCCACAGAGTCCGGTTCAGATGATAACCCTCAGCTCAACGGAACTCGCCTCAACCTATTATAAAATTCGGGTAGGCGGCGATGCCGCGATGCTGAAAGGCGTGATGAAATGTTTGTTGGCGATGGATGATGAAGCTAAAGCGAACGGCAACCCTGGCATCTTCGATGAGACCTTTATTGAACAACATACGCAAGGCATTGACGCGTTAAAGGCCGATTTGGCTACGACAGACTGGGATCATATCCTGAAAGTGTCCGGTATGACGCGCGAGCAAATCCAGCATATTGCTCACCTTTATGCCAATGCTGAACGCACAATCATTTGCTACGGCATGGGGATTACCCAGCACCAGTATGGAACGCAAAATGTTCAGCAGATTGCCAATCTGCTACTGTTGCGCGGCAATATGGGCAAGAAGGGCGCTGGAATCTGCCCTTTGCGCGGTCACTCTAACGTGCAGGGCGATCGTACCGTTGGCATCACTGAGATTCCCTCCGAAAGCCTGTTGAACAGTCTTGAAAAGGTTTTTGGCTTCAAGCCACCGGCCAAACATGGTCACAGTGCGGTACAGGCCGTTCAGGCGATACGGGATGGCAAAATCAACGCGTTGCTCTGCCTCGGTGGTAACCTGGCCGAAGCGATGTCCGATCCCCAGGTGACGTTCCCTGCCATGCGCAAGCTGGACATGGTCGTGCATATGGCCACCAAGCTGAATCGGTCGCATTTGCTTCTGGCAAAACACAGCTATCTGTTCCCGGTGTTAGGCCGCACAGAGATCGATCGGCAGCAATCCGGCGCGCAGAGCGTCACGGTTGAAGACTCCATGTCGATGGTGCACGCATCACGCGGTACCCTTGATCCTGCCTCACCGCATCTGAAATCCGAACCCGCGCTGGTTGCCGGCCTGGCGAAAGCCACGCTGCCGGGCACGGTAGTGGACTGGGACAGCATGATCGCCGATTACAGCCTCATTCGCGACGCCATCGAGAAAGTGGTGCCGGGCTTTGAAAACTTTAATGAGCGCCTCCAGCAGCCGGGCGGGTTTCGTTTACCCAACGGCGCCTCCGAGCGAGTCTGGCACACGTCGTCGGGCAAAGCGCAGTTCCTGGTCATGGAAGGCATTAATGAAGATCCGCGCTCGCTGAAGTGCCACGACCTGGTGTTGACGACATTGCGCAGCCACGACCAATATAACACCACGCTGTACGGCCTTGACGACCGCTATCGCGGAATCAAAGGACGCCGTGATGTGTTGTTTATCAGTGAAAATGAGGCGGAAAAAAACGGTGTCCGCATGGGCGATCGGGTGAATGTGATTGCGCTGGATCCTGACGGAAACCCAACGCATCGTCGTATTGATAATCTCACCATTGCCGTACACGACATGGCTGAAGGTTCGGTCGCAGCTTATTATCCCGAGGCTAACGTACTCATACCGCTGGACAGCTACGACACGAAAAGCGGTATTCCTTCCTATAAAAGCACCCCGGTAATGATGGAACTGGCCCAGACAGAGGCGCCAGCGGATAGCGCAACGCGCCGCTAAGGGTTTTCTGCTGGTCTAAACCAAACCTTAACGAACGGCCATCTGAGTGGAAATCTCTACTCAGATGGCTATACAATCGCCGGGAACTTTACTCATGAGGCAATCAACCTTGGACACAAGTCCCGAACGATTACACCTGGCTTCTGCAGTAAGATAGTCTTCTGGCTGTCTTAACTGCGCGTTAAGATGGCGGCTCAATCTTCCCTCCATGACGTGATGTGCTCTGTGCATCAGCGCCCGCTGTAATCCATTTTATTCATCTTTATTTTTCCGTACTGCGCATACGTGCGTGGCGGAGAGAGGTTTATCATGGACTGGAAAATCTTTTTACTGCGCGTGTCGGCTGCGCTGATTCTTGGCGCGCTGATTGGCAGCGAACGCCAACTGCGCCAACGTATGACCGGCTTGCGTACGAATGCGCTGGTGAGCACCGGCGCCTGCTTGTTTGTTCTTATGACCCAATGTGTGCCGGGCATTGCCAGCGACGCGACGCGCGTTGCCGCCTATGTGGTTTCTGGTATTGGTTTTCTCGGCGGCGGGGTGATTATGCGCGACGGATTAAACGTTCGTGGCCTGAACACTGCCGCCACCTTGTGGTGTACCGCGGCCGTTGGGGTGCTGTGCAGCATGGGATTATTGCTTGAAGCCGCGATTGGCTGCATGGTGATTCTGTGCGCCAATATCCTGCTGCGCGAGCTGGCGCTGGGCATTAATCGTCAGTCCATCGTCTCCGCCGACGAAGCGGTGCAACATTATAAAGTACAAATTGTCTGTCTGGCTCAGGATGAAGTTCAGGTACGCAGCCTGATGCTGCACAGCCTGGGCAACAGCGGCTTGCGCCTGCAGTCGCTCCATAGCGAAGATATGGATCCGCCACATCGTATGGAAGTGAATGCTGAAGTGATGGGACAGCCCAGCATGACCGGACAGCTGGAAAGTCTGGTGAGCCGCATCAGCCTGGAGAAAGGTGTCAGTTCCGTGCGCTGGCAGGTGTGCGGGTTGGATCCGAGTGAAAACGGATAGAACAAAAAACAGGCGTCGCTACGTGAATTCTGAGGAACGGGCAGGGGAAGTATGGGTCAGAATTGGCGTAGCGTCGCTATCCTGCTTTTAAAATACTTAGCTAAAGACATCCAAAATTTAATTTTTATGTAAAATAAAATGCTGAGGAAAACGCCTTTAAGTATATCTTATTTTGGCATGAGATATCTGAACATAAAATAAAGAGTTAACAACCTCGGGGGGGGTGTTAATCTCGCTAATGTTTTTCTTTCTTAATACATTAAAGAGATGTGTTTGTGTTACTAGATGTATATTTTTATATTTTAATGTTGGATGTTGTGTCAATAAATTTCCGTCATTGGGGTGTAATTGCGCAATTCAATTCAAGAGGCTAATGGATTTCCGTATTTAAACAGAGTGTAAACAAAGGGTAGGAAAAAAATTATCTAATAAGAAATTCATTATGATTTTATTTATTTTGAACATGCTCAAATTAACCATGTTTTAGTTTAACATTTACCAGTCAAGTTTTTGAGCGTTTTAAATTTACGACTCATGAGAGCGGTTTATGTTTTTAATAAATTATAGGTTTGATGTTAAAAAAAGGAAGTTTTTCCGCCACGGCTTCATCATTATAAAGGATACGGAATGTCGCACTTTATACATTCATTCATTTTCTGTTCTACATTCGCATTGAGTACTCTGGCTACCAAAGCCTATTCCTCTGATCATATCAGCGCCTCAGCGTGGAGAGAGACAAAGGAAACTGCCTATCCAACGCTCTGTGATAAACATCAGATTGAATTATTCTCATGCCCTGATAAATCACGGCACACTATTGCATTGTGCATGACTAGAAAAGATGAATTGATAAGCTTTGTCTACCGGCAGCATCGAATAAAGAAAAGCATTCAGCTGAACAGCATCCAACGGGCTATGGATAGCCCGTCAAATGGACCATCTACCATATTGCAAGCTGAAACAGGAAAAGGCTTATTTCGATTTTATCTTGATGAAAATTCTTCAGATTCAGATGAAAATTATCCAGGAGTGGTGACTCTGAACGGAAAGGTCGCTTTCGCATGCATCCACGACCAGAGAACATATCGAACCCCTACATATATTATTAAATCGAAACAAGGTGAAGATGATCTGGTAAATCTCTGGCATATTAAATTCAATGCTTTTTTTGAAAAAGAACAAAAAGATAATCCAGAATTGCATGAAGATAAAATGTATGATCTATGGGGATCATGGCCGAAGTAATCATTTAATTTGTAAGCGAGTGCATTTTAAATTAAGAGTGAATTAAGGATTACTTAAACCGATTATGCCGTTAAGTCAATGATGAGGAAAAAATGGGATTTTGTAAGGAAAAAAAAGAAAGTAATTATAAATTCAGAAAAAAAGTAAAGCCAACTATGTTTACATTGGTTTTACTCCTGTCACTTCCTGGTGCTTATATATATTTTGACTTCACAAAATACAGCGCTCTTGGCCATTTAAACTCAACAACAGAATTCATTATTATTATTTTATATGTACTGATTTTCTTTTTTAGCTTAATAAAAATGAAGTGGCATTATTTATTTGTTCTTGTGTTGTCAGTTACCATGGTCGTTATTTATCCTTATTCAGGTTTGAAAGATTTAATTATTCATAAAGGATTTTATACACTTAGAGGTCAGTTTTATAAAAACTTATCACACTGTGCTCTGGAACATTATGGTAAAAATCAGGAGCAAACACTCGCCTATTGTTTTAGAACATACCCTGAAATAGAGGGGGGGGGATTATGATGTTTTTTATAATACTGGTGGAGAATTGATGTTACCGGAAGATAGTCGTTCTTGCTCGTGGTATAAAGCCTGGTACTCAATTGCCAGAGAAAAGAATGACAGCATACTCTACGGTGTTGCTAAAGAAATAAGTATGCCTTCAATACTCTTTAAAACATCTGATGTTGGTCATTCTTTTTACGCTGTTGAATATGATTTGTTTGATAAAAATTTCAATTATTACCCCAGCTATCACTGCGCCATAAAATAAAAAATTAACAGCAATCTTAAGGAAAAATAATGGAAAAACTAGGTGCCACATCAATTTTTACAGTGTCAGGCTTCGATGCTAACAATGTAGGACATCCAGTTGTAGACGCACATTTCATAGTTGATATGACCTGCTCCCCGTTGATTAATACACCGTGATGTTAGTAATGTCTTCATAAGCCACATGAGGACATCCCCATGAAGAAGCGATTTTCCGACGAACAGATCATCAGTATTCTCCGCGAGG
>Ga0157367_1000093_pt1 | contig 43243 bp, 30 predicted proteins | sample AttbisABBM2_FD_113142 | JGI IMG/M metagenome (GOLD analysis project Ga0157367, IMG submission 113142) | Fungus gardens microbial communities from leaf cutter ant in Botucatu, State of São Paulo, Brazil - Atta bisphaerica ABBM2 | ecosystem: Host-associated > Fungi > Mycelium > Unclassified ... | reverse complement strand
GTGAAGGTGCCGGAGCCGAAGTTCAGCTCGCAGACGAAGGACAAGCTGGTGTCGTCCGAAGTGCGGGCGCCGGTTGAAGAAGTCGTCGCGAAGGCGCTGGAAGAGTTCCTGCTCGAAACGCCGCTCGACGCGAAGATCATCTGCGGGAAGATCGTTGAGGCTGCTCGGGCGCGTGATGCTGCTCGGAAGGCGCGTGAGATGACGCGCCGGAAGGGCGTGCTCGACGGCGTCGGCCTGCCGGGCAAGCTCGCGGACTGCCAGGAGAAAGACCCGGCGAAGTGCGAAATCTACATCGTCGAGGGTGACTCGGCAGGCGGGTCGGCCAAGCAGGGGCGTGACCGGAAGTTCCAGGCCATCCTGCCGCTGCGCGGCAAGGTGCTGAACGTCGAGAAGGCGCGCTACGACAAGCTGCTGTCGTCGGAGCAGATCGTCACGCTCGTGACCGCGCTCGGCTGCGGCATCGGCAAGGACGATTACAACCTCGACAAGCTGCGCTATCACCGCATCATCATCATGACCGACGCGGACGTCGACGGTGCGCACATCCGCACACTGCTGCTCACGTTCCTCTATCGCCAGATGCCAGACATGATCGAGCGCGGGTATGTGTATATCGCGCAGCCGCCGCTTTACAAGATTAAGGCAGGCAAGGACGAGCGGTATCTGAAGGACGATACGGAGCTGAACGCGCATATGCTGCGGTTGGCGCTGCAAGGGTCGGAACTGGTGCCTGGTGAGAATTCGGCGGCGATTTCCGGCGATGCGCTCGGGGAGCTGGCGCGGTCGTACCTGCTGTCGAAGAGCGTGATCGAGCGGTTGAGCCGGTTGTATGATCCGGCCGCGCTGGAAGCGGTCATGGATGGGGTGGCGATTGATCTCTCCAACGAGGCTTCGACGGAGGCTTCGGCGAAGGCGCTGCATGCGGCGTTGCATGATGACGCGCTCAAGAACGACGTGCGTGTTGTGCCTTCGTATGACCCGGTTCGTGAGCAACGGTCGCTGCATGTCGAGCGGACGCATCACGGGAATGTGCGGGTTTCGGTCATCGACCAGGAGTTCCAGCACACGGCGGATTATCAGCAGCTCGTGACCACCGCGAATACGTTCAAGGGGCTTATCGGGGAAGGTGCGGTCATCAAGCGCGGTGAGCGCAGCATGGCCGTGGCGGACTTCAAGAGCGCGATGAAGTGGCTGCTGGCGGATGCGGAACGCAACGTCTCCAAACAACGCTATAAGGGTCTCGGCGAGATGAACCCCGAGCAGCTGTGGGAAACGACGATGGATCCGGCAGTGCGGCGTCTGCTGCGTGTGCAGATCGAGGATGCGATTGCTGCGGACGGGATCTTTACTACGCTGATGGGGGATGACGTCGAGCCGCGGCGGGCGTTTATCGAGTCGAATGCGTTGCGGGCGGGGAATATTGACGTCTAACGTAGCTTCCTGTCGAATGTCACTATTTGTGGAAAGAGTGTCACAAATGGCGAAAACCGAATGCATATTTAGTGAAAATTCTTTGACAATTTCGAGCGGGATCCGCACCGTTTCCCGGATGCCAGCTGTTTAGGGGACGTACAACGCCATAACTAAACATTCCAGACAGTTCTGCGGTATTCCGCAAACCCCGCGCCCCGTAAGGCTCGCGGGGTTTTTTGTTACCATTCGTGGACTATGGATTCCGTTGAGAGTCGAGGCATTCGGCGCACGTTAAGGGGGTATCAGAAAGCTAGGGCGTTCGCATCTTTCGGCGATCAACTCGAAAAGCACGCTCGTTTCGGCGCGATCCTTTCGGGCGTGCGACAGGTCGTCCAGGATGATCGGATCACAGCGGTCGAACCCGGCGAGCGCTGAAGGCAGTTTCAGACTTTGATACGCGGCCTGTAGTTTCTGCACGATCTCACTGGTACGCGTGCGCAGCATGCGGCAACAGCCATTCTCGGGCGGGAATGACGTGTTTCCAGATAGCGGCATAACCGTCGCCGCGATCGACCGACTCGTCCATCATCCGACAGTCTTCGAAATGAACGTCGAAAGTTATCTCCGTCGTACGGTCAGCGACAAACAGGCCGGGCGGAGTCGAAAATCATCCAGCGACAATCACATAGAAGGAGCGACAACCGTGATCGAATAACTGCATTGCATATGCATGCACCATTTGATCAAACTTACACCACTGGTATTTTTTTAGTTCCACATTTATTCTACGTTGTCCGCAAGACTCACGTAGAAACCGGCTTGTCCTGTGATCGCTGTGGCGTGCCACTTCTAACTATTGTGTGCCGCATTTTAATCGGTCCCGTTTACGGGTCTGGCGGAAATGTGAATCAACAACCGTCTATAAAAGGGCCATACCATGCTACCCGCGCCGTTCAGTGTGCGAACGCCGACGCCTCGTTTCTTTGCCACATCTCCGGGCGAGGAGTTGTGGTTGGCGTTACGGGACCTCTACGTCCATGGAGCGGACGGACTCTTGGGTGGTGATTTATTCACGACCACAAGATGGGCGGAGCCTTCAGGGGCGTTGGCGCATTTTCTTGCTGACGTAACTCTCGCCCTCGCCGTCTACAAAATCATGAAGGCTGGGAGGCGGATAGAGATCGAGGACGGTCTTGAAGGGAACGCTCTTCATTCAGCGGAGGGGGAGGAATTATTTTTACAGCGAATGCGTTCGTACCTCGTCGAGTATTTAGGTATCGGCTTTCTTGACCGAGGCGGCCTGCAAATCATTCCGGATCTCGCGCTTCGGTCTCTCAGGGTCTCGCGGAACGAAATACAAAAAACCGCCCGCTCGCTCGCGCTGGCCGAGGCAACGGTCGATGGCAGAATACTATGCTATTGCTGCGGCACCGATATGCTCTTTCGAACCGGTGGGACTAAAAGCAATATCCCGTTGGACCACGTTTGGCCCCGGTCTCTCGGCGGCGTCAGCACCGAATCGAATCTTCTTCCGATATGCGAGGACTGCAATGGAGCAAAAACGGACCGTTTATCTTGGGGGGTCTTCGGTGTCGTTCAAGATTATGCTGCGGCAACACAATCGCAGGATGCCGATCTGCTACTTAGCCTAGCTCTTCGACGAAGAGCAGCGACAAAACTGGCGGAAGAGAAGTACATCACACTCAAGCAGGCGTTTCTCCTGTTGGGACCCGTGGAGGCACTCGCTTCAGTCGACCCCGATGAGGCTCGGTTGTTCTTCAATCTGATGGCTCACAACCCTAATCATCTTTCATCTCTTTGGTAAATTAAATGGCAACCTATAAATATCCCGCGATAGTCTACCGTCAGAGAGGTACTGCCCAGCAGCTTTTTTGTGTGTTTTCGGCTCGGGTCGGAGAGGTGCAACTATGGTCGACAGTTGATCGCCTTACGCCGGAAAATAAAGGAGGTGTACAACGAGAAAGGAAAGATGCCAGAGTAGATGCGATTGGTGACTTTTTTAAAGCAGACGATAGAAATACGATACCAACGTCAATCATTATCGCTATTCCGAGAGCGAGCTTGGATTTCGGCGGCATAGAGACAAAAGACATATCGACGCAGCCCGTTCCGGTCGAAATCTCAATCGATGTGCCAGACGGGCAACCGGCGCCTGGGTTGATTATCGATGGGCAACACCGAACTTACGGAATCGCAAAATACGATTCGAATGTTCCTGTGAACGTCGTGGCAATCGTTGGTGCTGGCGACGATGAAATTGCATTTCAATTTATCGTTATCAACAACAAGGTTAGTAAAGTTAGTCCGGACCACATCAAAGCGCTGAAACTCGAGTATACGGATGCCAACCTTGACTCACGCCTTACCCGGTCAGCGCGTATGCGCTCGAGCGGCGCCCCGGCATACCTAGAACAAATTGATACGCAGGATGACAGTCCATTCAAGGGGATGCTCAAATGGCCTAGAAATGAGGTGGACTCGAAGAGATCGATTCCATTGAACGCCTTTGAAATGGCACTGATGCATATCGCATCAAAGCGTCTTGATCAAGTCGGCGAGGCAGAGGTAAGCAGCTCCGATTTTGTGGTTCGATTCTTTATTGAGATGTGGAAGCAAGTCAAGTTGTCGTGGCCAACGCTTTGGGACGACCCGTCATCACGGCTATTGAAAAAGGTGGGGGTTGTGTGTATGTCGCAATACCTGGTCGACACTCTGGTAACTTGGTCGCTGTCCCCATTCTCTAAAATTGACCTCACCGATCTCAATCAAGCGGGGGACGTGGTTATCGAGATATTGAAGCAACAGGAAATGGCATTTTGGACGTCCGAGTGGGATGCGACGAGCCTAGACACGAAGTCTGGAAGGGAGTGGGTGGTCGATTCACTTGCACGCATCCAATTTAACAAGTCGAAAAATCTCCCTTGGAATAAGAACGTTAGCTTGTCGCTCGGAAAGAAGGATTCAGCCTCGGACTAATCAAGGCGCGGCGAACGCCTTGCGTCGTTCACGACGGAAAATGCATCATATTAGACAAACAAGTCGCAACCACGATTGCGGCTTCCTCGAGTAATCGCCGGCTTCTCGTGTCAGCTTGGCCAGGAACCCTAACGGTGTTTCTTACTTTAAAGGGGGAGCTGTGTTTGAGAGGAACCAAATGCAACTCCCCCCAAATCCTTTATCTCCCGCAATTCGCCATAATTTTTGACAAAGGCAAGATGAAGATGAGTTCCGGACGGTGGAAGATTCACTCCTTATGGCTCCACTACCGCCACTAGCCCTTCGAGCTAACCTAATCCCTGAACTCGACGCATCACGCTTTCCACAATCCGCGTCGTACCGGTGCCCTGCACTTGGCACAGCGAGTCCGGATTCCTAAGCGCATCCTTGATACAAAAGAACGCCTGATGTGTCGCCACACTCGACACAAAGAACACGTAATCAGCGTGCCGCGCGTGCTGGCGCAGCCGGGGCGTACATTCGGTGTCGCAGTTCGTCGTGACCTTTAGCTTCGGATTGACCGCCTGCAGTACGTTCATCGCGCGTTGCGTCGCTTGGCTGTCCAAGCTATAGATCATCACGCGCGCCTCCGATGCCAATGTTTCCGGCTCGTCGAACTTTGCAACTTCCGGCGTCAGTATAGTGAATGGAATTGATGTCTCGCTGGCAAGCAGCCGCAACAATGCCTTTTGCGCATCGGCGAGGCGCGCAGAGTATTCGCTGCCAGCGCTCAGAATGGCGACGAGCAGCCGGTTGCGCGCCTGCTCGTCGCGCGTGGGCGCGATCATGAGTGCATCGGCAAGATCGAGCGCCCAAGGCATATAACGCGGCGAACGCGTCGCGTCGAATATGCTGAGCAGACGCTCCATAAGCTGAACATACTGATCAGGCGTAGGCCCCGCCATCACGACATGCAGCGCGGCCTGTTTGATCAAGTCCAACTCGCTCTCGCCGTAGCGATCGCGCACCCATATCGTATCGAGCAGGCTGCTGTACACTGGAATGAATGGCGCGTGCGGCTTCGTTCGCTCGACGATCCAACTGAACCAGACGGGCAAGAGCGCGTCGAAAGTGCCGGAGTTGCTAAGCACCTCATCCTCCATGGTCTGGACGAGGCGACGTGCCATGGCGCCATCGATCTTGGCGAGAGCGTCCGTGTTGGCGAGTTCGCGCCAGAACTCGACCACGTTGTCCGCGGCGGCTGATTCGCTCTCGGCTTCGATGCGCAGTTGCGCTTCCAGGCTTTCCGGTGGCTTAGTGGCGGCAAGACGCGTGACATCGCCGAGCAAGCGAGCGCGGGTTTGCTGCACGGCGGTAGATATCGCTGCGCCACTTGCCTGCACACGCGCGACGGCCTGTTCGGCGCGCGTGGGATCATCGATTTCCTTTGCGCAACGAAGCAGAGCACCCAGAACGTCCACGCTGTCTTCTAGCGACCACAGCAGATCATAGGCCTGTTCGTAGCGCTCCAGATCCATGTCCTCACGCGCAGCGTTAAAGCCGTGTTTGGGTGCGAGCGCCTGAATCAGCTTCCCGATGGCGAGCGTCGCGGGACCGAAGGCATTGTCGCCCAGTTTGGCGAGCCACTGCGTGCACAGATCGACGGAAGGCTGCGCTTGCGACAGTTCATGCAGAAGGAAGCACTTCAGCGCGGCGGGCCGACGTGACCGGCCGAGCGCGCGCAGCAGATGGCTCGCGGCCGGGCGAACCTCGGTCTCGAAGGCAGCCATGAGCAGGGCAACATCGCCCGATTGTTCCGTTGGACGAAGCCACGTCTCGTAGAGTGCCTCCCAAACGTCGCCGAAGGTTTCCGGCGGCAGACGCAGCTTGACCAGATACGGAAAGTTGTTGTGTGCGAGTATCTCGCCCCATCGTCCGAACGCTGCAGCGATGCGGATCTCGAGAAACGCCCGGTTCTCAGCACTCAGTCCATGCTGTTCGCGCAACGCCGCGACCGCCGCGCGGGCCTCGGGCTCGTTCTTTGCGAGCAGCGCCCAGTCGAACGCCGCGCGCAGTTGGGCGAAAGTGCGATGTTCCAGCGTCCGGCGTTCGGGGCGGCGTTCCAGCAGCGCCCAGTAGATGCGCCATTGTTCCGCGATGTGCTTGTCGAAGCTCGCGCGAATGGCGGTGAACCGCACAGCATGAAACCCGTGCTTCTCGAACACGTCATCGCCATGCGTACGCGCAACCATTGCGATATCGAAATCTGCGAAGCACGGGCCGATGAAGGCGTCCAGATCGGCCCGCACGGCGCGCTCGCCCGGCTTGTCACGCGCGCAAGCGTACCACGTGACCGGATCATCCACTGAGCTCCGGAAAGGCAGCAGTACGGGAAGATCGGTGCCGCCGTTGCGCGCGCGCTGGATCGCGTCGACGAGCGCTTCTGGAACCTCCTCGACGTTCTGCTCGCTGGCATCGCCGCACGGCGCGAACGGATTGGTGAAGAGATTGGGCGCCGTGAAGAATTCTTCGAGACACGCGGCGCCCGTCTGCGCGGGTTCGGACTGGACCTCAGATGCCATCGTCGTGGAACTCCATCTTGGCCTGGGCGATATGTTGCGGATTGAAGTCCAGCGTCACGACTTCCTCGTTGAGCGAGATGCCGCGTTCCGTAAAGTTCATCGACCCAGCGATCAACACGTGGTCGGTCAGCAGACTCTTTGTATGCAAAGTGCCGCTCTCCTTCCAGTCACATCTGTCCTGCAGTCCGGAATCCGCGAGAGCGCCGAACAGGCGCTTCTCGAACGGCCTGTTATGGTTGTCCGGGCGCACCCGGATCACGAGCCGCGTGTCGTTGGACGCAATGGCGACCAGTACGTCGATCAGGCGAATTTCGCGCCTGCTCCACTCGGGATTGAGCCCGCCGAAGTTGCCCACGGTGTTGTCGAAGATGACGATGTTGCTGATCCACGGTGCAAGCAGATGGACCGTCTTGCTCGGCACCAGTAGTTCTTCGGCGAAGACAGCCGCTAGAGCATCGCGCGCGGCTTCGGGCGCTGAGGTGGCCGATTTGAAAATGCTTCGGGACGTGCTCATGCGGATTCCGGAATCGAGAATTGGAGCTCGATCGTGTCGTCGCGCCGCTTGACGGAGGACAGCACGGCGAAGACGTTCAGATAATCGAAGTGGATCGGCTCGATGGTCAGTGTACGGATGAGGATCGGGACGATTTCGCGCGCCTGGCTGGCAACGACGACAAACACGGCCTCAGAGTTCGTAACGAGTTGTTCGTGCGCGAGTTCCTCCCATCCCGGCTGCGTCGGGTCAATGGGTGTCTGGCGTTGCGTGAGCCATTGCCCAAGCAGCAGGCGCTCGGTCGCGACGGCGGGCACGAAGCGGTTGGACAGCGGCAAGTTGACGGCGCGCAACGCGTGGCCCTGCGGCCACAGCAGCCCCATCAGTACACCAAAGCGCCAGCTCTCACGGTCGTTCACCGGCAGGATCAAGCCCGAGGACGCAAATGCGGTGTCCAAACGTGTGTCACTACTATAGACGGCGCACATTACGCGCACATCGATTTCGATACCGTGCGTGTGTTCCAGCAACTCCCAGTGACCATGGATCTCAGCGATCAGCCGGTCGATTGCCTCGGGGCTGTTGGGCCTGAGCATGCGCAGACTCAACGCCACCGCGTAGCCATGGAACACCGCCTGCCCGCGTCGCACGAGTTCCGCGCGCAGCCGAGCGAACTCCGCCTGCGCCGCGGTCGGGCTGCCCGCATTGCGCACCCGCATGACCGCGTTGACAAGATCGGCGTCGCGCGCATCACCACCGATCCACTCGACCAACTGCTTCAGTTGCGTGTTCGTGGACTCCAGATCGCTGGTCTCCAGCGCGGCTTCGACGTGCTTGTAGAAACTGTCAGGCCTCGAGGCGAGCAATTCGATCACCTGCTCGATCATGCCGTTGCCGCCCGGACTGGTCTCTGAGATCCAGATTTCCGCCCGCTGCGGCGCGATGCCATCCAGACGGATGCCAGGATCGATATCAACGATCAGCCCCTCTGGATCCACCTCCGGGCATGCCTGCTGAATGGCTTCCAGACAGGCGGCCCCTAGGGTCGCGCGCACGGTCTGGGAGAGCCACGCTTCCCATTCCGCATCGATCGGGGCAACGAGCACGCGGGCCGCGTCACGGACCGCGTGGCGGACAGCTTCGGCGTGCAGCGCTTCGTCGAGGGAAAGTCTGAGCCGGTCGGGGCTCTCTTCGCCGGCTTCGGTCTCCGGCATCTGGAAGACCGTGGAGAGCACGCCGAGGAGAGCGTCCATACGCGCGCCGTTGGCGACTTCGTCCAACGCAACCGTCAGTGACAACTGCTCCTTTGTGGCCACAAGGAGGGCCGCGATCTGGAAGATCTGTGCGATCCACCCGCGAAGGAAGGGGTTCGCAACCGCCGCAACAAAGCTCGGGCAATGTTGCGCTTCCCAGTTGTACCGAGCGGCGCGCGCGGCGCGTGCGCGTGCTTCGTCCGACCAGTCAATACTCTTGTGCAACTCGGGCGGAAGATTCAGAACGATCAGCAACGCGTCCGCATCGATCTCGAAGCCTACGCCGCAGGGCTGGCCTTCATGAATGAAGCGCCAGTTGACCGTAAGCCGGTGGGACTCGTTTCCGACCCGCATGCGCATGTCCGCCCGCGATGCGACCGCGTACCGCCGCACCAGCGCGGCGGACTGGCCCGCATGCGTGTGCGCAGCGATCACGCCAATGAGGCAGCTCACGCCAATGTGCTGAGGCGGCCTGAATTCAGTGCCGTCGCGCGGCGCTTCCAGATGAGAACTCCACTTAAGTTGCGCATTGGAGGTGTCGTTCAGTTCGGGCAATCCGGCTTGGCGTCGCGGCACCGCCTGCAGACGGACTATGCGGGGCTGAAACGCACGGTACGTGACCATCTGGCCGTCTTCGATCCGATGGAATGGCCGCTCGCTCTGAGTCTCATACCACTCTGCGATGTCTGCGTCCTGCTTCAGGATGTCCTGGCCAATGCTGAGATAGCCGTTGAGCGTTTCAGCTGACACACCGAGCCACAGCGCTTCGTCGAAGCGGCGTGAGACCTTGCCGGGGGCGAACTCACCCAGACCCTGCTGAACCGGAAGATAGTGACCACCTCCCTCTCCACCAGGCAGCGCAAGGCGCATCTCGGGCAGGCTAAGGTCATCGAACAGGTTGGCCGGGATGTAGTCGGGCAGGGGATGCCCCGCGCTATAGTCGGGGTGGTCCGCGTCCTTGCCCTGCCAGTTCATTTGCAGGCGCCGCATGGCGGTGGGCACGGCGCCGAGCAACAACGGACGCGGCTGATTCCACAACAGCACGTCCATGTCCTCGCGGGAGATCGCCAACCGTTTCTGCAGTGAAACAGCGAGCCGGTCGGCGGACTCCTGCCGGGTGAGGAAGCGTTTGAGCACGTCGTGAAGGCGCCGATGGGCCAGACGCGTCTTCAGCCAATTGACGCCCGACCATTTCATCTGCATGCCGCGGTCTTGCGGCGCGAGCTGCAGCGCCTCATTTCGCAGCTCGTGCAAGGCCGGCGTAAGCGCTTCCACCGGAACCTTGCGGACGAGCTTTTCGAGTGTGCGTCGGTTGCGTTCGTCCCAGTAGGCGAGCCGCGAGTCGTCAGGCGGGCCTTTCATGTCACGCCACACTTGGATCTTGAGCGGGTCCGCGTGCGTCATGTCGCCAAGTTCGTCCAGCAGCGCGTAGACCGATTGCATGCGCTGCACATAGCGGTTCGACAGCGGCAATTGACGCGCCGGCAACTCGGGGTCGAACAGCGTGTCGTAGGCCTGATACGCAAGCCGGTCGCGGCCATAGTCGGTTAGGACGATCATCGTCCAGGGGCGCATGTGACGCGTGCGTCCCGCGCGTCCCTTGCGTTGCAGGAACGATGCGATGTCCCGTGGCGCCTTGTGCTGTACGACTACGCCAACAGCCGGATCGTCAAAGCCGACCTCCAGCGCAGCCGTCGCCACGACGATCTCGCTGCGCGAACTCACCCCAGAGTCGTACGCGGTTGTACGCGCGACTTCGAGCCGCGTGGTCAGTTCATGGCCAATGTCCTCCGGCACACGCCAGTCCTGGCCAGCGTCGTAGCGACGGCCAGGCGGCTCCACGCGGTTACGCAGGCGGGCCAGACCGCCGTCACGGTAACGCAACAAATTGGCGCGGCCGTTAAAGTCCCGGCCTTCCGCATCCTGAAGATTGCGGAACAGGCGGTTTGCAGCATCCAGTTGATCGGTGAATGCGAACGCGCGCCAGCCGAAGAAAGGATTGCGGTCCTTGTCGAAGCCTTCGCGCAGGTCGAGCAGGCGGGCGGCCAGCATCAGCGTCTGAATGGTGGTCGATAGCAGCGCGGCCTGGGACACCGGATCGCCGCGAAGGGCGAGCAGATACTCCGCGCCCTCGTCGATGATGTCGTTTTCCAGAGGCTTGATCTCCTGCACCACCGATTCATCCAACCCCGTCAGACTCGCGAAGAAACGTCGCCCTTCCGAGATCGTCGCGGAGAGCCCGACGAAACTGGAACGCCTGCCGCTCGCGCTCCACCATCGGCGCATGAGATATGCGACCTGCGCGCCGTAGGTGCCGGAATATAGGTGTACCTCATCCATGAGCACCAGTCCGGGCGCTTCGGTAGCCTTAGGACCGACGCCGAAGAGATGGCGTAGCTTCGGATTAGACAGATGGCGATTGAGCATCTCGACTGATGTGAACAGAATGTCGGGCGGCTCATGCGCCATGGCCTCGCGCGTAAACGCGAGTTGGTCAGACTGGATGCTGTGCCCGCAGGACTTACAGACGAGCCGGTCCTTGGGCAGGTCCTTGTCTTCTTCGCGAACGACCATCTCGCCGCCGCAACCATGCATGGGACAGCTGAAGAACGGGCAAATGGATTCCCTTCCATAGCAACGCCAACCTCGCTGCTTCAGTGCGCTCTGACGCGACTCGGGTGTTTCACCGTAGAGCACGCCCACGCGAAGCGCGGCACCGCCACGGCTTGCGATCCAGTCATCAAACTTGCGGCACTGCTCATAGACCTCCGCCAGCTGATCTTTGAGCAACTCGTTGCGCGGATACAGCGCGAGCACGCGGACCGACGCTTTGGGTGAATCCAGGCGCTGCTGCGCGAGCCACGCGAGGGCGGGCAGATAGAATGCGAGCGTCTTGCCGCTGCCGGTTCCGGCCGATACGAGTGTGCCCGCGCGCGTGCGATGGGTCAGTCCGCCGAGAATGCGCGCGGCGGCATCAACCTGAAAGCGCGACAGGCCCGCGTTCGGCGGCAATTGGTCCAGCCAGTGCGCGACTGCCGATAGCAATGCGGGATCGGTCACCGCTTTGTCGATGGCGTCCATTACCGCTTCACGCTGCTGATCGCGCTTCGGGTAGCGTCGTGCGCGGCGCAAAAAGCGATAGTCCGCGACGAGTGTTGGCGCCATTGCCCACTGCGTGCCGCCCGCATGCTTTGGAAACAGCTGGCGCAACCGCGCGATCAGACGCACGCCTTCTGCCATGCGCGTCCGCCAGCGCGGGCCGTCATTCGGACGGCCTGCGTTCGAGCCGGGAACTTCAAAAAGCATGCCGAGCCTGGCTAGTTGGTCACGCAGGTCACGAGCGGTCGCGATATTGCAAGCTACGTCGTTGCGCAGCGCTGCGTTACGTTCATCGTAGAGGACGCTGTTCAGCACCTCGTGAACTTCTTCGTTGCTGAGGGCGTTGTCGACTAAACCCCAGACGAGGGCGCGCGCCTCGATCTGCTCCAGTTCGTCCAGTGCACGCTCGGCCAGCGTGAGGTCGGGCGTCAACGCCATGGCTGATCCGTCCGTGTCTTGATCACAAAGCGTGTTGCATCGTCATATTGCTTCAGCCATTCCAGTACCTCCCCCGTCAGGAGTTCCAGCGCGGCGCCGCCCGATTTGACGGCCGTGAGAAAGAGTTTCACCGAGACCGGCGTAGGCGTCAGCGTGCTCAGGATCTCGCGCAGTTGCTGGACGCATTGCCGTAGCAATTCCACCGATTGCGCGTCGGGCGGCATATCGGCGCGCGTGAGAGCGGCGTATTCGCCGTAGAGTTCGCGATAGCGCGCGAGCGATTTCGCGTTGTGCGGTGTTTCGGGTTCTCGTGCTGTCACCATGGTCGCGGACTCGAGCTCACCGAGGTCGCGGATCAGCGCGCGCCAACTCGCTCCGATGGCGTCGGCGCGCAGGGTGTTGGCCTTGTCCGCTTGTTGGAGGACGCGCACCCACGATTCATCACTCGACAGCACGTCGATGTTCTCGGTTTCGCGCAGCCGCTCGCGCACCTCGGCGCAGAGCGTGCGGGTGGCTTCATCAGCCTTGGCCAGATCGGTGAGGGCGGTCTCGGACGGCGAGAGATAACCGCACTTCGCACGCAGCGCGTCGTGCATGTCCCTGCGCTTGTTCCATTCAGAGGAGCGCTTCTGAATGGCCGCCAGCTGATGGCGCACTTGATTGGCCCTACGAACTCCGTCCAGCGCAGCACGAGCCTGCTGGGCCTGTTCGAGCAATGTTTGCATCAAACCTCCCACATCAAATCGCTCAACAACTTGTCGTGCGCCTGAAGGGCCGCCTGGCCGTCGATCGAGTTGATTTGCGTCCTGACGGACTTGTCAAGTTCTGTGAAGAAACGTCGCAGCAGAGCGACGTCAGTGTGAATGGCGATGAGTTGCGGAAGTGGCACGGTGGAGAGGGCCGCGAGTTTCTGATGCACCTCGGAGGCATCATCGACGGGCTGCACTTTTCGCAAGCGCTGGATCGCCTGATCGAGCGGCTCCGCCGCCAGACGATCGACAGCACCGCGCACGTCGCGCAGAACGATCGAACCGGTCGGCCAGGCGAACGACTGACTCGCCTGTTCAATGATGGCGCGCAACTCGTCTCTCCACGCCACGCGGGAGTGATTCTCGGCAAAGGCGTCCGCCGCTTCCGGCAGGTATAGGTTAACAGCGGTAGCGAGGTCGCGCAGCAGCATCTCGATGGCCTGCGGCGCGAGTCGGTCCAGCACGTCCTGCACGGCGTTGCCGTCTTCGCCGTAGCCAGTCAGCACGAACATCCACCGGTCCTGCACCTCCCGCTTCAACGCCTGGCGATAGCGTTCGTTGTCGACCGCCAGCACCTTGTCTCCTTTGCCCTGATAACACGCTAGATACTTGCGCAGACGCTCCTGCAGTGGCACGCGAGATTCCGTCGCCTGCGCCCGAGTTGTAACCGCCTTACGCACTGGCGGCGGCAGCGTGTCGACATCGATCCTCGTTTCCTTCGGCGCTGCGGCGAGCAAATCCTTCAGGCTGGGATTGTCCGCACGAGTAGTCACGCCGAGCAATAAATTCTGACGATGCAGGGTGATTGCAGCAATGCCGGTATCACGCACGACCTCGCTGAGCATCAAATCGAGCACCTGATGTTCGAGTCGCTCGAGCAGTGCATTGGCCGCGGCGTAGTCGGTCTCTGCGTTGGGGTAGGACCACGATTTGCCGTTGGAGTCCCAGCGATCGAGCGCCTTCAGGCCCGCGATCACGCCGGGTGGAATCGGAGAATCCGGCGGCGAGAGCTCAATCTTCAGTCCCTTAGTGGGGTTGCTCGTGGTGTTCGCGGGTGGCAGCCAGAACCAGTCGCGGTTGACCTCCTGACCGTTCAGGCAATAGTCACCGAAGTCCATCCGCTTGTTCAACGCTTCTGCCAGCAGCGAGCGCGTTCTGACCGGGTAGGTCTTGATCAGACGAGTGTTCTGATCCCACAACTCCAGCGCTTGAGCGTATGCACTGGCCGGCGGCGCGACCGGCGGTGGCCCCGAACCTCCCGTCGGACCCGCGTTTTCGCTGCCGGTCGGTCCGGGATTTTGTGTTCCGGGGCCCCAGCCAGCACCGCCGGGTGGCTTTTGCAAGTCCTCGGGTGGCGGCTTGACGCGGTCTCTGGCGACCGCGTCGAATGGCCACGGCAACGAGAATGCGTCGAATACATCACGCGCGGATTCCGGCGCAACCTCAAGCGACGTCGGGTTGTCGGCCCAGTGGAACAGCGTCGATTCGATCCGCCCGCGCTGCTCCGGCGGAAAGCCGTGATGCGTTAGCGCGATGCTCACTTCGGACCGGAGTCGCGGAGCTCGGAAGTTGGCGGGCGGGAAGTTGCCCGCCTCAAAGGCAAAACGCTGGCTGAGCGTGCTGCTCAGCACCTCATTGATATAGGCGCGCGGATTGAAGGTCCACGCATTGCCGATCTTGAGGGCACTCGTCGCGAGCGACCGGATCGCCGCGACGTTGAACGGAAACAAGCTGAAACCCGATTCACTGCGACCGAAGGCCTCAAGCTTCTCCGACCAGCTCGCGTCGAGAGTGGGATCGAACTTTGGCACCCAAGAGTACAAATTGTCCCGATCACGCGTGACGTTCGCAAATTGCCGTTTCAGGTAGGAGACACCATAGCGCGCGGCGTTCAGATAGCGGCCCGTTAGCTCGACGAGTAGACGCGTGACGGTGGTCTCGTCAATGCCCTCGCTCGGCACCACCCACTGCTCCCGCGCGCGCGTGAGCACGGTCTGCCGGCCGGCGAGAAAACCATCTGTAACGGCCACGGCAGTACGGATTGGCGCGCGCACTCGGACGCCCTTCTCGTCGCTTTCCGCAATCATGATGTCCAGCAAGGGCTGCTGAATGCCCGAAAGCGCGGCGAGATCTTCGATCAGCAGCACGAGCTCCTTTCCGTCCGCGAGCAATTCCCGGCGGATGTCATCGACGACTTCCTGAATGGTCCGCTGGTGCAGTGCCTCGGTAAAACGGAAGATCGTGCGCAGCGCCGCGTCCAGCACTTCCTGCAGCACCTCCGCGGCCATGGTCCGATTGGAGCCGTTCGAGCTAGCTAGAAACGCCAATGCCTGATGGACAACGTTGCGCAGTTCCATGTCCCCGATGCTCGCGGGGGGCTCGAAGTCCGAAGGCTGAAACTGGCGGCGGGCAGGATCGGATGTACCGCCGAGGCTAGTGTCGACGATACGCAGCAGGACACTATGGAACCACCGGTCGCGCACGTCCGGGTCGCGAATCAGATTGCGCATATGACGCGCAGCAGTGATTCGTGGTCCTTGCGAAGCATCTCGGTTCGCACGGATCTGTTCTTCCACCTGAGCGGCATATGGCCCGAGTTCCTCGGCCAGGGCCGTGGCAAGCAGTTCGGCGGCGCGCGGCGGATCCAGAGATTCAACAGCGCGGCCGAGATCCTCCTTCAGCATACTGTACCGCGCGTCGCTCAGGGGCGCGAGAATGCGCTCGACGACTTCCCGCAGACTGGCGGTCTTCGGAATGGGTACTACGACTAGTTCATTGCGGCGCGGGTGGCGGTCGAGTTGAGCGCCAAGCCAGCGGATCATGTGCGACTTACCAACACCGGACGCTCCCGTGATTGCGACGATCACGGAGCTACCGTCGTTGACGGGGCGCATGAGCGCGGTGAGCAGGTCGGCTTCCGTAGCCGCGACCTCCTTGCCTGACTGAGCTGAGCGCCGCTTCAGCATGACCGGCAAATGAACCGCAAGCAGCAGGGCCTGATCGACAGTTTCAGCTTCGGTGCGCAAACATTCTTCTACGTGCTCCGTGGACGGCCAAAGTTCGATTAGCGGGTTCATCGCGCTGCTCCGGCTTTTGGTCTCTCGACCCATTGGAAAGTCATGTCGGCGCGCACGCCATTCACGCCGGATAGAACTATCGAACTGCCCACATCCGCCCTGCGGAGTAGCCGTAGTTCTCCCGACTCCCGCAGATTGAGCAAGGCTCTCGACAATGCAGTGGAGAGTTGTCCTATCTGCAGCGGCGTAAGTGCGTTCGAGTCGACCGATGCAAGCACTTCCTGCCTCCACCTGCCCCGGTCCAGCACCGGCAAGGCGTCCGCCAGCCTGTCAATGAACTGCACCGCGTCGATGTCTTCGCCTTCGTTCAGCACCTTTGGCAATACGTCGCGCACCGCGACGGTGGGATCTATGTCCGCAAAAGGCTGTTGGCTGAATCCGAGGAAGCGGGTCCAGTACTGCAGTCCGGTGCGTCGCGTCGGATTTCGGAAGAGCAATCGGTCCGAGTCGCCGAGTTGCTGGATTTCCAGCGCCTCGAACTGACTGAAGCCGGTTCGATATACATCCTGCGCAAGCATCCATGCGAGGGACCGGGTGAGGTCGGCGGCGAGCGCGCCTTCAGGCACCCAGAAGTCCCGGCTGTTTTCCGGCGCCATGACACGTGCGCAGGCCGTCCGGCGCGTGAAGGCGAGTAATTCCTTTGCACTGTCGCGGCGGCTAGGTGGGCGTTCGTTCACCGTTATCGCACCGTCGATCTCAAGGAACAGGCCCAGTTGGGTCCAGCGGGTCAGGGTGGAGCGGGCTAGTTTTCCCGCGTCATCCACGACGGTAGGAGGAGCGACCGAATCAAGCAACACGTCACGCGGAATTGGTTTATGCGCGCGCAACACTGCGGCATGCAACTGGACGAGGATATTCGGCAGTCCGTCGTTGGTGATGTTCAGAAGGCTCATGTTGTCAATACCCGAATGAGGGACTCTTCATCGGTGTGCGCGAGGACACTTGACCACAAGCGGTCGGGCCGGTCAGGGTCTCGGGTGGCTTTGGGAAGGATCACGACGGTCATTTCACACGGCGAACTTTTCAGGGCGGAATTTTCGGCCTGACTGATTGATTCGGATGACAGAATGACAACTCTAACTTCCTGCACACCGCCTTCTATAGCGTCGGTCTGAGCAGGGTCGAACAAGTCGACAAATGCGTCGGAGCGAAGCCGCCGCAAGCGCGCGCGCATGAGGTCTAGGCATTCGGTGGACGTCTCGCGGGCCATCGCGATAGTGTGCGGCCGCAGCCTGCTGATCAGCGCATCGAGGAGGCCCGGAGTTGGTTGCTGCAGCATCCGCGAAACGTCGTCTAGTACAACGAACGACATATTTTCGACCGCGCGAGGCACGCCACGCAAGGCTTCCCGGAAGTCCAACCGCTCGGCGAACCTATCTAGTCGAGCAACGAAAGGCGATGGCACAACCGGCGTAAGAGACCGCTCGGGCCAATGCGATTTGCAGCCTCCGCAATACGGACGCACGGGTGCAAAGACGTTGGCTAGTGAGACGCGGTACAGTTCGCCGAGCGCTTCCTCGACGGGCCGCTCGTTGCGTGCAATGGATCGCATCAACTCGAAGGCCTCTCGGCTAGCTCGTCTGGCGTCGCTTCTTGCTCGCTGCATCTTTTCGTCGAAAATGGCTCTCGACCGATGATCCGCATTTGGAATGCGCACGGCGGCATACGTCAGCAGCGTATCGGACTCGTCGAGATCGCCATCGGAATTGCCCGCCGCGTCGGGGCGGTTTGCGGCGAGCGCGGTGATGTCGATAAGGCCGGCGCATGCCATCAGGTTGAGCGTGCGCAGGTTCCATTCGAGATTGGTCTTGCCGCGAATATTGAGTTCCGGCCGCAACAGCCGCAGGTCAACCCACGTATCCCCGCTTTGCGCGTGATGTGCGACCGCGTGATCGATCAGCGTGGTCCAGCGCTCGAAGGCGATGTCGTTACCGATGTAGCGCGTTCCCGCGAGGCTCAGCGCCTGCCGGAAGTCCTCGTCTGTATACAGCAGCAGACTGGCGGACGCGATGCCGTCGCGACCGCTGCGTCCGACCTCCTGATAGAAGCGGTCGAGCGATTCCGGTAGCGTGGCGTGCACGACCGTCCGTACATCGCTCTTATCCACGCCCAGGCCGAACGCCGACGTCGCGATCATCCCGTCCAATTCATCGCGCTTCCATTGCCCGAGCAGCGTCTTGCGCATGCCGGCCTGCGTTTCCCCGGTGAATTGGGCAATCCGCTCGAAGCCTTCCGCGCGCAGCACGCAAAGCCAGTATTCTGCCTCGGCCGGACGAGTTACATACAGGATGAACGGCCGTGGCGCGACCTTGAGCGCCTCCACGACACGGTGCTGTTTGTCGGCGAGCGTTGCGCAGTAACGGGCGGCATAACGCGGCTCCGGGCGAAGATACACGCCCGAGATCAGTTGCGTCTTCTCGGGCGGCCCGAACTGCCGTTGCAGCACTTTGATAGTGTGTGCAGTCAGCGTCGCAGAAGCCAGCACGACGCGAATAGCGTGTGGCGCCAAAGCGCGCAGGCGAGAGATTAGCGCAGGCAGAAGTTGGAAAGCAGGCCGGAAGCCGCTGCCCCAGGTGGCGACCAGGTGTGCTTCATCCACCACCACATGTGTAAGCCGCCCCACCTTCGCGCAATCTTCCAGTAACCCGCGCAATGAGCCAGTCGCGGCCTCCGGTGAAGTGAAGAGAACACGCTGCGTGCCGGCGTTCACGGCCCGGTAGATGGCGGAACGTTGATCGAGCGTGAGATCGCCGTGGTACGCAAGGGGAATCTCCTGCCAGTTGGCGTCTTTTCGCCTGAAAAGCTCCGCCATGCGGTCGCCCTGATCAATGGCCAGCGCGACGGTAGGCACAATTGCGAGCGTCAGATAGCCTTCGCCGTCCAGCAAGGGCGGCAGTTGCGCCAGCAATGACTTGCCGCTGCCGGTCGGCAGCGCCGCGAGCAGTGTGATGTCCTTGGGCAGGTGAAGCAAGCTGCGCACCGCTTCACGCTGACCGGCACCTGTGAAGTATGGCAGTCCGAGCGAGTCGCCAACTATCGGTTCCGCGGCGACCCATTTTCGATTCAGCGCGTGAACTTCGGTGTGTACATCATCGAAGAGGTCGCACTGCGCGCCTAGCCATGGCAACCGCGGAGCGGATGCCTGAATCTCAAGGCCGCTTCCGAACGCGGCGACGGTAAATCCCGCCTCTTCCCACCTGTGACGATCGGGCCACGTTACGTCGGAGGGAACTCGCATCCATTGGGCGCCGCCGCGACTTGTCTGCACCAGTAGCCATTGCCTGAGCAATGCGACCAGTTCGACGTGGGAGCGCTGCGTGCGCGCATCCGAGTATCGCAATAGGACTTGCCTCAGGCGCTCCGTCAATCCGGTCGAACGGTGCGTCGTCAGAATCTTCCGCGCCCGCGGCCAATCCGCCAGACACTCCCTGACCTCGGCATCACCAAAGAAATCGCGCTTCATTGTTCGAACGGATTGTCGGAGGCAAGAAAGACCGCACCGGCGACGTCGAGATCGACATCAGGGCGGACGAGCGCGCTGCGGATGGTGGCATAGACCGCGTCGTCCTCGGCACGCTCACTGAGTTCACGTTGCCGCTGTACGCCTGCGAGTCGCGCCAGCCGCGACTCGCTCTGTGCGTCGCGCAACCGGAGTTCGCGGTCAAGCGCGGCAAGTGCCTGCTTCACCTGGTGCTGGCAGGCCTCCGACTGAAGCGCCGCGGTCTCGGCATGCCTGCGCGCCTCGGCGCATAACGCCGGCCAGTTCCGCAGCCAACTCGACTGCACCGCGGGGGGCAAATTGCGCCATCGATCCGAATTCAGGTTGTAGTCACGGTGGCTGCACTGCCAGGCCTTGCGATAGGGCGAGGCCACGCGTTCAGGCGGATCGGTGACGATCGTGCCCGCGCCGTCCACCCAGACGCGGACAAACACAGGTGCGAAAAGCGCTTGTGCCTTGCGGGCGAGCGCCTGTTCGACAATTGATTGAGCTTCAGAACCGCGTCCGTCCAGCGTGGCGATGAGCGCAGCTGGCCGGATGACGAAGTCGAAGCGGAAGTACAGGTCGGCACCACTCGGGTCGCTCACTTCATACTCACGGTCCACGCGCCACATGGCGAATGCGCGTCCTCGGTCGTCGTGCTCGCAGAACTGTTCGAGCGCCGTCACAAGCGGGTCGCCGATGCGCAGCACGCGTACGCCACGTGCCTTCGCGGCGCGCGTGAGCGCGTTCTGCCTCCGAAATACATAAGGATGCGACAGCAGCGAGCGCGAGCTGCCGGTGCGGGATTCCGAATCCAAGCTTTGCAGGAATGTACGCAGGTAGTTGTCGAGCGGGATCAGCGTCTGGGGTACGCCGTGGTGAAGCGCGTAGCCCACCTTGAACACTTCGTCCGAGTCATCGTTCATGGGACGCGGGCCTTCGTATCGAATCTCGAATTTGAGAGCCTCTCGCGCGAAACTGTAGAAGGCCGCGCGCCACTCGCGCCACGCTTGTTCGCGCTCGTCGAGCTGGTCAATTGCGTCCGCTTCCTGTTCGCCGAGCGCATCCAGTGCGTCCTGCAGATCGATTTGTCTGCGTTCGCGTTCGACTAGGCCGTCTGGTCCCGCAAGTGCGGCCTGATGTTCCTGTATCGCGGGCGTGCCGCGCGCGAACCATTCCTGCGAGAGCGTCTGCAACGCAGACTCGATCAGATACTGCAGACTCGCGACGGAACGTTCGAAGACTTGCCAGCCGGTATCGAGCGTGTCGATCCAGGCCACTTCGTCCGGATTCGCTTCGTCCTGCAGCGCGTAAGACACGATCGGATCGCCGGCGCCGAAGCGGTCGAGTCGACCCAACCGCTGCTCGCAGCGATTCGGCGAACCCGGCATGTCGAAGTGAACGGCGATCTTCTTGCCTCCATGCAGATTAATGCCTTCCTCTGCGCGTGCGTCGCACACCAGGACGCGAACTTTCTGCGGCGCCGACAGGAACTGCTGCCACGGCAATATGCGATCCTCATCGTCATCGTGATCGACGCGCACTTCATGAAGAACCACCTGCGTATCGAGCGCACACCGCAGACGCTCGGCGGCACGGTCCGCATCGGCGCGTTCGCTGCAGAACACGACTACCTGGGCGTCGGGCGCGGCAAGCAGGCGTTCAACCGTCGCGAGAAGTGCATCGAAACGCTCGTGCCCGTCACGCATGCGGTGGGCGCTGTTGTCGAGCGCGCTCGCGATGTCCAGTGCGTCGGCGTCACGCACACTGTGTTGTTCCAGCAGCGCGCGCATGGACATGAGCCGGCGAGGATTCACCGCGCTCTCGAGCAACGCGACACGCAGCGCGTCGGGCAGTGCGTCGACACCGTTCAGCCAAAGGCGCAGTTCCTCGATGCGGTGCCGCCAACGGTCGGCGCCTTCGCTGCTGAACGACACGCGCTTCAGACCGGCGCGTCCCGGCGTGGCCCACTGCACGGACTTGCGGCGATTGCGCAGCATCCGGCGGTGCAAGCGATAACTTTCGACGAGATGCGTTTTCAGATCAGCAAGCGCCGCGAGGTAGGCTTCGTCCTCTTCATCCGGGAAGGTGTCGATGATCGTGTGCAACGCCTCGACTTTGTTCATCAACACGACGTCCTCGCCATACGCTTCCCGTAGGCGCTCAAGCTCACCGGACAGGCTCCAGAGATTTTCCGGAACCAATGCAGCGACCACTTCAGCGATGATCTGACGCGTGGCGATCCGGCGCTTGAATCCATTGATGTCGTCGAGCGGAAACGCGAGTGGATCGAGCAGATGCAGAACCCGCAGAAAGCCCTCTGGGTCGGACAAAACTGGCGTCGCGGAAAGCAGCAGCAGGCGGGGAATCTTGTGCGCGTGCACCTGCAGAAGGCGGAACAGCGCGACTTCGCGCTCGTTGCTCAAGCGCGAAAGGTGATGCGCTTCATCGACGACGAGCAGGCCGGCGTTCTTCAGCGTCTCTTCAAGTTCCTCCGGGTCGTCATGACTAACCACGTGAAGAAAATCATCTAGGAAGTTGGCGAGCCCGAATCTTGCCGACAGCTCGTTGCGCCACTGCCATACGAGCGCCGGCGGCGCTAGCACGACGGCGCGCGCGCTTTCCGGCGCGTCCAGAAAGTACTGGCGGATGATGATGCATGCTTCGATGGTCTTGCCGAGGCCGACTTCATCGGCGAGCAGATAGCGTTGCACCGGGTCCGTGAGCACGCGCCTAACCACTTCGAACTGGTAATCGACGAGTTCAATGGGTTGTGAAAGCGCCGCGGTGATGCCAGACGCCGCCATGTATTGAAGCGCGACTTGGCGCGTGAAGGCGCTGCGCGCATCGGAAAGAAACGGTGTCTCAGTGGCCTCGTTAATCAGCAACGGTAGCGGGTCGCGTAGCGGGCGGTTCCACCGGACCTGAAGGTCAGCGGCATCGATATTGACCGCGTCACGATTGGGGAACTGGACGAAGAACACGGCATTCTCACCATCGATCAAGCGTCCCACCTGCCAGCGACCAGTTGAGTGCCGCCGATAGACGCGCGTCTCCGCTGGGAGTCTTACAGGCTTGATGTTCGTCAGCGAGTATTCGACGGCCGGCGGCAGCTCCGCGCCTGGCGCATCGAAATACTGAACACGACCGATTCCTGCCGTCGCGCCAAGAAACTTGCCGATACCCCAATCGGCATAAGGTACGGCGTTGATCTGTACGAAGTCGCCTACTGCGAGGTGAACGGCGACCATCACCGGGCTCCTGCGGCGAAGAGCCACGCCCCGCCCGATGTCAAGTTCCAAAAACGTGAGTCAGACTGGCATCCATTGATGCGGCGGCAAACCACCTGAACAAATTGATATTGCGGCATCTTACTGGCTTCTAGCGCTTCTGGTCGTTTTGTTTAACTCTCGTGGGAGTCGACATGCCAATTTCGCTTTGCCGCCCATCCCCGTGAGGCCCCGTTTTTTAGCAACAGTTTGCAATCTTAGGATGTTTTGACAACCGACGCGACCATACCAAGCAAGTTTCATCTCACAAGCTGACACGCGAATTCGGCTGGCGTCAACTGTTTGAGATAAGAGTGAGAACCACTCTCATTGTCGTGCTAGCGCTAAGTCTCGATGATCACCTCGCTGCGACCGGCCGTCGCGACGCAGCATCACATAGCCTCGCCAATTCCCGTAACGCAGGCTCGAGGCCTATCCGGCCCCGGTGCTGATGGAGCACGCCGTTCAAAATGTCCTCCGTAGGATCCGCAGACGTGAGCCGTACGGTGGTTTTACAACCGAAAATCGTCAGAGACTCGTTTCGATACTAAAACAGGCTAAAATTCCATGGCCTCAGAGATATCGGTTGCCGTAGCAATGACACGCACCGATTAGCGTAGGAATCGCTGCCCACTTTCGGATTCGAGGGCTCACCCAATCGTGGTGGTGCAATGTACACGCGCGTGTTATTCCAGGGTCTGCAAGTCAATGTAGAGTGCATCGGCAGAGCTGCCGCGGCGAGATTATAAGCAGCGCGGTGCCCGACTCGCTGAAGGAGAAGCATGAACCACTCGAAGCTGTGCACACGCGCAGCGTCAGGGAGCAAAGTGATAGGAGCTACCAATGCTTTCCTGTGCACTCAATGTGCACACTTATTGCGCACGGGCGTGATGTTCCCGACGAACGCCTAGGTGCCCGGCGCATGATCTCGACCGCCGGACTGCCGCCGCCGAGAGTATCGTCGACTGGCAAGGGGGCACGAGCCGCAAAGGTCAGATTGCCCGGTCCGGAGGTAACCGGCGAGAAAGGGGCGTTCCGTTTTTCATTATTGCTCGGACGCCAACTACTTCTATTCTTCAACGTAGAGGTCGCACGCGTTGCCACCGGCCGCACGTTCAACACGTACTCGCGTAACTTCTGGAAAGGAAGCCCGGATCTTTTGCAGAATGAAAATACAAAGGCTCTCGAGGGTGGCTGGCCCAAGTTCCGGAATATCATCTAGGAAATGGTGATCTAGTTGGTCACGCACCTGCTCGATGGCTCGATTGAGCAAGCCTAGATCTACAATCATGCCAGTCTCTGGGTTCGGTTTACCGCGCACAAAGATCTGAGCATGATACGTGTGACCGTGGATGCGTCGACTCCCTTTCTGGTCGATCTCGCGATGCAGAGTATGAGCGGCATCAAAGAAGAATCGTTGGCTTAACTCGAAGATCATAGGATGATTAAACGCTCTGGAATTTCCATGTCGGTGTTATGAGCAATCGGCTTTGAACTCCGCCCATTGCATCGTCGCATGGGGCGACCCGCAATCGACCGCAAAGCCCCACGGTGACTCGGAGTGCCGTTACCCATTGCTCGCTACGAAAGCGCGATACCCCTTTGCGCGAAGGTCACACGCTGGGCATTGACCGCATCCGTAACCCCAATCATGATTTTGTGTCCGGTCGCCTAGATAACATGTGTGGGTTTCGTTCCGAATAAGGTCAACCAGCGAGGACCCGCCTAGATCTGCAGCCATTTGCCAAGTGTCATGCTTATCGATCCACATCAACGGAGTTTCGATAATGACCGGCTGATCCATGCCAAGGGCAATGGCGACCTGCAGCGCTTTGAGAGTATTGTCCCGGCAGTCTGGATAGCCGGAGAAATCCGTCTCGCACATTCCTCCAACCAACACCTCAAGACCGCGCCGATATGCCACAGCAGCTGCAAGCGTGAAGAACAATAGATTTCGTCCCGGCACAAACGTGTTGGGCAGGCCATTCTCTTCCATCTCAATGGCCTTACTCTGTGTGAGTGCCGTGTCACTGATCTGCCCAAGAATCGAAAGATCTAGCATGTGGTCGTCGTGGAGTTTGCCACCCCAACGTGGAAATCGCTCACGTAGGCTGGACAGCACCTTCTTCCTGCACTCAAGTTCCACGACGTGGCGCTGCCCGTAATCAAAACCAATAGTCTCGACGTGCTCGTAGCGATCTAGCGCCCACGCCAAGCAAGTTGTCGAATCCTGACCGCCAGAGAACAAAACCAATGCGTGAGATTTCATGATGTACCTCGTGCAACTCAAGAGTTGGCAACTTGACGTGGCTTACGGAGAGCGCGCTTCATAGATCGAACCAAGTAGTTAGTGAGCAGATCAATATCGCTCGGTGTATTTTGAATTCCATTCCACGGGCGCTCGTCATATGGAGCAAGTCGCCACTGACCGCTAGTCCATGCCGTATATTCCTTCAACAGTTTGAGGTGATCTTCAAATTCCGCCTGGGTAGTTACACCTTCGCTTGAGTAAAGAAATTCCATGACAAATCCCATTGCCACAATCCCCGCCCCGTGACGCAAGCGTGACGTCTTTGGAGTCATTCCAACCCACTCGCTCCCAAAGACCGATTTCACCGCCCCAAAAAATGAATTAATTATCTCGTAAGCCCGATCTTCATAATCGTCATGCTTAATAAACTCACGAATTGCGCCATCCGATACAGAATTCATGACCAACTTTTGCATCGCGGTATCACTAAGAACACCTTTTGGATTGGTGTGCTGTCGGATCTCACCATAAAGCGAAGATCGCCGCGTGTAATTCAAACGATCAACGATACGCGCCGAGAATTTTCGAGTAGTAAAACGCTCGGGAAGTCCCTCGACCGTCGGAAGCAGTTCGTAAATTAATGTCTTCGGAAGTGGGCGAGTATTATTGATCAACACAAACTGTTGACGCAGTTCGTTGTAGTCCTTGCAGACAAGCGCGGACACAAATACTTGAAAACCAGATTTTGCGAGGCCCGACAGAGCACTAAGTCGCTGTTGGCCATCCACAACAAAACCGGGTTTTTCGTTCCCAACTTTAATTTCGATATCGACGACCCCATCACCCTTATCTTTAATTTTGACGCCGCCAATAAAAGCGACGATCAATGCATTCGGAAGAAGGGCATCGTCTCGACGCAGGTAGTCTCGGATTTCCTTTATGTGAGATGCGATCTGATGACGCTGAAAGCCACGCAATTGCCCATTTTCCTCACGACCAACTCGCTCAATTTCCGCGAAATTCCAGATCTGTTCCGGAGTCGCCGCAAAAGTGAACACATCATGCTCAGGAGCCTGTGACGCCCGAATAGCCTTAAATCGATAGACGCTCACTTATGATTCTCCAAAATTCGTTGTACATGTTTGTGATACACACCCAGGTTGTGAAACCCGCGGCGCTTATTTCTATTGCTGGATCGGAAGATGATCACTTCGACACCAGCCTGGCTACAGATCGGACAGCGACAACGCTTCCACGGAGCATCTTCCAATGTGCGCTCTACGAGTGATCGCATCTTTTTGAGTTCCTTTTCGTGATACTCAATTGGACGCCCGTCACCTAGAGTTAGAAATCGCTGATAATCCATTACCGCTTCAAGTGCATCTTTTTTCTTTCCATGTCCACCGTCGAATTTTCTCAACGCGACCAATGCCTTCTCTTCACGACGCTGCAAATCCTCGGCATCAAAAATACCTCGCTTGATTCCCTGCATCAGGCGGGGATTTTCCATTGCCTGCGGAATACGTATAGCAGCATAGTAGTCCAAGCCGCCACTAGGAGATGCCATGTAGTAGTTCGCCTTTGCATCTTTAAATGCACGGATAAGAGGCGAAGTAGAATCAAAACTTGTGATGCCGAAGTTTGTAAATTGATGAATACTGTCAGCCTTTGCGAAACCGAGAAGATGAATCTTCGTTTCTGGCTTTATGACACTCCGCAATGCACTGAGAACTTGCTTGATAACATCAACCTTCAGCGGAACCAAACCTCCGATAGCCAAATAACGATACCCCATTTTTTCTAACTGAACTGCAGCGTCGGCCATACTACGCGGCGACCAACCTTGAACGGCGCCGAGAGGTTCGAATGGGTAATCTTCCGCCTCAGTGAGTCGCAGAAATTCTTGGGCATTAGCAAGAGTGATATCGAAGCGCTCGAGAATACCGGGCGCCACTTCGCTTGCAGGGGGGTTTTCAGTTAGGCAATCGAAAATGATATGGTCAGGTGACACCCCATGGGTAAAACCTGCATCGAGATAGAATTCCACCACCTCTTGCGGGGGATATGCAGGAGTTTTGCTGTCCGCGTACGCAAAAGCCCCGCAGTCACCCATCACCATTGCGTTCTTAAACTTCGGACCACCATACCGTAAAAATTTACGGACACCATCACGCAACAATCGCTGCTCTTCAGCAGTCGAATATCGTACCTTGGAGTTAGCAATTCCGACTGCTTGTCGGACTGCGCTCATCGATACTAGCAATCCGTCGTACGGCGCCGGATTCATAAGTTCGTGCGCATATGCGTCGTCCCAATAGCGACGGCGGCCAGGAGCATTGCGATCATTAATAAAATCGTACTCGGGATCGACATAATCCTGAGTGTCGGAATATAGAAATTTCATTGTTTCATTGTGCTGGTATAGGCTCGAACCAACGCGTCCTGAAGTTTCCTGATATCGCGTGGTGTGCTTTGGATCTCATTCCAAGCTACGCCCAATGTTTCCCATACACCCTTGGTCCAACGACAGGCAGGTGCAACTTTTTCCAATTCCTTGCGAACCGTTTTGTAGTCTTCGCCATGCCCAGAGAGGCGGGCGTAAATCCTGTCCATCAACACGCCCATTGCTTCGATGCCCGCTGAATGCATCAAGCGACTACGTTTCGGGTCAATACCCCATGCTTCTGGGAATACATCCCGAACAGCCGACCAGTACGTTCGCAACACCTGATACATCCCTTCGACGTCAACGCCTTCGCGACCAGGAGACTTGTAGGGAGCAAGCGCGCCCAACGGATTGCTCATGCTGTTGCGTATCATCGCGATCACTGCAGTGTCAGTAATAACGCTGGTGCTACTGTCCTTCTCGGAGATGCGTTTTATCAACTTGTGAAAAGGCGACTCAGGATCGCGATTAAGCAAATTACATATCTCAGATGGGACCTTGCGTGCGCTTAATTCGCGAGGAAGCAAGATACTGCGCGTCTCCGGCAGGAGTTCATTAATCAATCTCGTCGGCAGTGGTCGAGCCTTATTCACGAGAATGAACTGCTCGCGCTGAATTTCCAGACTGTCGGACACAAAGCCGACTACGGGTACGGGAATACTCTTGGCGCCTGTTTGCCCCAAAGCCAGCGAGCGTTGTTGACCGTCGACAATCCAGGCGACCCTCTGTCCTTCTGCATAGACGGGAATTGTCAGGGTGCCTGCCAGTGCGATACCCTGATCCCCTGCAGGCTTCGTTCCGCGGGCCGCAGAGAAATGAACTGCGGGCGACATAGCCAGAATAATCGCGTTGGGAAACAAGACATTGCCTTGATTCAAATAATCAACAATTCCCTTAACGTGCGTTCGGATCTCCGGCCGTTGGAAACCCTTGAGCGCATCGGATTCATTACGCTCCACCCTGGATATATCGGCAACTTTCACAATATCGGAACCCTGAATAAAAAAGGCATATACATCCAACCCTTCACCCTGGGTCGTGCGTAGCGCGCGCACCACAATCTCTTTCATTGCCATATCTGATTTACCTCTTTAGCGCGAACTCTTGCCGAAGATCGCCCCAAAGGGCACGGAACCGCCCTTGCTCACATGCAACCATTGCTTCGTCGCGAAGGTAACGCAGTAAATGGGTAGATGCTCCGTCAAACCGGCCCCAGTTCGTGCGCAGAAGCTCGAGAATTTCGGCATCGGTTTTCCTGTCGCGCACCGGAGCGATTGGCCTCTTTAATGCACACATCGCACCCGCCACAGCCGACCTCGCCTCTTCAACCGAGAGTTGATGCCCATTCAATACTTCAACGAAATGACGTAGCGCTCGCTGTGGGAAATCAGCCCGGGTGCCTGCATATGAAGACCCTTCCAATCGATCGTCATAAGGCAGAACAATGTGGCGAGCGTTGTCAGGTACGAGCACCTGGCCGTGACTCGATGTAATGATGCGGATCCGATTGATTTGGGATTTCGTTAGCGAAGCCAGATCCTGGGCGATAAGGGCGACGTAGCTTCCCGGCAAGGCAAAAAGCACCATAGCTCCTGGATGCCTAACAAGCATTGCATGAACAGAGCGTTGGGCTCCCAATTCAGCGGTTAGCGCTGCCCACCAGTCACTCGGTTCGTTCCCGAGTTGAGCGAGCAGAGGTGCCAATGAGTTGGTGCCGCCAGAGACGGTCAGGTCGTACGACGGGATCGGATCAGCAGCGCTCACGACACCGAGCCCAGCCGAAATGATATGGAGCGTACTGTCCAATGCCACCGCTACGCGCCGCGCCTCGGCAAAACCCCGACCCATATAAACCTCCTGAGCCAGCCTCGACGGGCGAGTCTTGCGAACGGCTCTGGCCCAACGCGCGGCAACAGACGTGAGCGAACCACTCGCTTCCAGTTCAGAGAAAACCACGCTGGCGCCATCTGCACGCTTTCTGTTGGTGCAGTTGGTCACAACTATCGTCTTTCGCACCATAACTGCACCAAGTATAGAAAAATTCTGTCGAAAAACTGCAGGCCTCATTGTCTCACACTGCTGCATTTTTTGGGGAAAACTCCATGTTTACAGCGAGATACGTGACCTCACTCGACGAAGTGTAGCTCCGGCGCAACGATGCTGACGACGATCGGTTGGAACGGCCGCAGGACAGGGTTCCAAATTGTCAAAGAAGATGCAGCAAAGGCGCCTAAATTGCGCTGCGTACGGATTTGACGGTCTTGCGATGGCCTTCTGCCAGGCAAGTGATGCGAATCGCTGTCGAGGACTGCTCTTCGGGCACGATCGCACGATGCTTGCTCGTCGACCCGGCAAAACGACGCAGTTGAAAGGCGATACCCGCTCCGCGCGTTTCCTAGAGCGGGCGTACTCACTTTTCAACTCGGATGCGATTCGCCTTTCTCTACCGCGCTTGGGGAGTTGCGCCGCGCGGTGAGGCCGGCCGAGAGAATTTTCGAACTGTAAATTGGAACTAGCGCAATATTCCAGGCAAGCAGCCGCTCTTCAGATGTCGATATTTCTCATCAGAGCGCAAGATACATTGAAAAACTACACAATACGAGTTCGACAACTGCTTGTTACTCCGTTATATCTCGTCTTTCATCGACCGCATGCGCTCCACGTTGTCGACGGCGGACATTGCACACTTGGGCCGATCGACGAATGCAAAAATGAATGCCTCTCATCCGCCCCACAATCCTTAACCGAATTGTTGAACCTCCGCAAAACTGGCGCCCGAGTCCATCAAACTTGAATTTAGTGCGATCCCTCTAAATCCACCCCCACAACGCACGATCTCGTCCTGCTCGTCGCCAGTGAAAAAAGAACGATCCAAATCTGCGCCGCAAGCCTGAGCTTAGGATTCAGTCAGCCAACGCTCATCAAGAAATTTATCGTATATGCGTGTGAATACGATAATTTCACTCAAAAATCGCACTTCCTTCACTTTTTTCACCATTCAACTATCATCTTTGGGTGATTCCAACGACCTCACCCGAGGAAAGCATTGAGCCCCTTTTCCGAACGACTTCGGGCGCTGCGACTCCGTTACGGAGTGCGCCAAAAGGACCTGGCCGAAGCAATGGGCTTCGAACAGAGCTACGTATCTGCCTTGGAACTTGGGATAAAGGGGCCGCCTTCACGCGACTTCGTTGACCGTTTCGCAAGATATCTTCGACTCTCTGCCGATGAGCTCGCTGGCCTACTGAGCGAGCTGGAAGCATCTCGGCGTCACTACACCATTCCCCAAACAGCTTCGTCGGACGCATATCGCCTGTGCGGCGAGCTTTGGAAGGAGTTGGATCTACTGAGCGATGCTCAGATCCGTGTCATGAGGGAGTTGATTGAGACGTGGCGCAGAGGCACCGTCACGCTCGGTGAGCGACCAGTGCTCGGCCGCGTCATCAGAAAAGACAAGGAGGGCGCAGAAATGTAAAAAGCGGAACAAACCCGAAGGTCTGCCCCGCTTGGTTGAGAGCTGAACGCTGCTCCGTGGTCACGCTCGTGAGTGTCTTCTCCTCCCCCCTCGTCGTCAAGCCGTCCTTCGGGCTCATCACACCGGCTTGCTGTGGATAACGCCCACGGCAGGATGTAGCTACGCCCTCAAATTGGTGCTTTTTTTGAATCCGCTGTCCGAGCGGACAGCCTTTCTTTTGCCCTGAATCATGAGAAAGACGACGACACCTCGTAGGCCAGATGCCAGCAAGAGGCTCGGCAAGTTATTCCATCTCGAAATATCGCGTAGCAAGCTTCGAGAGGTACACCGCTCCCGTTCAGTCCGACCGAAACAACCGGTTGCCCCCACGGATGGACCGGTTCGAGACATAGCGACAAGATCAGGCCCGTTCGTCCGAGGGCTTTTCCCTTCGTTCAAGAACGGCCGCCAGGTTGCACACGAGGAGACACTTGAAGGCGATGCCGTTTTATTGTTCGAGATGTCTCCATTGGTCAGGTCTTACAGGGAGCAGCCTGAGCACGTCTATTACCCCGACGGCGATCTGACCCGAAAATATACGCCCGATTACGAGATCGAAACCGCTTCTGGCCAACGCATCCTTGTTGAAATCAAGCCGGCAAGCCGACTGAACGAGCCACCGACGCGCAGGAAATTTGATCTCATCGAAGCGCATCTCGATCGCACCGGCCGGGCATTCACGATCCTTACGGATAAGTCGATCCGGCAGAAACCTCGTCTCAGCAACCTTCGTCGGCTCTGGCGCAGCGCTCCGCTAACTCCTATGAGCTGTGACGAGATTCGTCGTGCCCTCCGTCTCCTCCATGTCAACGACGTTCGATCTTTCGACGATGCGATAAGCGTCATTGGTCGCAACGCAGTATCAGGACTGTTGATGCTTGGATACCTGACATGCTCACTCGATAGTGAAATCAATCGGACTACCGAGATTTTCATTCATACGGAGAATCAAAATGCGTGGTTTTTCATTGAAGCTGAACGCCGCTTTTAGGCTCGACGGCGCCCCGGTTCGTATCGCGCGGATCCTCGACGATGGCAAAGTCTTTCTAGACGCAGAGGTCACTGGTGAGCTGCTCCAAACATCAAAGCAAGAGTTGCTCGATGCTTACGTGGCGAATCGAATCGTTGTCGCTGACGGGGTCAACCATGGCCAAGCTGTGACCAACGAGCAGGACGCACTCCTTCGATACGGGCGGCCTTTTTCCCAGCTCAGCCCTAAGTTGCAGGAAGACGCACTACGTCGGAAACACTATGTTGATCAATTCTTGGAGTGCGGCCGGCCGGCTCTGACTCCGGGGACACTTGCCCCATTGATACAAGAATTTGCGAAGTCATACAGAAGCCCCTACTGCAACGGTGATCCTTCGCCGCCAAGCCCATCATCCGTTTATCGCTGGTACCGTGCCTATCGCCGCTCAAAAGATACAAGGTCCCTCGTTCCCCGTACAGATTTGCGCGGACCGAGACATCCGCGCACCGACGCACGTGTTGTCGAACTGTTCATGGAAAGCCTCGTTGAATCCGCCGACAAGGAACCCGCGTGGTCGATCTCCGACGTGGAGACACGGTTAGAAAATAAACTCAATCTCGAAAACTTTTCCAGGCCTTTATGTGACCACCTGCGGTGCCCAAGCAAGTCCACGTTGTATCGATTGTTCGACAAAGTCGATGAATATGACGTCGCGATTCTCAAGGAGGGGAAAGCAAGCGCTGACAGGCGCTTCAAGATCACGAAGACTGGAGTCCCTGTTACTCACATTCTTGAGCGCGTTGAGATCGACCACACACCGGTCGATGTCTTCCTTGTCGACGACAGAACGGGACTACCCTGCGGCCGTCCCACCGTCACGATGCTGCTGGACAAGTTTAGCCGAATGCCATTGGGATACTCGATTGGTTATGACGATGCGTCGACGCTGGCCGTTATGCGTGCCCTAAAAAACGCGATCCTGCCGAAAAAACCCTGCGCTGCAGTGATGCCCGGCCTTACCGTCCAACACCAATGGCGCCCCTACGGCAGAATTGACTGTCTTGTTTGTGACAACGGCGCGGAGTTTCACAGCGACTCGCTCAAGGCAGCGTGCTTCGATTTGGCAATAAGAATTCTGTACTGCCCGCCTCGGCAACCTAGATTTAAAGGTGCAATCGAGCGCTTCCTCAAGACGTTCAACTACGGGTTCGCGCACAAGCTACCTGGCACAAGTTTCGCCAAGTTCTATCAGCGCGGAGACTACGATCCACTCAAGCATGCAGTGTTAACGGTCGGAGAATTTACTCATGTTCTCGAGAAATGGATCCTAGATATATACGCGCAGTCACCACATCGTATGATAGGTGCGACTCCGTGGCAGAAATGGTGCCAAGGTGAATTGAGCGTGGAACTACAGCTTCCACCGCAAGCAGAAGATATCGCCGTCAACCTTGGCTTAGAGACTGAGCGACATTTAGGAAAAAGCGGCATCCATCTACACTGTCTGTACTACTCCAGTGACGATCTGCAACCCATCATCGATACGTATGGTCCCGGCATATCGGTCAGAGTGACATACGACCCAGACGACATCGGAACAATCTGGGTTTGGGCCCCGGATTCCGCGGATCGCATACTTGTACGAGCAAACCTCTACGAGTATGCCAACGGCCTCAGACTCTCCCAACACAAGCTGATTCGGACCGCCCTACTTGAACAGCAAAAGAATGATCGCGTGCTTGAGAACCTCATGCAAGCTCGTATTGAACTCATGGAGTCCATCGACAAGCTATTGTCTTCCCGCAGCGTGCGGACTCGGCGGAAGGCCGCCAAAGCGCTGGGAGTTAACGGCGTCCGACCAACCGGAAATCTACATCAACTCGTGAACGAGCAACCTCCGCAGCCCAAAGTCCACCGCGAAACAGTCACGCCACAAGTGCCCAAACGATTCGAGAGCCGCCCACGTAGCTCACTGTGACAAGGAGGTTTTATGTCCCACGATCGAGAAAAGTTAACTTCGCACTACGATTTAATTGCGAAATTTGAATCTCAAACGATCATGTTTCCGGAGTTCGATCATGCGTACCGTCGTATCAAAGATCTTCTAGATTGTTATCGAGAAACCGGCCGTCAAAAATCCCTAGTCATTCTAGGAGACACTGGAACTGGAAAGTCGACGCTGTGCAAACTCATTGGAGAAGAATATCCACCTCTTACCCGCAACGACCGGGATATCGTCCCAGTGCTCTACATCAGCCTCCCGGAAAATCCAACTCCGTCTGCCGTGGTGTCAGCCGGACTTGAAGTTCTGCACGACCCAGCGCCGTTCCATGGAACTACTCCAGCTCGAACGTACCGCCTGCTGACGTTGATGAAGCAATGTGGCGTCGAGTTTACTCTTGTTGATGAAATTCAACAGACGTTGGATAGGACCAGAGCCCCTGGCCTGTACAAAGTTGGCGACTGGATCAAGAACTTGTTCGATGCATCAGGTAAGCCGATGGCACTATTCGGAGCTCGGAGATCGAAGCTGTTACTTCAAACCAATGAGCAGTTACGTCGGCGTTTCAGCTCGACGTTCACCCTCGGGAACATGGGTATCACGACGGACCCTGAGATTGCGGACTTCGTCGGGCTCGTGGCAACGTTGAATGACAATCTTCCGGTCAAATGTTCGTTGGATCTTCAGTCATTCGAAGTTCTGGAGCGACTGCATTATGCAACAGACGGCCGCATCAGCTACTTGGTCAAGCTGTTGAGCGGCGGACTTGAACGTGCTTTACGAGGAGCAATGGCAACGATCGACGTTGGCGTTCTCGAACAGACGTTTTCAGAGGAGATTTGGGACGAGGGAATCGGCGCCCTGAACCCGTTCAATCCGAGGTTCTGCTTCCGTCGCTTAGATAAAGCGGGTGAGCCATTCTTTAGCGGACTCGCTGGCAAGAAGGGGCCTGTTGAAAGTTACTCGAAGCGGAGGGACGCATGAGTCCATTTCGGTTACCCGTGCGCTCTCGTCCTTATCCGGACGAGAGCGCAAGCGACTATCTTAGGCGAATAGCATCCCTCAACGGATACCAAAGCAGCCGCCAACTTTTTTGCGGTGCCTTGTCTCATCTAGAGTGCACGGTCGAAAATCTGGCCATGCTTTGTGGATGCACGCGAGCCGAATTGACGCAAGCTGATGTCCCATGGCCGAAGTGGGTTAGCGGCGGCACGACATCCCAGCGGTCTCATATTCGCACGTGGACCAACTACCAGCGGCAACGATGGTGTCCTGCGTGCCTACTTGACGCGCCCTACATGCGTTCCGCGTGGTCCTTCAAACTCGTTGTAGCCTGTCCCCATCATCACGTAATGCTCCGCGAGACGTGTGACCGCTGTGGGCAAATTCAGCCACCTTCGTCCGCAAAATTCCTCGCGTGCGACTGCGGACGAGCGTTTGCCGATATGCCGAGCGACATCGCAGACGATTCGGTGGTGAAAATCATGAGATTTTGCTATCGGAGAATTCCTGGAAGCAGCGCGTTGGACGGTCCACTCGCGCGCCTATCATCGCTGAATACATTGCAACTGATGTATGCGCTCTCGGCAGTCATCCCTGGTTTTGCGAAATCGACCCCTGGCATTCTCGCCGGGCAGCATGACCTTCGAGTTGCAACCAGATACGTCCAGCAATGCGCAATACTATTGAACGACTGGCCCAATGGATTCCGTGCGCTTCTTCGGAGCTATTTGGATAGAGAGCCCGAGACCAGTATCCGGCGTCGGTTCAGTCCGCTCTATCACGTGCTGTACAGCGTCCTTGACGACAGGCGGTACGATTTTCTCAGAAGGGAGTTCGAATCTCATCTCAACGGACATTGGTTCGGGTCCATCGATGGCAGGCATCGGAGCTTTGATCGAACACTCGAGGCACACAACGTGGCAGCAGGGAGTGAAATCCGCTCGACATTAAGACGTTCTCGCCAGAAGCTACGACATCTGATTGAAACCGGCTTCCTCGATGGCCGGGTCCTAAAGAGTCCATCTGGCCGATCATTTCTGGTGGCTCAGCGAAGCAATGTGCTTAGCGCCGCATCAAGGTTAAATAGTTCACTCTCGTTGAGATCGGCAAGCCAGCAGCTCTGTATCAGCAAGAGAAGATTGCGCCTTCTTCTAGACGTGAATTTGATACGACACGATCCGCGTTGTCGGGTCGACCGAGGAAACTGGATGATTCCTCGAGATGAAATAGATCGATTGTCAAATCTCCCTATAGATCAGGATTGCATAATAAACGAAAGTGAAACTTGGACGATGGCACATGTGCTACGCCACCTATGTCGCGCTAACGATACCTTTCTTGTGGTGATGAGGGCCGTACTTAGCGGACAGCTACGCTGTGTCGGGCGGGCTGTCGGCATGCGGGGAATTTGTGCTTTCCTTGTCGATAAGGCTGAGACGAAATGGGTAATCGCCAACGCTGGTCAACTTCCCAGTGATGGACTAACCGCGCAAGCCGTTGCACGGCGGCTAGCCATCAAAGAAGAGGTGGCCTACCACTTGATCCGATCCGGCATTCTGGAAAGCGCCAAATATAGGCAGAATGGGCGCATGCTCCAACTTGTGTCCGAAGCGAATTTGCACGAGTTCGAGGAGCGCTATGTCTCGCTCGTGTCGATAGCCATGCGGCATGCGACCTCCACCCAGGCCGCCCTATCGTGGCTCGGCAAAAGTGGAACACGTCCTATCACCGGCCCCTCAATTGATGGCAGCAGGCAGTATTTCTTTCTCCGCTCCGACATTTCTGCTGGTCTCTCTACAACATCTACGTGCCTTCAAGGTCATCTGTTCGATGTTGATTCAGATGCCGCAGGACCATTGAGAATGGCGACCGAACATGTGAAATGATATGAACTTCTGGGCATCCGGAATGGATGCCATTACTTCGCCGCATCAAGCCGGCGACGTGCCGTAGCACGACGCGCTGCGAACTTGGAATCGACTTCGGAAGCCGACTCCAAATTGCCAGTTTCGGCGGAGGCACGCGACCGTTCGACCTTGGCGCTCAGCCATGCGTCGTATTCCTCTGTTTTTTGTTGCTGCTCGACGTAGTCCCGCATGAAGTCGCGCAGGAGCTGAGCACCCGTTCTATCATTGGCCTTCGCCGCAGCAGAGAACTCAGTTTTTAGGACAATATCAACCCGAAACGTAAAGGTTGCGTCACTCATAGCGATACCCTTTTTGTTGCAGGATACGTGCATCGTAGCACCTTCGTGAGTAGACTCAGATGACCCAATTCGCGCATCGTCGACAGGTCGCATCGCGATACAAGCAAAGGATGTTTCAGAAGCCGGCACAAGCTCGTGATCAGGACGGGGCAGATGGCAGACGAAATAATTTATTGTCCGACGGGCCCCTTTCGTCGGCGCTTTCTAGAAGCGTGGCTAGACTCGTGCTGTATCGCGCTGTGACGTGAATTGGCGCTTTACCAGTATGCGCCGGTTTGGGCACTTGCCAGGATCCGAGAAATTAGATCAATGCCTTCAGCGTTGCCAAGATACTCTATGGGCAATCGATTATCGAGAGCCGGTACCGGAGTGCGTAGCCAGTCGCTTAGCCACGATCGAGCGTCGAACCCTGCCGGATTACCCGATTCGTCAACCATCCGTTGAACCTGGGCGGTAAGCATGTCCATTACATCCGGTGAGATGTCTTGCTGATGGTTGTCGGGAAATTGATCTTTCCCTTCGCTCATATCCTTAACAGCCATTTCAATGCCTTTCCATGAGTTCGCATCGATCGAGTTCAATGCTGTCACGCAACCTAGCCCGAATCTTGACCTGATGTCACACGGCGACCCGAGAGGTACACGGGATTGGATACCCCCAGCATAGACACACCGGTCCGTGTAAGCAAGGATCGCGACCGTCGAGTTCATCAATCTGCCGAGATACCCGCTAGCATCGATGGCCAGTTCGGCAAACAATTTATGAACCAATTTCGACGCCGGTCGGCATAGCACTCGACCCCAAAACCGGATTTGAGAATTGAGACGCACCTACAATTCAATATGGAATCCGAAACTTATCCTTCTACTGCTTGATCCGTTGGCTCGAGTCTATTTTGATCCAAAGTGATCGTATCAACGATCACCTCAAGCTCTGATACCAGATCAGCCTGATTCTGTTGCAGATACATCCGTACGGACTCGTTTTCCAGCAATCGAGCCAGATAGCCCTTTGCCAGCACAAGATTGAGCACGTCCTGTCCATAAGTCTGCTCGACCACCTTGTACTGTCCCTGCAGATTGCTCATCTCCCGCTCCATCTTCGCCATCTGCTCAGGACTTACGCCCGCAAGCTTCTTGGGCTTCTTCCCTTCGATCAACCTTGAGGCCGGCGTTGCAACGAGCAACGCTTCAGCGTACGAGACAGACAGGTTGTTTGCTGCCACCATCAGTTCGACGCACTCGACCTGTCGCGTCGGTTTCATCTTGCGTAGCGCTCTTGCGAGCTCCGGCGAAAACTGCCGGTCCTTCAGGAGCTCAGTCGCCTCAGCACAAATCCCATCCAGCAATGCCATCCTCTTGATGATCTGCGAGACATCTACCGACAGCGCTTTCGCGAGTCGCTCCGGGGACACTCCCCGTTCAACGGCCCGACGGATCATGAAGTGCTCCTGGATCGTCGATAGTCGATTGACGCGGTTGTTGTACGTGTAGCTCTCATCGTCCGTGGCAACGAGGCACGACACGGTGTTGAACTGGAGCTCCTGCAACGCGATCAGTCGCAGATGCCCATCGAGCAGGACGTGGCTGCCCGATGCCTGGTCGACCGGCGTCACCGAAAGTGGCTCGATCAAGCCCACCTCTTCGATGGAGCTTCTGATCTGCTTGAACTTGCGCGAGATCATCATCCCGGCAGGTGTGCGCCGTGACGGCAGGATGCTCGTGATCGGAACGGACAGTGGTTCCGGAATGAATCCAAGTGCTACGCCGGTCATGCTGGACTCCCGCTCGGCCATACACGTTCCGCCAGATACTTCGGCAACGTCGCCAGCTCCTCAGCGCGTAGCAGGTTGACGAAGTTCTCGTCGGCAAATAGCTGCCTGAGGGCGCCGACAATGAACAGCAACCGCTGCTGCGTAAACTCTGCCTTGCGCACCATCGCTTTCTGCCGCTCAACTTCATGCTGATACGTTCGGACTAGGCTCGATGTGGTCACGTCCATCACCTTGCGCGTCATGTTTCGATTCGCCGTCCGGCCGAGCGCTTTCCTCCGCTCGATGACGCGCCGAGCATCCATCAGCTGACGCCCGCGCAATCTCCCCGATTCATATGCCTCCTGCAGTGCCGCTTGGATCGCCTCATCGTCGTCGCCGGCACCAACAATCGATAACGCTGCATTCAGCGGAATTCGGCCTTTCTCCACTGCGATCACGAGTCGCTCCTCACCCTGATGCAGAAGCGTCAAGATCCCTTGCACGTAGTGCTGCGTGAGGCCCGTCTTCTCGGCGATCGCCTTCGGTGCGTATCCGCGCTCCTGCAGTTCGCGAATTCCGGCGAGCAACTCGAGCGGTCGGCATTGCCGTCTCGCGATGTTCTCCGTCAGGCTCATGATGAACGCGTCTTCGTCGCTCACGCTCACCACCAGCGCGGGTATCGTCGTTTCACCGAGCGATCGGAACGCCTTCAGTCGTCCCTCCCCACACACGAGCAGATACTTCTCCACGCCACTTGCCGTTGCCCGTGGCGTGACTAGAATCGGTTTCTTCAGGCCAATCGTCTTGATGTTGCTGACGATTTCGTCGAAGACGCGACCATTGCGCTCGCGAGGATTGATCACTTCGATCTGGCTGATGGGGATCATTCGAACCTCACCGGGCTGCTCGCGCTGAGTCATGCTCTTCTCCTCAGCCGAGCACGCTGTGCCATACCGTATAAGTAGTCCAGCGTGTCAAAGCGATAGCTCTCGAACTCGATCGGATTCCAGTCCGCGAGGCTGATACGAGGCTGCCAAAAGTCGATGTGCGGCAGCAGGTAGTAGTCGAGCGCCGTCGAGTTGCTCTGGTCCAACCTGACTGCCACGGTGATATCCGGCAGCAGGCTCGTGTCGAACCGGACCTTCCAGCGGTTACGGCCGCTGCCGCGCACCTGACACCGTGACAGCACGATGCAGGCAGTGAACTCCCTATTCACGGTCAGCAGATCTGTCGCCGGATCACGCGACACGGTTCCGCCGAGATCCGCGATCTTTTTTTCCGTCTCGGCAACGATCTCTGGGTGCAGTTGCCGAATGAAGCGATTCGTTTCGATATAACGATAGTCGCGGCCCGGCGTGAAGCCAACCGTCTGGTACGCACGAATCAAGCTGCCGAAGCGATATACATAAACCGAGGTGGACGGCATGCCCTCCGTTTCGTCGATCACGACGCCCGATAGAAAGCCTCGGCTTCGGTACAGGTTTCGCAGACGCTCGATAAGCTCCTCACTCGAGTAGCGCCTGGCGCGCGCCCGCATGATGCCCTGCGCGGTATAGAACGTTTCGCTCGGCACGATGGATTCGAACGCACCCTCCTTGCGTATCCACATCTCCGACGGATTCGTGACTCGCGATTTCTTCAGCTTGAACGACACACGGTTGTAGACGTTGTTGCCGATGTACTTTTCGTTGGTCAGCACCTCCCGAATAGTTGCCCGAGTCCAGGGACGCCCAAGGTCCGTCTGAACGTTCATGCCGTTCAGGCGAGCGGCGATCTCGTGCTCGTTGAGTGACTCGTCGATGAACCAGCTGTAGATGAGGTTGACGATTCGAACCTCGCTTTCCGGGCCGGGCATCAGAATGACTCTGTCCGTCTGCAAGCACTTGTGTTGGCCGCGTTGTAATTCCCCCTTCATGAGACCATGCTCGTCCACCAGGATCCGGCGTAACGCATAGCCTGCGGGGCCGCCTTGCCGGAAACCGAGCTCAATCAACCGACACTGACCGGCGAAGACCTTCGCTGACAACTCGCGGCTGTACTCTCCGGCCATCGCGCGCTTCACACCTTTGACGATCGTCGAAACTGGCGAGCCATCGTTCTCGAACTGTTCAGCGCAATAGGCGACCTGGATGCCAGCGCGCCGGCAGATGTACTCGTAATAGGCGCTTTCATCTGCATCCTGGAATCGTCCCCAACGGCTCACGTCGTAGACGAGGATCACCTGGAAATCGGCCATGCCGGTTTCTACGTCCCGGATCAGTTGCTGCAGCGCTTGGCGCCCATCGATTCGCAAACCACTCTTACCCTCGTCGGCGTAGGTCCGCACGATCTCGAGATCGCGACGAGCAGCGTAGTCACGAATGCGATCACGCTGATTCTCCGTCGAGTATTGCTGGTGCTCCGTCGACATCCGAACGTATTCAGCAGCCCGCATCCTGCAGGCCTGCTCGTCAACGGATTCGCATGTGCAATCGAGGTCCACGATCCAGCTCCCACTGGCAACCGCCCCTCGCTGCGCCATCCCCGACATCAGCTAGGGGATTTGTATCGGCGAACGCGTCGCGCCTTGCAATGACGTCGAATGCGAGCGAGTACACAGCCAAGGTAGCAGGCCATAGACCCTTGTCGTACACGTCATCTCTTTGCAATCAAGCCGGAACAGGCCTCGGCTCAGATAGCACGGCGATGTGCACCGTCCACGCGTTCATCTTTGCAACGCCTGCCTCAACCGCGTTGCGCAGGATGTAGAACCCAGATGCCAGCGGGCGATGGGCCGGCCACACGTCCATGTTTGCAACAGCACTAGCAGTGCGCTGCGCATTTCGCCGTCGCTGCATCGCGCAATTGCGATCGCGATAGGCCGAGTGCGTCTCGCGGTAGCGCCGCCAGTAGTCAGGATGTCGGGCCCGCCAGCTGGCCTGGGCGCGGATCTGCCATGCACGCCGGCGAGCACGCTGGCACGCCTTGGCCGAGCAGAAGCGTTGATGCGGGATGTGTAAGAGCGGAGTGAAGGGTGCGCCGCAGCCAGCGCAGATCCGATCCGATTTCATGGCCGTGCTCCACAGAGGAATCGAAGTGGGGCGGCCGTGTTCGGGGCCAGGGTCATTTGAAGCCAGCTCACGGGACGCGGCGTCCCACCCTCGCAGATTTTCCGCCGCTCGTGGTGCTTGTGCGATTCATGCCTATCAGGTCGACGTTCCGTCGGCGCGACGCACCGGGTGTAGCATGCAATTGCGCTCCCGGCGGCTTCCCGCGGCATCGTAGTATTTAGGGCGCGACATCCGTGCCGCATCTCGGTCAATCGCGCTAATCATATGGAGATATGAAGTGACTTCCGCGAAGCGCTTGATCATCGAGATTCGGGCCCCCTGATGGAAGTGGCGACGGGATTCTCCAGACACCTGGTTGGCCCGAGGGTGGCAAGCTGGAGACGTGCTTGAACTTGATCTGGTCCCCGAACCCGGCTCAGCAGTGATTCGGGATCGTCATGCGGATTGTCGCCAATTTTCCAGATCGGATAAGTCATAACGCGACAGCCGCAGGACTACATTTCAGCAACGCTGACTCATCCTCGAGCCTTGCCCCACGGGCCTCGCCAGCCCACCCTCAAGAATTTTCACGTTTTGTGACACACCCGCCCAATTTTTTCACTATTTGCGAGACAGGGACCTGATGTTCGCGTTAGATTTAGTGAAAAATTCCAATAAAATCAATGGCGCACTTTTCACCAATTACCACCTTCTGCACTTCCTAGTCGTAGGGCGCCAGAGCAAGTGCGACTGGCGCCACAACCCGAAATTTCGACCTGCGGACTCTTAATCCGTAGGTCGAGTATGCGAGTCACTCACGCCCCACCACCGAATTCTGTAGTTGTAAATCAAGCACTTGCGAGCGATCGCGGTGCTTTTTTTCGTCTATAGCCCGCATGTGCAGGCGTCAAAAACTGGCCTTTGCCGGAAAACTGCCGGAACGAAAGAATCTGAGAATTTCGGAACACGCGCCCTGCTAGACTCAAGCGACTGGATCGGCAATTCAAAAGTGAAAATGCTGGCAGAGTACCCCCAGCCAAAAGCATCGCCCACCCGGTCAGCGGCATCACGACCATCAGCGCATTCAGCGCGAGATGCACCCCATGCCGGACGCACCGCGCACATTCCCACCGCCCAAATGCAAAAACCCCCGCCTTTCGGGCGGGGGTTTCTGGCTTAGGGAGCCTGACGATTACCTACTTTCACACGGGAATCCGCACTATCATCGGCGTAGAGTCGTTTCACGGTCCTGTTCGGG
>Ga0157367_1000092_pt1 | contig 43528 bp, 26 predicted proteins | sample AttbisABBM2_FD_113142 | JGI IMG/M metagenome (GOLD analysis project Ga0157367, IMG submission 113142) | Fungus gardens microbial communities from leaf cutter ant in Botucatu, State of São Paulo, Brazil - Atta bisphaerica ABBM2 | ecosystem: Host-associated > Fungi > Mycelium > Unclassified ... | reverse complement strand
TCAATAGAGAGCTCTGTACAAGATTGTCTACCTTATATACCTAGGACTCATGGTCCATGCTAGCTATTTCTGCCCTATCCTAAACAGCCATGTATATACCTTAAGGCCAACATGCATTGTGTATGTTGTATAATATTATTCTTCTATCTCCTTCTATCTCTTTCTATACATCTCATAACTTGTGACCATGTTATGTGATGTGACTGATGTGTGATCTTGTTACTTTAATCCTAACCCTGGTTCTAAAAATAGAATAAAGGAAAATAAATTGAAAAGAAAATAAAAATGAAAAGAAAAATGAAAATAATTAGAGTTAGAGTCTACCATCTTCAGCTTTAACAGCTAACCACTCAGAGTATAATTACTTTTGTATTTAAGAATATAGTTACTATGTATTGTTCTCCAGTCTGATAATCAACTTGAACTGTGTTATACTCACATCTTTCCATCTGAACTCCTTTTTATCCAAAATTATGACCATGTAATACATAAGCTAGGCACAATATCATCTGTTGAAGCCAAGGTTGTCTTATCTGCATAATATTACTTCTAGCCCTTTTTTACAACTTAACTTGCTAAGTTCCTCTTCTATTTCATCTTCCATACTACTATTATAAATAATCCAGCAAGTGCAATTCACTTCTAACAGTATTAGATTAATATAAGAAAACTTGATAGAGTTTCTAGTACAAAATATTTATCTTATATATGCTAGATTGATTGTCCATACTAAGCTATATTTAACCTATCCTAAAGGCCATACATTATATATAAAATCAAAAATATGTTGTATAATATTATTGTTCTAGAATCTTCTATACCTTTTTCTTATATCATATTATGATATGACTATGACTGTGGAATTTGTGACATTCATGTGTGAAAATATACTAAACTATAACTCTAGATCTCAAATAAGAAAATATTTTATCCAGGTTTCTAGCTATTTGTATTGTGGCAATTACTAATCAAGATAGTCAATGGTTCACTAAGTAGTTTTATAACAAAGAATCTTATAAAGATTACTATAGAACTTGACAAGAAGTTTCTGATGTATTATTATCCTATTTATACTAATAGTACTTGGTCTGTGCTAGCAATAAATAATCCTATTCTAATATTCATATATCAGCCATGAATACACCATGTGTATACTATAAGATGAATATGCTATATATATGTATTTGAATCTTATCTTTTCTAGTTTTTCTACTATATTCTAGGCCTATAATATAAAGATCCAAGTTTACTATAACAGTACTCCTCTTAAGATTTCATCTCCAGAGGAACTTGCTTCTTTTTCTCTTTCTATCTTGTCTTACTTCTCTCCAACTTCTTCAAACATTCATCCTCAAATTTCCTATTGTTCTACCCAAACAAGATTTTACTATATACTTCTCTAGTTATTCACTCTTCTTGAACACCTCTGCCTCTAAATTTAATATTTTCTGCTTTCTTATTCATATTCTCCTTATCTCTTTCTCTCTAATCTTCTTCTCAAATTCTTCTACTAACTTTATAGTATTTCCTAAATTCTACAACCCCTTCCAAGTAGTTGTATATCCCTTCCACCTAACTAAATAATTTGACTTCTCTCTTATATTACTTCTATTCAATATTTTTTCTACTTCATACTCATTTTCTCTATCTATCTCTACTGAAGGAGGTAGAATCTTCTTCTATTTCTCTACCTGCTCCTGATATAACACTATTCTACTTATGTCTACCATCAGGTGAGTTTTCATTGATGCCAGTAACTTTAACTCTACCACATTCTCTAATATAATTTTCTTAATTTTATAAAGTCTTATAAACTTCTCTGCCAATTTCTTTGTCTCCCTATTTCTCATCTTTCACACCAAATCCTTTGTACTCAGCAATACTCTGTCTCCCACTTTATATTCTACTACCTCCTTCCTATTTCTATTTGCATATCTTTTCATTTCCTCTTATGACTTTTTCAATACTACTTTTACTTTCTTATATATCTTTTTCATTTCTTTCACAAATTCTTCCACTTTTTCCTTATTTCAAAGCCTATTCTCAACTCTCTTCCATAGTTAACCTTGAACAGTGATAATTTTATTACTATATGTACTTTATTGTTAAAGACAAACTCTGTAGTTGCCAACTAGTCTAACTAATTGTTTTGCCTATGATACATCCTCAAGTACTGTTCCAGCTCTTAGTTTGTCCTTTCTGTCTGTCCATCTATTCTCAGATGAAAAGCTGTTAATAGCTTTATTTCTATTTCCAATATCTCATTTAACTCCTTCATCAATTCTGCTGCAAACTGTGGACCTCTAGTCAAATATATTGTCTCTGAATAGTCTTACTAATTCTTCTGCCATTATTTTTTCTGTCATCACTATAAAATATGTCATTTTTGAAAACTTATCAAAATTAAATCATAATCTCTTAATACCAGTAACTTCATAATAAAGTCTACTAATATATGTTACCATGACTTCTCTGGCATTGCATTTGGTCTTAATTTTCCCACTGGTATCTCAATTCTATTCTTCATCCTCTAACACTGATCACATTTCTCTATATATTGCTTTACTTTCCTTGTAACTCCTAGTCACCAATAATTTATGGTCACCAATAATTTCTAGTAACCAACTCCACTGTTTTCTACTACCTTTTCTATTCTGTTATCAGTGTATCATGATGTAACCAAAAAATCCTCAACCTCAAACTTTTATTCATATACCTTTCCTTTTTTCAATACTAACTTGTCTTCCATCTGCCATTTATCATTCCTCAATATTTTCACTCCTGTCTTCTTCATTTCTTCTACTACTTTTACCACTTCATTGTCTTTTGCTTCTGTTTTTTCTATGATTTCTTCTTCTGCTCCCTTGATCAATAACTACTCCTTTTCCATCACTCTGATTTCTAACCATTCCTTCTTTAATATTACTTGATTTTCATCACATTCTCTGTTCAATCTGCTTTTCTACTCAAACTATCTGCTTGGCCCATACTCTTACCAGCTATATGTTTTAAAGCAAAATAAAATCTTGACAAATACAAGACCTATCTAGCTTGTCTTTGATTTAATGAACTTGGATTAAGTGTTATACTAGTCCTTATGTCATATGCCAAGTCCACCCATTATGAAGACCATCTTCTATAGTAGTGATGTCTTCTTTGATTTCAACAAAGAATTTGTAAGTTCAAAGAATATTACTGTTAGCTCATAGGTATCCTCTAGCATTGAGAATGCTACTTTTCACTCATCACTTTCCTTAATCCTCACATTATTAAAAAAACACTCCAAGTCCATCTTTATACACTTCTTCTTATTTCCTATATTATCTATAAAATTTGAGATTATTGGCAATAGATAATTATTTTTAATTGTCCAACTGTTCAAATATTGATAATCTTACACTATCCTCTTTTTTGCATCATTCTTCAGCACAAAGAACATCAGTGATATCTGTGGTGATTTCAATGGTCAAATATATCTCTTTCTTAACTGATTCTTTAAGAACTTCTGTACCTCTTCTCTCTTTATTCTTGACAATAGATATATCTTGTTACAATTGATGCCTCATGCTTTACAGGTGTTTACTTCATGGTTACCTCAACTTGAACATGTGTTGGGGTTGTTTCATTTATGAACTTCTATTCTACTGCACCACATGTTTTTGTTTTCTCAAAAATACCTTCTATATTCCTCATGGTATATATAGTAGTAGATATAATCCTGTATCTTTATCCTTTACCAATTGATCATCTCCTTCATTCTTTCTCAAGTCTTTGCCTAAGTTGAAACCTGAGCCAAGCTTAGAATTATAACATATCTTCTCCTTTTTTGAAACAAATCTCTCTCTGAGATCTATAGTATAATCCTATGGCTTCCTCATCAGCATCCTTTCTAACTTCTTCTTAAACACTTTCAAATACTTATGTAACCTTTTCAGAACTATTTCTTCTACTGTTCTAATCTTTATCAAATCTTCTTTCTCTTCTTGTTTCTCTTCTACTAATCTTGCTATTTCTATCTTCTCTTCTACTGTCAGTTTCCTGAACTCTTACTTTTTCTCTCTTTGTATCTTCTCTTTTTCTTCTATTCCTTCTTCTTCTATTTCTGCTATTCTGGCTTTGTCTACTTTATCTTCCATTGCTTTCTACATTCATCTGGACATCTTGTTATCTTTACCTCTCCAGTCTTCCAATCTCAGAGTTATGGTATGCTAACCATGGCATACTCAATATCACACTCCACTTTTGACCTCCTATTACATCTACCTCTATTTTTTTCTTGTGTCTTCTATAAAACAACTCTACTTCTACTGTATGCTCAATTGGTTCTTCATAATTAAAGATACCATCTATATTCCTCATATAATTGGTTTATCCAGCTTCTTTGTCTTAAACTTGTTCTTTCTTACAAACTCCAAACTCATTACTAATCCTGTTGCTCTACTGTCCAATAAGACTTCTACAGTAATCTCTTCATCATCATCTTCCTGCTTTAGCCCTATTTTCACTGTCATTTTTCTCAGCATTTTCTTTTTCTTCTCTTTTTCTTTAATGGGAATTTCTGTTTGCATTACCCTACTTGTCAAAACTTTGTGAATTCATTACTTGAGGGCTAATGTTCTAATCTTCCAAATTCTGCTCTTATATTCTCTTCAATATCTTTCCTATTCCTACAATGACAGGCAATATGTCCAAAGCCTTCATAACTAAAAAATTTCCTTTTCTGCATTGCTCTTTCTCTGTTTATCTGCCTTCTTTTTTATTCTTCTTGTTGTCTTCATTCTTTTTTCATTTCTCTCTCCTCTACTATTCTTATTTTTTCAATTTTCCTCTATTCATCATCAATCCTCTTCTTCTCTTTCTCTTTATCTCTTACCTTCAACTTTATTGCTAAATCTTTCTTGTACTCCTCTTTTCTTATTCTTCATTTTTCTTCTTCCCACATTCTCTTCTCATCTTATATTTTCTTCATCTTCTCTAGTTTTCCTTGTATTTCTTTTATTATTCTATTGTTTTCTAATACTTGATTTAGCACTGCTATTACTTTTTTATTTTATTTCCACTATTTTAACAATTCGTTACATCTAGAGCTTGTGTTTTGCTCTTTCTATATTTTAGTTGCTATTGTTTCTAATGACTGATAATCTATAACAAATTCCTTTGTAAGTGTTAGTCAGTATTTTTCTTACCTAGTCTCATACTATCTACTAACTACCTATCTACTACCTTACTTATTACTGTTCTGATCAAACTGTTACACTCTCTACTCTAGATGTTTCCTTACTGAAAAACACCATTTCTCTGCATAGAGAGATCAAAATAAACCTTCAGCATAAGGCTTTTATATAAAAATACCAAGTACTCTGTCTACTTAAACAATGAGTATATCTAGATATTGGCCTGGGTCTGGTCAACATTATCTATAATAGCCTTTCAGTAACTGCTACCTATTCCTTAAGCCTAAGGTTCAGCTATATGAAGTTTGTAGCAATTGACTATGCTAGTTTTATACTGAGGATGAATATAGAGTAAGAGAATAAGAAGACTGAAATATAGTATCCCTGAAGAGTGTTGTGTTTTATTGTTGTAGCAACTACTAATCAAGATAGTCAACAGTTTACTAAGTAGTCTTATAATAAAGAATCTCATAGAGATTACAAGAGAACTTGACATAGAGTTCTTAATATATTGTTATTCTATTTATAATAATAGTAATTAGTTTGTGCTAACAATAGATATACATCTTGATATTATACCTTCTAGTTCTTTTTATCATATTCTAAGCTTATGAAATAATGTTATGTAACTGCAGTCACATACTTCTTCATCATCCAAGAAAGAGAAAAATTAAAATAAAATTAAAATCAAAATGAAATATAAGAGTTCAAGTATATTATAACAATCTAGTTACTATTATTTCTTCATTACATTAGCACTATTTAATTAGATCAGAATAGACTATAGAGTATTTATGATAGCTATGTTATAGTACACTAAAACTTGAACATTTTTCTTAATTTAATATTTCTTTTGTTTTGTTTTTGTTTTTTGTTTTTGGATAATGAAAAGATACATGACCATAGTCACATAACATGATATCATAGACCTAGATTCTAGAAGAAGAGACTGGAAGAATGATGTCAAAGTATATGTCAATAGTATGTTTACCTTATAATATACACATTGTGTACTCATAGCAGATGTATATATATTAGGGTAGGGTTATTCATTGTGAGCACAGCCCATGTGTACTAGTATATATAATATAGGAATACATTGGGAACTTATTATCAAGTTCTTTTAATGAAATACTTTATTAATAAGTTTATCTTAGTAGTTTATTGGTCATTTTGACTAGTAGTCACCACAACAAGATACTATCTTTAAAAATCTTATTTTATGAAAATTATTATCTAAGTAAATAATACTTATCAATAAAATTTTTATATAGTGTCATAGACTAACTTTCAAGATATTCAAGATATTTACTTTCTGACTTCTAGTTAGGACTATAATTATACCTATGTATACCTCTACATCTATGCTTGTTTGTACACAGATCAGTCTCTTGTGTTTCATCTTCTGGTAACTTATTACCTAAACTTCCAGTTGTTCTATATTCTAAAAACTATCTTTATAATGTCTTCTTAGTTATCTCCTATACTACTATTTTCCTAGCTATAGTTCTAACTACAAACTTAGTATTTAAGACTAAGTAGATACTTTGTAGTTTTTGGTCTGGAAATCAACTAAGATTTAACAAAAGACCTAATTAAGAATCTCTTAACTCCTTTCCTTACTTTTATGACTAAGCTATTAGTTAGTCTTTCTTGATATCTTATCATCAAGAATTATAACCATGTAACAGACAGTAGATATAATATATAAGTTGAGACTAAGGTCATTATCTGAGTTCATATTGCCAATCCATAAATAAGCTTCCAAGCTTGATCCACAATCTGGACACTTTACCTAATCTCATGGATATTCACATCCATTCCTTAATTTTCTATACTTGATTCAACTCTCTTTCTGTATAACTGATTGTAGATAGCTACTTAAAGTGAGTTCTGCTCATTTTGATACTACTTTGAATATATAGAAAACTTATACTGCAGGCTTATTATTATTAGGGAACTACCAATCAAGTACAATCTACTTTTAGGAAAACCTAAGAAAATAGAATAAGGTTTTTCAAAGAAGAACACAGCTTTAAATATCTTACTGTTTATTATAATTTAGCAAAATAATACTAAGCTAACTATTATTCTGATAGTATACAGATGGTTAGAGAGCTAGGTAAAAATATCTAGAATATTATCCAAAAAGGTTGAATATATCTGATAATAATTAAAAGAAGTTGGTCTAAGCTTAGGCTAAGGATAAGGAAGTGTGCCAGTATATGGTAAAGTTTGGATAAGGGTAAGAAAGTTTATAAGAAAGCCTGCAGAGTTTAGTGTTAGGAAGCTTTGCATAGTTAGAAAGTACTACTTCCAATTATAATATATCTATGTAGAGTGACAATATTGTCCAGTAAGAAAGTATCTAGTATAGATATTGTTAGAGTGGCTGAATAAAGTTTACAGAGTTATAGGATTTATACTCTAGAAAAACCTAAGCTTTATTGATAAGAAATTCTAAAAATACAACTTATCTCTAGAAGAACCTAAGAAAACAAAGTAAGATTTATAAAGGCAATAGACATTATATATACCTATGCTATATATTTTAATCTTCTAGATCAGCTTACTTCATGAAAAATGATGATGACAGCATGGCCAGAAGTGTCTTTGATAAAAACATCTAGAACATTAATCTAAAAAGAAAGAGGGATTACTATTAGTAATTAATAAGAAGGGATAGTGACAATAGATAGAACTATACTCAGTGGGAATCAGCAGTGGAAAATAGTAAAGTTGACTAGATAAACTCTATGGGATTAGTAATGATGCTCAATATTTACAGTTTAGAGGAGAAGAGAACTCTATAGTATCTACTATGAACCTTAGCTATGTTAGAATATTATAGTTTTGTAAAAGAAAAGATTCTCTTACATCTACCCTCCTAGATTACTATGACTTGAAGTAATGATGATTGTGTGAAATTTGATTGTTGAGAACTCTGCTACTTAAATAAACTATAGAACTTCAGGGCTTAGTTGGTGGAACTCTACTATTCTATTTGGTACAAAAGTCCATCTAGTTAGACAGAGTTCAATAAGTATAAGAACTTATCAAAGTATATAGAATTGCAGACTTTCTGTTGTAGCAACCACTAACCAAAATAGTCAATAGTGCACTAAGTAGTCTTATATTGCAAAGAGTCTTATAGAAATCATAAGAGAACTCAACAAAAAGTCTCTGATATATTTCTACACTATATATACTACAATTACAAGTCCTACCCTGAACTACATATGTTGTCCATAAGTTCACCATTGTTATAACTTAAGCTCAAGTATAAAAGCAAAAGAGAAACCTTATATTAAATTAATATAAAAGAACTCAATAGAGTTCTAAGTACAAAGTATCTATCTTATATATACTAGCTAGTTGGTTTGTGTGAGATTTTATCTAACCTACTCTAAAGGCTATGTATAATCTATAAGATTAATATATAATAAACATATTATATAATATTATTGTTCCAGAATCTTTCTGTGTGATATATAATTGTATAACATGTGACAGTCATGTGTGACATCATGCTAATACCTAACCTTAAGTCCAAAAATAAGAAAATAAATGGAAAGAAAAATAAAAATAAATAAAGTCCATTATCTTCAACTTTGACAACTATATTATAACTATAAGGTGTACATGCTGTAACTATGTCTTTGACATCATTGTTTTAGTTTTTTCTATATACTTCAGACCTATAACAGCACATTATGTGACCACAGTCATGTATCTCTTTATTATCCAAAAAATAAATAAAAGAAAAGTAAAATAGAAATCAAATCAAAGAAAATAAGTAAAAATAAAAATAAATCAAAATAAAATATAAGAGTTTAAGTATACTATGAAACTTTCTAAAACAACTTGGTGGAAGAGCAAAGCACTTCAAATCTTTAGGAAATCCTAAGTCTATTGTTCAAGAAATACTGAACTATACACTTACTTCTAAGAAATTCTAAGAAAACAGAATAAGAATTCCTGAAGGTGAGATGATAGATACTTTATATAATAACAGGTTCATTCTAATATGTCAGAATTCTATTTACATAAGTAAGGAATAATGATACTTAAGTAATAAGAAACAGTATAAAATAGAGATATCAAATTGAAAGAGAACAAAGTGCTTAACAAGTGCTTCTTGAGCATGGGAAAGTGAATAAGTGAATATATAAATAATACTAGTAGACTTCAAAAGACTATAGAGCATTACAGAAGAGCAAGAGAGTGCCAGAAAAGGTAGTTAAACAATATATCTGAATAGTTAGAAGTATTAGTATTGTTATAACTTAGGGCTTAAGAGTTAGAGTTGAAAGTTAAATCTTGGATTGGGTAAATTATAAGAGAACTCAATGGAGTTCCTGATACAATATATCTACCTCAGATACTACCACAGATGGTCCATGCTACTACTGTGTCTAGCTTATTCTAAAGATTATGTGTAAACTATAAGGTCAACATGTGTTAAGTACCTTGTATGACATCATTGTTCCAGAATCTTCTACCATGTTCTATTGTGACTCTATAACTTGTGACTATAACTGTGATATTATGCTAAACCCTAACCCTAAATACAGAGAAACAAAAAAAAATGAAACTAGATCTAACATTTATAACTTTAACAGGCATGTAGTTTGAAGGGGTCTAGAGCATGGGAAAGCAGAGGATTACAAAACACTAATCAGCCAAAAAACATGAAAGAGAAAAGTCTTGGAAAAGTTCATCCTCTTACAATATACAACTTATCTCTAAAGAATTCTCAGAGAACAGAATGAAGTTTCCTGAAGGTAATAACTACTTTAAATACTTTAAACTTTTTATATTAATCAAGTAGAATATTAGGTAGAACACTGCTAATTTAACCTTGAAATGATTACACCAGATAGCCAGAAGCTTAGATAGAATAATCTTAAATATTAATTGGATGGTAGAAAGCTTATTAGATAATAGTGGAAGAGGAGGAATTGTGATTGTCTTTGGAATAGTGTCTGAAAATTTTTCAGAGCTTAAGTGGCAATATTGACTTTACAAACTCTATAAAATTAGCAACAGTATTTGAGACTCAAGTCTAGATAAAGTAGTATATCTCTTTATAGTGAAACTATTATATCTTAAGTCTCAGAGTTAAGTTGAAAGAAGAATCTTGTATTGGGTTAACATAAGAGAACTCAATAAAGTTTCTAGTATAGAGTATCCTAGGTTAATAGTCTATGCTTGGCTATATCTAATCTATCCTAAAGACCATGCATTATATATCCAAGATCAATATGTATAATCACTTTGAACTTTGCTGCTAAAGTAACAAAGTTGGTAGACATGATCATACTATACTATGTTTTACAAACAGACTCTACTCTGAGTTTAGAGTGAGCTTTAACCAAACTCTTATTACAGAACTCAACTATAGAAATAGCATTGGCCATAATAGTCTCTACAGTAAAAAAATCAAGTGAAATTAGAATATAATATTTGGTAGGCCCTTAAGCTATTATTTTAAGTATTCTTTAGATGTTGGAATGACTAACACTTTCTTAAGAAGTACTTATATTGTTTAAGCTAGCCTAGTATATAGAAATGATTTTAGTTTGAGAAAGATTATAAAATACCTTCTTAAGCTATAACAAGTGCAGAAATATTAAAGTTGAAAACAATAGACTTTATTTTCATTTCTTATTTTTATTTTATTTATTTTCTTATTTGGAACTTAGGGTTAGGATTATAGTATAATGTCACATATGATGGTCACAACAGTCACACAATCACATATATATAGAAAAATATAGAAAGTTCTAGAAGAATGATATCATATAACATGTTAATGGTATGTTGACCTTATGTAGTACACATGGTCTTTAGAGTAGGTTAGTAATAATCTTGTACAGACCACTAGCTAGTATATATAAAGATAGACACTTAGTACTAGGAACTTTATTGAGTTTTCTTGTGTAAATCCTATACAAGGTTTTTTCTTGACTGGTTATTAAGTCTTAAATTGTAACAAGAAAGTTCTCATAAGATAAGACAAAAGCAGACCTTTGAGCTTGCTAAGTGATGTTAGCTTTTATAGTCTAAGAAATCAATTTAACCTTAAGCTTAGGCTTGGAGACCAAGAGAGTAGAAAAAGATGCTATCCAAGACTTGATGATCTTAGAGGTCATTATAGCTAGACTAGGTATCATATCTAAACTAGGACAAGTTGTCACTGGCTTTGAGACTAGATAAGTTGTTATAGTCTTAAGAAAAGAGAGAGCCTATGAAATGAGCAATATCTTGCTCCTAACAGTCTCTAGTACATCAACAGCTATCTTAACATTAGGAAAAGGCATTAAAACAAGATCAGGACTATAAATAGTCCTTATAGCACATCTTATCCTAACTCATGGATAACACCTTCCCTCATTTATACTCCCTAATCTCTTCTGGTATGGATCAATTGCCTCCATTCCACCTTGGATGTCCTTACTGGACTCTTGCCAACTCCATGGACCTCTATTCCCTGACATCCAAGGATCACTAGTAACCAGAATAACCCACTTAGCAGTCTCTATTTCAGATAGCTACCCTAGATAGTATACTTAGTATATAAGGCCTCAGGAGAAGCATGCTTGAAGGCAGAAGAAGCAGAGATACTTCTTGAGGAGCACCTTGCAATGCAACAAGTTCAAGATCTTCCTCTTGATTATTTACTAGCTCTAGAACTGGCTCTGAAGAGCAAGTGAGATGAGTCTCCAGACTCACTAACACATTGAGAACTGTCCTGGAGACCAGGAAGAAGTATTAGATTTTTTCATGATTTGTTTGGATTTATTGAGTTACTCATGGTGGTGATTAGAGGAAGAAAGTTTTTTAATAAGTGGAATGGAATGTTTATTCAACATACTGGCATGTTGAGAAATTTTAAATTTATAATGGCCCTAAATTCAGGGTTGTGATTCAGCTTGTTGTTTCCACTGCAAAAAAAGGATGTCTAGTCTTGCATCAATACAGAGTCTAATATTTATTCATGTGTCATATATGACAATGCTGCTGAGATACAGTAAAGTGAGGGGCGGTTTATTCCCACACGTCTTGGACTGTCCAATTCTTTCCTGGTGATCAATCACAGCATGCCTCCACCTCACTATGACTTTCTTATCAAGGTAAGTGGACTTTCCATCGTTCTCTGAGTTCTCACACCGATCGCACAGAAAACAGCTCCTGCTCATCGGTGATTCTGGTACGTTGTATCACACCAACACTTACGCTGTTTCTGAGCTGCTTACTGTCAGGTGTGGGCAAGTCCTGCCTTCTCCTTCGTTTCTGCGACGACGCGTGGACTCCTTCCTTTATCACAACGATTGGTATTGACTTCAAGATTCGCACGATAGAACTGGACGGGAATCGCATCAAGCTTCAGATAGTACGTCCTATCACATTTACTGCGCATTAGCATTCGGCTGATTCGCCTTCTTTCAATTAGTGGGATACCGCAGGCCAGGAACGCTTTAGAACAATTACTACAGCATATTACCGCGGAGCGATGGGCATTCTTTTGGTATACGATGTCACGGATGAGCGATCTTTCAATAGTTCGTGGTGCATTTCCCTCAATTTCCTCCAAATCTCACGTTCAGAGTTCATCAGACATTCGAACCTGGCACTCTAACATCGAACAACATGCCTCAGAAGGCGTCAACAAGATTCTTATTGGTAATAAATCGGATTGGATGGATAAGCGAGCGGTCACCGAAGAGCAGGGCCGTGAGCTGGCGGATGAACTTGGAATTCGCTTCATGGAGACGTCGGCGAAAGTTAACGAGGGTGTTGAGGAGGCATTCTTCACGCTCGCTAGGTACGTTGTTCCTGACCTTTTTTGAATTGTCAATTCACACCGATTCAGAGATATAAAGACTCGTCTCATTGATTCTCAAGCCGATGCTGTGAGTCCGACTACTGGTGTTTCGGCCGACGGTGCCATTCGTGTTAGCCAGCCCACCAACCAAACAACGCCAGGCTGTTGCTCATAAGAATGAAATCCCGAGTTGTATCCTGTATTAATCAGATGACCGGTCTGCTTCGCTCTGTGACCACTTTCGGCATTTTCGGTGTGGTTACACTTCCCAGGGGTCATAGTTATACTGTAGCGTAACAATACATTTATCCCTGACCTTCTGGGGTTCATTTGTGAGTCGTGATGTTTATTAACATCATCTCTTGATGGTTCTGAAATTTCCTGTCAGTACCTCGGATCACAATTGTCTTCTGTGAGGATCAGAAAAGTATCAAGAATTTTCACACTCCAATGATTTTGCAAGTATTCCCTACTTTACGTACGGATCTATATGTCCGCTCTGTATCTGTTCTGTATCCATACTACAGCAGTTCACACAGACTGGCGTGTTTGCTTAGTCAGTATATCACCTGACACAAACTTCATTTGACTGATTTACATCCTATTCCTTACATCCTATTCTCTCAGGATTTCTTAGAGATTTGAAGCCTCTTCTGCACTTCCATGTTAAGGGCAGTTTATACTTTTAGTAGTTGGACAAATCAATGTATTATCTGTGAAAAGGAACAGAATATGCAAGGGGAATCTTATTAAGCTAAGCAAGTGTTCTGGAAGCTAGGCTGATATTCAGATAAGAGTAGATCTACTTATACATGCTCCTATATATACTACAGAAGGTAATCTATCATATAGTACAGTACTTATAGTACAGACTACTGATAGGCATAGTTCATATCATGGTAACCACAAGTTAGAGTAACTTAAGGCTGAGAACTTAGATATAGCTCTTGTAATTCTCACATAAGGAATTTGACAAGAAGTCCTTGCTTTATTACTCTACTATAGATATATACTATATATAAAAAGACTTGTATCAGAGTTGTGGATAATGAACTTGACTCAATGGACTTGACTTTATATTAGGGATAATTCATACTCACTAGAGAATCTGTGAATGTAGCATAGAAGACAGATAGAATAGTAGAGAACTTAGCAGATGTGGATGTAGAAGCAAGTCAGATATAAGATATTTCTGAGATAGAATGGAAACAAGTGATCTGCAGTGAAAGAAATCAGATAGTATGAATAAGAGAGAGGTATTATCTGTAGATTGAATCTGTGGGTTAAGGTAGATGTAGCTGGAATGGAATATGACATGCATCTAGCTTAATGTTATAACCTTAGAACCTTAGAGTGGATTCAGAGGTCAAACTCTTGTATTGAGAAGACACAAGAAAACTTGATAGAGAGCTCTTTACAAAATAATCTATCTTATATACTTCTACAGATGGTCTGTGCTAAGTACTATGCATTCTATCCTAAATGACCATGTGTAAAGCATGAGGTCAACATGTGGTGTCTATGTTATATGACATCACTTTGCTCCAGAACCTTCTATTTCTTTCTCAAGTCTTATGATCAATGTTGTGACCATACCATCAAATATGACTGATGTGACAGTGTGACCAATCACTTCTAACCCTAACTCCAGAGTTCTAAAAATAGAAAGATATAAAATAACTGAAAAGAGAATAAAAATGAAATAAAAATAAAAATAAAAATAAAATAAATTGAAGTCTATCATTTTGCTTTCTTACACTTAACTTTGTTGTGTGGCCATAATTTAGAGAGAATGTGTTCAGATGTAGACTAAGATAAGTATGACACTTAATTTAAGTTAATTATCAAACTAATAAACTATATATAGTAGCTATAGTTCTTAAATATAAAAAGAATCATTCTAATAAAATACTTGTTAGAATAGCTGGACAAATTTCACAAAGTTATAGCAGAGTTTACAACTTCAGGGAAATCCTAAATAATATTTGTTATAACTTAAGTCCTAATGTAAAATAAAAGAGCAATCTTATATTAATTAATACAAGAGAACTTAGTAGAGTTTCTAGTATAAGTATGTTTACTCTATATATCTCTAGTACATAGTCTATATATACTTTATATTTAGCCTATTCTAAATACTATGAGTTATATAAATAAAAGTCCTTATTATTTTATATAATATATAATATCACTCTTCTAATATATCATCTAATATTGTGACTGTAACTGTGATATGTGTGACTAACCTATGATAGTTACATATTACATTATATTGTTTCTTTCTTATTAAGTCTAAAAATAGAAAAATAATTGAAAGATCAAATTAGAAAAATAAAAAATAAAAAAGATATTAGACTTAATAAACAATAGACTTTATTTTATTTTTATTTTTATTTTTATTTTTACATTTTACATTTATTTTTTTTAAACTTAAGATTAGGGTTTAGTGTGATATCACAAATTGTCACACATATGTCACATGTCACAGAAGAACATAGAAGATTCCAAAACAATAATATTATACTATATATCTTTTAAGATAATATCATAAAATAAACTACTTACTTATTTACAATATCTAAACCTTAGATGTACTCTCAGAGGTTTAGAAGTGATTCAGAAGTTCAATAATGATGACAATGATGATAAAGAATAATAATTGATGAAAATTGATATTGTTAAGTCTGAGAACTAATTCTTAAATACAAATATATATATATAAAAAACTCATATCTGATAGAAGCTGTTAGGCTAATTTTAGAAGATAACTAATTATGTTACTAATTATGTTACTATATTGATATGCTTGTATTTTTATGAATATTTATTACTATAAGATATACTATATATCATTGGAAACTGTTTGATGAGCACTTTTTAACACAAGTTTGATTGTGCAAATCTGTCTAGCTGTTCATGAGATATTAGCAAACAAAGCTTTTACAGTTACTGATGATCTGATATCTTGGTTATTTGTTGTCACTTTTGTACATCCCACATATGTGCATATAGCCTTCATTTGGAGCTTTCTAGCACAACTTGGTTTGTGAAAATTGGTCTACTGATTATAGAGATACAAGCTAAATGAAGTTTGTGACAGATAAGCTAAGTTTAGTATAGCATAGACTAACAGTCCAGTATATATAAGATAAATACATTGTACTTAGAAACTCTATCAAGTTCTCTTGTATTAACCCAATATAAGATTCCTCTTTTGACTTATCTCTTAGTCCTAAGTCATAACAAGAGATTTAAATAAGAAAAGAGAGATAAAAGAAAAACAAGTTTACCATTTTCAATTCTAATAATATTGTTTTAATAGTATTATATATACAACTTACCTTCTAATCAAGTAGAATATCAAGTAAAATATCAAAAATCTTGATAGAATGTTGCTAGATGGTGAGGCTTATTAGTTAGTGGCTATAAAAGGTAAGTTGATAGCTATAAGAGAGTAGACAAGCATCTACAGAAGTGCTATAGTGATTGAGAGAGTCTAGCAGTATTATAGTAGAGTATTTATATAAGACTTAGTAGATAAGAGAACTGTATAAATGACTTGGATTTCTATATATACTATAGACTTAAGTTTAGGCAAAGCAAAGAGTTTCTTTACAATACTGCATATACTTTAGATTTATTGGTTATTATAAGAATTGTTGATTAGAACTTGATAGAATTTGTTATAAAATAGAGAAACTTTTGTCTATAAATTGATGAATAATTAAAATAGAGCACCATTTATTTTGGAAGAAGGCAAGTGAGTATAAATAAAAATACAGTTAGATTAGTATATAATACTTTAATTTAATTTAATTTAATTTAATTTTGAACTTAGATAACAGAGTGTGATATGATATTATATGTGATGGTTACATATGTCACAGTTACAGTCACACAATTATATAAAAAGTACATAAACTTTATGGTAGGTTAGTTATAATATGTATATAGACCATAATCTGTAGTATATAAGGTAGACTAGTTTATAATGGAAACTCTATCAAGTTCTCTTATATTATTCAATACAAGAGTATGTCTTTTGTTTTAAAATTTGAGACCTAACAATCTATCTTTGTATGAAATTCAAGTACTCAAACTTTGTCTATACCTTTGCCAAACCTTACAGAGTTGTTATTTCATATTAGTTAGTACTCTTTAAAATTCACCAAACTCTATAGAGTCTCTTAAGCTAATACTGCTATCCTTTGTAGTTAAACCTCACTTAGCACTGCCAAACATCTAGATACTGGAAGAGAACCACCAAATTTAATGTCAACTCTGATATCTGAGCTTAAAAAAATATAAAGTTCATCATATGATCTATACTACTCTTCTTTACAAACACTAGTAGCCACTCTTGTTCATGTCTTTGTTCTACTATGTTCTTAGTTACTATTGGATGAATTTCTTCTAATTCTGGACATAGTTCTCAATATTTCTATTAGTGTTCTTGACTATCTAGTATAATTATTCTTGTTATAACTTAAGTTTCAAGATTAAGAAATATATTCTTGTATTGAGTAATACAAAAGAATTCAATAGAGTTCCAAGTACAAGCTAGTCTATCTTGTATACTTCAGACCATGGTCTATGTATACATTACAACTAACTTACCCTAAGGTCTATATACTATCTATAAGATCAATATATTGTTACTTTGTTGTATAATATTACCTATTTTAGAATTTTCCATAATCTTCTCTATGCTATGTAATTGTGTTACCACCCTATGACATATGTCACACTTACATCACATTCTTTGTTTTTTTTTTAAATCATCAATTTATTATGTAAAGTATAAAGGCAGTCTGTAGTAGCTACTTTATAACTATATACATTCAAAAGCAATCAATATAAACATATAAACCAAAAAGGAAAATAAAAATAACAAAGTACAACTACAGAAAATAGTAAGAGCAAGTGCTATTCAACTAAGTGATACTTTCTTCAAAAGAGAAAGCATTCTTATTAAATTCAAGAAAAGATACAAAATAACCAATTTTATCTCATCTTGGGTCTCAATAATTGTTATATCTCCTACATTCATGGAGTATATACTATCTTGTTTTGATTGGATAATTTCCCCACAGATGCTTAAATTATTCTCTAGGAAAGAATCTAAGTCAATATTCTCCTATAGAAGCATGATTGACAATAGTTCTTGTAGCTCTGGCATATAACAAGTTTGAGTGACCAAAGTAATTAAGCTATGATTCTCCTTTTGAATATGAAGGTTCAATGAGGTGAAGATTGTCATCAACAAGATCTAAGAAGTGACTTCATTTTGCATCAGAAGCTTGGAATGTTATTTTCTAATTGTTGAGAATATTGTCATATTTGTTCTTTCTATCAAAATCCCAAGATGATTTGCAAGAGAATGAAGGAATGAGATTGAATTTCTTTGTTTTTTTTGTTAACTATAGAATAAAGAATCTAGTTGTCACAACTAGGACAATTCCAGAATTTGATAGAATTGAGGCAATTTTTTTTGAAGAAATCCCTGAGTTTTCTTGAAATCATAGCTAGTTGGATTTGATAAGAATGAATGGAAGAATCTAAAATTCTTTAGATAGCATATAGCAAATCCATGATGACAACTATGTGATTAATGTTTGCTATTTGAGTAGCTTGATTAATACTATATCTGATGGCAAAGAGCTCTGCTTTTGTAGAGGTGACATTGATTGTGTGGTGATGAGTCTTAATGACAGGATTATTAAAGAAGTGAATGTGAGCAATGGAAATGGCCACTTGATTCTTAATGCTTATATTAGAGACTACAACAGCTGTTTTCAAATTAGCTAAAGCTTGGAAGATGTGTTTATCTAGTTTGCAAATATGTGCTACTCTACTATCTTTGCTTTTCCAATCTAAAGAATGAAACAAAAAATAACTAGAAAATATATCAATTAATCTATAACTAAGAGAAAATTCACAATCAAGAGAGTTAAAAGAAGGAAAAATGTTATTGAGTCTGTTATTCAAATCAGAAATTGACTCTTTGACCTTTAGTCATTGATTGTGAGTTATATTCTTGAGTGATAAACAATGAGTTCTACCAATACCAGAGTGTCTTTTTTTGAGAAATAATTTAACAATATGATTGGATGGAAGTGATTGAGTTCTAAGTTGAAGTCTACTGCTAAGTTTTTGAAGGTGAAGATGAATTGGAATAAGTCTAGCAATAGCTTCAATTCCAAAAGAAGGGGAGATATAAAAGGTCTCTAAGATTCATAAAGCTACTTTATGTTACATTTTTCTTAGTTCTTTGAGTGGATACACAAGAGGAGCTTTGTTGAAGAACTATAATGGAAATCTATATAAAGTGATGGAAAGAACACATATTCTGTAAAGAAGTTATTTTTGATTAGAGATTAAACCCCTCAATGAATTTCCAAGCAAATTTATACATTTGACAGTAGATATAGCCTTATTAGCATAGAAATTGATGTATTGTTGGAAAGTCAATTTTCTATCAAAGTTTTGGATAGAGAATAGAACTTCCTAAAGAGCTAAGATCCAAAGAGGGCAGATTGAAGACCTCATATGCTCTATAAAAGTGGAAAATTTCAGTTTTCCAATATTCAATAACCAGACTGAATTGATTATAAGAAGAGAAGACATAACATTGTAGTTACAAAAAAGATAAGAGTTTGATACAACTCAAGATTTTTCTTGTGAAAGAAATAGGCTATTGTCTACAAACAAAATAATAGAAACTGGAATTTTCAGGTTTTTTAATCTTTTTTCAAAAATATGAAAAATAGGAGAAAGATATAACACCAATAAAACAGACAATAAGGCAGAGCCCTGTCCAATATCAATATCAACATTGAAAAAAGGAGAAAAAAAATATTCCACAAATAACACATTTTTCTTCCTACTAGGTAATTTTGAAAAAATTTAGAAACCTTAGTATCAAAACCTACTTTATTCAAGATCAAATGAAGTAACCAATGGTTGAGAGACAAGATAAATTGAGTGATATCAAATGCTAGAGTGCTAGTAGCAAGATTCTTAATCTATCTTGCTTAAATAAGATGAGTTAGAACAACTTCTGCATCCATTGTAGAATATTACTTCAGTTCATTCAGCTGACAAGGATAAATGAAGTTTTTAGAAATTGATTGGAATTGAAGTCTCTTGCTGATAACTTTTTCAATGAGTTTACCAAGAGTATTTAAAAGAATGACAGGTTGAAACATTTTAGAAAAGTCATATGAAGCCTTATTAGGCTTAGAAATGATGATAGATGATGACATTTTAAAATGTAACAGCCAATGTTCTAAATTAATGCATACATTAGCAATATTGATAAAGTTATTGAGACAAGTGCTGTCTTTGACAATTGCTTTAAAGTGTTTCCAAGATAATTTATTAGATTCCAGAGTGGATAAGTTGTTGTATTTAGTAATAGAACTCTTGAACTCTTCAATAGAGAATGATATCCAAATTATAGTTAGTCTAGTGGAAATTTTATTCAAGATAATGAGCTTCCAAGGACTACAATTTCTTGACACAATTTCTTGAATTTTGTTGTTGAAGAACACATGTTTGGTTTTTTTGATCATATTTCTGAAACTCTTCCAATCATTGATTTGTTTCAACATTCTATAATTCTCTAGTATGTATTGACAATCTTTATTCCACCATCATATTCTTTGTCCAAGTTCAAAATAATAAAAAGTAAAAATAAAATAAAAAATAGAAAAAGAAAATAGAAAGAAAGAAAATAGAATAAAGTCAAGTCCATTGTTTACAACTCTAATAATTCCAGCTTTACATTAGCACTGTTCTACCTGATTGCTATAGATTAGTAGAAGTACTTAGAGTAGCTATTATCTCTAGAAAACCTCATTCTGTTCTCTTAGGTTTTTCTGGAGGTGAGTTATGTAATAGATAATACTTGTTAATGGACTTAGGTTTTCCTAGAGCTTGAAGCACCATCTCTGCACTTTTATTCTTGATTATTCTAACAAATACTGTCTCACTTTAAGTATTGCTACTGTAAGCTTTTTTTTCTTAGTAAATCTTCTAGATGCTTCCACCAAAGTTTCTGACCATCTGAACACTATTATTATTTGGTTATGTCAGTATTGTTTAATCAGATATTAGGAACAAACTAGCCACTAAGCTAGTTATATTAAAAGTATACAATGTCAAGCTTAATGTCAAGCTTAGCTTTAATGTCTAGCTGGTGCTATATATATACTTCATACTGTACTTCTAACATCAGATTAAATAGTATTTAGAATAGTTGTTACTCTCAGAAGTTCTTATTTATTCTTTTAGGACTTTTTGGAAATAAGTGTCACTTATATTTGGTTAATTAATATACTTAGAACTTCTTGAAGATTATGAAAGTTCACAAAACTTACAAACTCTATTAGTCATTTTATGTCAAGATACTAGCAAGAGGGTATTAGAAAGAGTAGTATTGAACAAGTGGAATTTGTTTTAAGTAAATATCTACAATCAGTTGCATAGAAAGAGAATTGGATCAAGTATGGAAACTTATTTAGAAGATGGATGTGGAAATCCATGAGGTTGAATAAGTATCTAGATTGCAGATCAAGCTTAGAAGCTTATCTATAGATTGGCAACACATTCTTGGAAGATGACCTTGGTCTCAACTTATGTATTATATCCACTATCTATTATATAGTTATAATTTCAGATTGGAGGACAAGTTATTAGAGAGACTAACTAATAGCTTAGTAAGAAAAGTAAGAGAAAGAGTTCTAGAATTTTTGGGTGATTACTTAGGAGAGTCTTAGTTAATTTACAGATTGAAGATTACAAAGTATTAACTTAGTTTGATATATTATATTGTAGCAACCACTCGCCGGAATGACACTTGTGATATGCTGACTTCAGCAAAGCTCTCAGTAGGCTATCTAGTAGTGGAGATTACAAAAGAACTTGACAAGGAGCCCTCACTGCATTGCCCCTCTATTTATATAAATACAAGGTGGTCCGTGCTACAACAATGTGTCTATCTTATGTCCTATTACTCATCCACCATGCTTTTACCTCAAGGCCATCATGCTATATCTATGTGCCCTGATGTCATACTCTTTAATCTCCATCACCATGTGTGCACCATGTGTACACCATGAGGAACTATTGTCCCTTGACGTCATTCCTAACCCTAACTCCTTCTAGACTATTAGTCTTTCCAGACCATTCTAGACTCTGTCACATGACTTCCAGATCATGTGCTCTCCATCTGTTGTAGACTAATAATTAATTACTTATCTATGTCCAGCTAACCCTAACCCTAGCCAAAGTCTGTTCACACTTTCATCTTATAACATATTGAGTCTGTAGTCAGAACTATGACTAAGAGATAATAGTATAGAGGATAATTTAGAAGATGTTATCAAGACAGTTTCTAAGATATAGGATGATTAGAAGTTCAGATAATGAGTTTCTAGAAGATAAAACATGAGAGACTAATCTATATACAAATGATTACAGATGTGGAAGTATAGTTAGATATGGTTAGAGTCCTAACTGAGAGTTAAGAAGCAGAAGTCTTGGAAGTCTTAAAAGTCAGTCTATAATACCACTTAAGGCTATATCAAGTTTTATAAAGTTGCTAGACATAACCCTTAGGTTTTTGTTATCTTAGAAAAATCTCTATATAAATTTTCTTTTTTAGATTACAATTCAAAAAAACTAATTTCACATCTATTTGATAGATGTGCCAACTATTAGTATATACAAGTGAGAGTAGGGCCCAGACTATTGAGTAGTTAAAAATAGATAAGTTTTATTGAAATTGACATCTTTAATCTAAAAGAATTCCTTGGCTACCAGGTAAGCTTTATAGCACTTGATCTGGCCATCAGCACCTAATTTCATCTTGAACACAAATTTGCAGTCAACTATCTTCTAACTTTCAGGCCTAGGAACTACATTGAAGATATTTTGGCAGACAAATTACTCTATTTTCTCAGTATATGCTGCTTTCTACTAAGCTTTATTAGAATGAGACACAGCTTTTGCATATGAAAGTGAGTCTAGATCAATATTTACAATCTTTGCTAACTTATTACTTACTGTTCAAGTGACTTCAATGATTTCCTCTGTTCCTTTCTTGATAGCACTAGATATAGTAGTTTGTAACTTAAGAGAACTTTCTATGTTTGTAGAAAGACTTTTGATAAAAATCATCATTATGATGTGTAGGCTGGCATTTAAGCCTAGTAAACCTATAAACGTTATATAAAGAGATTCACCACTTCATTCAAAATTGAATCATAGATACTACTAATATTCATCACCAATATTATAGATCTTTCCTTGAGTCTCAAGTCTCAACTTTGTCACAAACCCTGACAAATCCCTACTTATATTCTTATAATCACAACAACCTACTTTCTTCTGCCATTGCTCAATAAACTCTTGTTATTCTGTAATATTTGAGATTTATTTATCAAGATTTCTGACTATCTAGCTCTATTATTCTGTAGCTAGAATAGTTGCTATCTTATAAGAGAACCTGACTTTTCAAAATCTTCAGACTCCTTAACACCAAACTCCATGGAATTTTCTACAGACTTTCCTATCTTACAATATTACCAAATTCCACTATAGAATTCATAGACCTCTTTTCCATCTGCTGTCAGACTCTATACTTGTATACCATCCCTTTAAAAGACCTCTAAGATTGTTTCTAGTTGTTTTCTGTCAATATCAAGTATATTCTGTCTTTTTAGGTAATGTTCTAGATATTTCTACTCATGTTTCTGACTATCTGCATACTATCATTCTAATAATTGGCTCAGCATTGTTCTGCTAAATTACAATGGCCATTAAAATAGTAACCATCTTTAGCAAACCTCATCCTATTTTCTTATATTTTTCTGAAGATGGTTATATTTGATTAGTATATTCTATAATGTTTTCCTAAAGATCATAAAATTTGTGAAACTCTATAGACTTCATTCAGTTTCTCTAAAACACCTCCAAAAACTTTATCCTGTTCTCTTAGAATTTTCTAGAAGTAAGTTGTATACTTAGTAGTTATAAATAATATAACTTGAATTCTCTAGAGATTATAAATTGCATATAACTCTGTTAACCCAGTTGCTCTAATAGTAGAATAGGATTTTTCTTTATAGGATCTCAAAAAATCAATCTAATCTAGCCATCCAGAATTGTCTACCCTCATATCTCAACTTCTCTTACTCTTTCTTGCTTCTTGAACAATACTTGCTCCTAGCAATTATCCTATAATTTCTGTCAACATTAACAAAGCTCTAGAACTCTTCCAATACTAGTATATTTTGGAGTATAATACTAACACCATTCTTGTTACTTCTTTAAGCTAACTTCAAAACTTGTACACAATAGTATCTAATTTTGGCCCCATATCTATGGGTATACACTATCTATCATTACTATCAAAACCCCTATCTTATAAGAGAACTGGGCTTTTCATTATGCCTAACTAAATAAGCTCCCTTAATTATACACTGTATGAGCTTTTCTAAAACTATTACTACTTTCTCAAACCCTACAGCTTTTACTACAGATTTTACTACCATTCTATACCTCTGAATACTACTACTGGACCTGACTTTGCTGCTATAGAGTTCAAACTTCATGCTCACATCCTATACTTTTAGAAATTTTCCTAGACTAATTTACTACTCTCTATTATCTTAATTATGTCTTATCTTTTTAGGTAATGTTCTGGATATTTTTGACTCAGATTTCTAACTATTTGCATACCATCATTCTAATATTATCTTAGGATTGTTTCACCAGATTATAATAAACAATAGAAGTATTTAGGACATTAGTTATCTTTAGAAAACCTCATTCTATTCTCTTAGATTTTTCTAAAGATGGGTAATACTTAGTTATTAGTTGCTCCAATATAATCTCTAAATATTACAAACTCTATGTAATCCTATGAACTTTGCTCAGTTACCCTAATATATTTCTTACCAATATTCTAGTATATAGAAACCTCCTTTACTATTCTTAATTTTATATTCTATCTTTACCAAACTTCAGTAGTAATTGATAAACAAAATGAACTTTCCTGAGCTTCTATTCTTCATATCTAGCTGTCTGTGAACTAGTTTTGATGTAACCAAGATAAGATTTTATAAACTCTTTTGTTCTTCTAAAGTAGTAAAGCCTCCAAGTGGTCTAAGGATATCTTTTGTCAAGAATTCACTACTGGTACCTTTCTCATTATAATATAGCCTAAGTTCAAGCAGCTCTTCTATAAGTACTTTTTTCTATTCAACACTGCTACTGAAGTTATTAACAAATTAGAGAAAATAATACATTACTAAGAAAGTCATGTTATAGAGAACTATCTAGATAAGTTTCAAAATATAATCTTAGAAGCTAGCTATATAGTATTATAATTTAAGACTTAAAGTATTAAGTCAAGAAAAAAATCTTAGATTAGAATTAATATAAGAGAACTTGATAAAGTTTCTAGTACAAAGTTGTTTATCTTATATATGTTAATGGTTTGTACTATATCTAATCTACTCCAAAGGCTATATTATTTACAAAGTCAATATGTTATGCAACATTATTATTCAAGAACTTTCTATATTTTTCTTATATTTATATGACTGTAACTACAATATATGTAACTATAGCTATTATGTTATGTCTTGTTATGATATATGACTATGATTATAACATATATAACTATAGCTGTTATATCTTATTATGATGTGTGATAGTAGTAATAGTTATATATGATATCATACTAAACCCTGACCCCAAGTTCTAATAAAATAAGAAAATGAAACTAAAAATAAAAAAAATAAAAAAATAGAGTTCACTGTCTTCAACTCTGATATTACTCTTTCTTTAAGATTTTTTCTCTAGAGAAACTAACTTCTATCTTTGTTAGTTCCTTTCTATATTCTTTAAATATTCATCCTTAAACTTTTTATTATCCTATCCAAATATCCTTGCTGTATACTTTTCTAGTAACCTACTTTTCTGAACTTCTCTACATTTAGATTTAATTTTACTTTCTACACCTTTTTCAAGTTTTTCTTTCTCTTCATCTCCTCTTATTATCTAGCTATTTATTCTTCCCTTGAACTTAGCTACTACTTTTTTTATATTTTCTAAATCTTTTTTCTTTTTGTATATATCATTCTCTGCTATAATATCATATATATATTTAAATATATTCAATCTCACAGATAATACTTCCCTAACTTCTGATCTGCTTAAAATATTTGTAAAAGAGAGTATCTTCTTTTCTGTTTCCCTTCTCTTATTTTTTATTCCAACTTTTCTATTTTTTTTCTTTTTCTTTCTTATTTGTGGACTTAGCAAAGGAGAAACAAAGTGACATCATGTATTACTGTCACAATGGTCACAGTTATGGTCACAACATCAGATAACATTAGAAGGGTGATGTTATATATTATAAAGAGATAATGACTTTATTATAAAGTAGACACACCTGTACTAGAAGCTCACCAAGTTATTTTATGCTAAACAATACTAGTTCTCTCTTTTGACTAAACACTTAGTTCTAAGTTGTAATACTAGTTCCAACTCATGTCTGATTACTCTATTACTGATTACATAGTTTCTCATGATCTCCATAGAACTTCAGACTTGATTTCTAAGAACTTAAGTATATCCAGAGTAGTTACTAGTTTCCTTTGATTCTTGGAAAGTCTTAGTACTAGTGTTTAAGATGTATAGATACTTTATAATTTCTTAGCTTGAAAATAAACTAGTGTAGTTCACTGCTATGAGTATCTATGCTTGGAAGTTTAACTTCCTTCATGTTCTACTTTCTGTTAATATTCCCTTTCCAAATATAATTATTATAACATGCAGAGATATAGTATATCTGCTAAAGTCAAAATCATTTAGGATTCATATTTATATACTCTTTCAATATCTTCCATAATTTTCCCATAGATGGTTTTCTCTTTTAGGTATATTTTTTATCTGATATATAAATCTATTTTAATACACTAAATACTTCACTACTCCTTACTATCACAAACTTCATTCAGCTTGTATCTCTACAACTAGCAGATCATTTTCACAAACTAAGTTGCACTGTAAAGCTCCAAATGAGAGCTATTTGCACATATGTGGGATATACAAAAGTGACAACAAACAACTAAGATATCAGGTTATCAGTAATTATAAAATCTTCATTTGTTAATATCTTATGAACAACTAGACAGATTTACACAATCAAACTTGCATTGGAAAGTGCTCATCAAACTGTTTCTGATGATATATAGTATATTACATAGTGATAATTATTCATAGAGATATAAGTATATCAATGTAGTAACATAACTAGTTACCTTCTAAAATTAGCTTGATAGCTGCTATGACAGATAACAGCTCCTATCATGTACAAGTTTTGATCATGTGATGACAACAGCTTGTGCATGGACCATTACTATTTTATATACATACTTCTATGTCTAAGAATTAAACCTTAGATTTAACAACATTAATTATTTCTGTTAATACTACTCCTCATCTATTATCATTATCTCCTTATATTGAACCTCTAAAACACTATTAAGTTCAAGCATCACAACCAGTGAGTAGCTCATTTGTGATACTTACACTTTTCTTTTATTTGATATTTTTTCAACTTTCTATTTCTCTACTCTATCTACTTCTACTGGCTTTGGTTCTTCTACTTTCTGCCCCTTCACTAGTTCTCTATATCTTACTATTTAACTAATATTCATCACTGGATAAATCCTTGTAGAGGCTAGTAGCTTTAGCTTTATTACATTCCTAGATATTACTTCTTTAACTATATATGGCCCTATATAACACTCTACCAACTTTTCTACTAGTCTTTCTTTAAATACTAAGTCTTTTTCACTCAGCATTATTTTATTACCTTTTTCTATTCTTTTGCTTTTTTGTCTTCTATCTACTTGTATCTTCATCTCTTCTTGTACCTTTCTCAATCCTGTCCCAGCTTTCTCTTAAATTTTCTTTATTCTCTCTGCAAACTCTGTTGCTTTCTTATCCTTCTAATATTCACACATATTCTTAGCTCTCTACTGTAATTTGCCATAAACAACAATATCTTTGTTGCTGAATAATTTGTTGTTCACTGCAAACTCTACTGTTACTAACTACTCCAGCCAATTTCTCTGTTTATACTCTGTAAAGAATTTTAAGTACTGTTCCAACTCTTGGTTCATCTCTGTTATAACAACTAAGAGTGAAAGCATAGAGATAGTACTTCAAGTTCTAAGGAAACCTAAGTCTATTAGCAAGTACTACCTATTACATAACTTATTTTTAGAAAAACCTAGAAGAACAGAATGAGATTTCCTAGAAGTAATAGCTATTCTAAGTACTTCTACTAGTCCATAGCAATCAGATAAAACAGTACTATTGTAAAGCTGGGATAATTACACCAGATAGTCAGGAACACTGATAGAAACATTGAGAACTATGTCCAGAATTGAAAAGAGCTCATCTAATGGTGACTAAGGACATAGTGGGGCAATGATATGAAAAGAAGTGGCTACTGAAGTTTGCAGAAAAAACAGTATGGACTATGCGACATTTTCTGCAATTAGATATCAGTATTAATGTCAAATTTGGTGGTTCCCTTGTATTCACTTCCTCTTAAAATTATTACAACTTAAAGTAAGAGGTACTAAATAGAACTTGAAGTTTTGAAAGTCTATTGCTTATATGAATCTTAGAGATTAAGACAATAGAACTTTGTCACTTTATCCAGTGTAAACATATTTACAGCATTCTCCCAAAAGTTCACCTCCAGACCAAATTATTTCTACTTGATTAAGTATTAGTATATTTGTGATACTAACAGCTGTCCAATATCTTCTCAACTTCCTATTCCTCTTCTCTATTGATGATAATAGGGTCCAAAGATAGACTTGAGTATCTATCAGAGATTGAATTATTAGAGACTACAGTAAGCTTGACTATATGAAATATCAGATGTAATCTACAAAGTGTGAGAGAGAAGCTTGAGGTGATATGATATAGATCTTACTTTTTTTCTACTATATAAGGTCCTAGGTAACAGTGTGACAACTTTGTAAAAGTGTCAGAATCATAGAAGTTAGACTTTTTTTATTTTATTTTTGTTCTTATCTTTATTTAAAATTTTTTTCTATTTTTAGATCTAGAATTAGGGTTTACCATGACATTACATGTTATGGTTATATGATTATACAATCACACAATCATATGTCACATGGAATGTTATAAAAAGTTCTAGATGGAATATTATTATATAGTATGTTATATATATGTTGACCTTAAGACAGATACATGGTCATTTAGGATAGTATTATGATGCATATAAGGACTAGTATTTTTCTTTTTCTTTTATCTATCTTTCTTGATTTTATATTTCTTTTCTTTTGATTTTCTTTTTCTTTTTATTGATGATGAAGAGGCATGTGACTGTGGTCACATGACATGTCACATGATGTGAGGTCATAGGCCTAGAAGCAGGCTAGAGTGAACTAAATGGATAATGTCAAGGAGTATGTTAACTGTATAGTTACCTTATAGTATATATATAGTGTACTCATGGATGACACATGGACTTTAGGGTAGGGTAAATATTAAGTAGCACAGACCATATGTAACTTATATAAATAGGGTAGCAATTCAGCAGAGACTCCTTGTTGAGTTCTCTTGTGATTCCCACTTGATATTCTACTAAGAGATTTATTGCTTGTGTTACTATTGGTCTTTGTGACTAGTGGTTGCCACAACAGATAGGCTAAGTGTAGTATAGCATAGACCATCAGTCTAGAGTATATATAATAGTCAATCCTATATTGAGTTCTCTATTGAGTTCTCTTGTGATTACCTAATCCAAGATTATTCTTTTGACTTAACTCTTAGTCTTGAAAGTTCATAACAAGAAGGGCATATGATATATAATATCTTGCTATATTATCTCAAGATTTGTAAATAGTGGACTTAGCTTCTTTAAGTGTTAAGTGTATTTTCTCTGTAAATTTTGAGATACTTTCTAACTTAGACTCATATTAGTAAGGTTTAAACTCCATCTATAGAAAGTATCTAGTATTAAGGAGAAAAGAAGGTTGCTGTATCAAAGAGTATACATGGTTGCTATACTAGAACTCTGCTAATAGAAAAAGATTATATTAATTGCTCTACCTCTTATTAACAAAAATCTGAAGGTACTGGTCCAGTTCCTAGTTGAAATGCTCTATCTGACCATCTGACTAAGGATATTATACTATAGAAGATACAATTTCAACTCTAAGCAGGCAGTAAAGCTTCTTTGCAAAGAGTAATGAACTATAGGTCTCTATCCAAATAAGAAGAAAGACTATATAGTTTTCACACATGATATAGAAATAACCTTGCCATTCCTTCTACAGTGATAATAGTGTGGGTCAGAATGAAATATACTCTTTTGGACACTGAGTTTACCACTATTATTATTATATCAAACACTGATAATTCCAGAAGTTTCATTAAAGTCTATACTAATGATATCTTATCTTATATTTAGCACAGATAACAGGATTAGTTCTCTAAGTGACAATTGATAGATAAGCTTGGTTTGTAAGCAGAGGTTATAAGTGCTAATATATTGACTAGCATACCTAGATATCTGAGACTACTAGTAGTTTTAGAATACTAACTCTAGTATTTTCTAATACTCAGCATGGCTAGCAATCTTTGTATTACAGAGAGACTATACAATAGTGAAGATCATAGAGATTAGAGATATAGATCTTGTCATAGGACAAAAGAAAACTATCAACTTCTAATCATTCCAAAGAGTGTATAAACTTGACTGATGACTATTGGAGTGTTGTAGCAACCACTAGTCATAATGACCCTATAGTATGCTTACTTCAGCAAAGCTCTTGATCTAGCTATCTAGTAGTGAGAATTACAAGAGAACTTGACAAGGAGCCCTTGCTATATTGCTATCCTATTTATATAACTTACAAGTGGTCCATGCTATAATAATGCGTCTACTGTGCCTCTTGCCCTAAAGGCCATATGTCTGCCTTATGTCTACTCTGCAGTGACTGTGCAAGACTGTGCATTCTGCCCTAACATCCATGTGTTGACCACATAGTAGCAATGTGATATACATGCTCTCTAATGTTATCATTTAGGCTCTTCTAGCCTCATAGACTCTTCTAAACCTATAGACTACTCTAGACTATTCTAGGCCTATGACATCATCTCACATGACTTCCAGGTCATGTGCTTATTTTCTGTTGTAAACTAATAATAATTACTACTGTTTATTTCTGTCCTCTAACCCTAACCTTAAAAGTCTGTTTATATACTTGTCTTATAACATAGAGTTCTCTTGTTGCTCTAGCTACAAATTATTTCTAGTGACCAAGTTAATCACCATGCCAGATATCAGTTAAGAGACCTCTGTCAGAATTGAAGACAGTAAACTCTATTTATTTTTATTTTATTTTATTTTATTACTTTAAACTTAGGGTTGGGGGTTTGCATGACATTACATGTGACACAGTGTCACATGTCACAGAATGACATAGAAGGTTCCAGAACAATGATATCATACTATATATCAATGATATATAGTACACATATCTTTTAGAGTAGGCTAGATTTAGTATAGCATAGACTATTAGTCTAGTGTATATAAGTAGACACTTTGTACTTGGAACTCCATTGAGTTCTCTTGTGTAATTCTTTTCTTGTCATAACACTTTGAGACTTGAATTATAATAACCTCATTCTTTGTCTTTAACCCATCTCTGTGATCTGGTAACAAGAGTTAAACAGAAAAGAGATTATGCTAGAATGCAACAAGAACTATGCAACACTAGCTCTTAACTGTGTACTAAAGAATTCAAAAAAATTATATCAGTATCAGAAATCAAGAGAAGAGATAGAAACAATAGTATAAAAGAAGAAAATATATAAAATTCCTGTAAGAACTCTTATAAATGCAAAATAATATTGTTAGGAAGAATATTAAAAGAAATATTTTCTAATACACTCCTAAACAGTGAACCTTGCACTATATAACAAGGTTCTTTGGAAAATCTAGTGAATAGATTGCAAAGCTTCTTAAGAGCCTCCAATAACACTATTTATTCCAGATGATATACTCTGAAGACATCTCTCAAGTTGAATCTTATAACTGAGGATACTCATCTTGCCAGCCTTTCACAGGCTGCTAAATCTCCCCAAAACTTGTCTAAAAGTGATAGAAGATACTAACAATGCTCACTCAATAAGATAACAATTAAATTGCTTACAAGTGGAGAAATTCAGATAGAAGTTCCTTCTCTTGCTCCCCTTTACTTGTAGCTTATATATTAGTCTAAAAATACAGAGAACAGACATAGAGAATGAAAACCAAAACTATAAGGAAGACTTTTGAAGTCTTGTAAGTACATGGTTCTCTCTCCATTTGTAATCTGAAATCAACCTGATAGTCTTTTCCTGCTCATGAGTACTAATTTTATTCTTTCTTAATTATTTCCACTGGTTACCATTACTCACAAGCTCATGAATGACTTCTCCAGCTTCCAATTTATTGTGTTTTTGCTTTAATCTGTCATCCAAACATTTGTGGCTATGCCAATTGTGCTCATAAGTGCTAATACTTTGTAGCTAGTCTTGCACAAGTATAGTAGCATCTCTTATTTCTAAAGACCTCATCTTCTTGAGATCTAGTTTGATTAATGGCTATTATACCATCTCTCAAATAGAAACCTACTTGAAAAAGCCTGAGGTGTTATCTAGGAGCATCAAGTCTTCTTGTTAAAGCTCTTAAATAGATCTTAAGTGTTTGAAAACTTAATAAGAGTATGTTTTCTTGTGAAAAATCATTTTGCAGCATAATACTTGTTAGCATGTTCTACACTGCTATTTGAAGCAGGTAAGTTATGAACTGTAAGATAATGAACCATTTCTTCAGACTTAGGATAGTTGGTAAAATTTCTTTTAGTAAATTTACTATCACCATCATTTTCAAAAATTCAGATTTCTGCACTTCTCTAGATCTGAACCCATACTTCATACTTCTTGTAAGTGTTGAAACAGTTAGACTTGTTTTTCAGAAAGTAAATACATTCTTTGTGAGTGAATTTGTTCTGGAGTAGAAAGTAATAGTAGTTATGGCCAATCAACTCAACTGCTAATAGATCCCAAACATTACTAGTTATCTTGTCATCATAGGATTTGACTTTGACATTATTGCTTTCCTTGGGAGAAAGCTTGAATGTGGCCTTGGCTTTTATACATACTTTGCAAAATTCTAGTTTTGAGCTGAGATCAACATTTATACTACTAATTAGATGATCTTTAACTATTCAGACCAGATTGTCATGATTTATGCAACCTATCAAGTAATGAAACTCAGAAATAGTAAGTGTGTAATTGGCTATATTGGCAGAATAAGTAGAAAGAGAATTATAAACTCAATAAAGTATATAGATGTGATCAAAATGAGAGTGACAGATATTAAAGGTAAATAGTATATTTGAGTATAGTTAGAGTAAAAAAGCCTTATTACATATTGGGACAAGATAATAAAGAAGGCCTTATTACCTATTGGAAGTAAGATCTTCATGCTGTCTTGCCCTAATGTGCAGCTATATGCTGTCTAAATTGGTTTAGGGGATAGTTTAACATAGTTAGTGAGACTATGGTAATTAGGAGTAAAATAACTGATAGTACCACAATTAATTATGATACCAGGTAATAAAGGAGTACTTTGGATGTTTAATACTTCTTTAGGGGTTGTAATGACAAGAGTGATATCATCATTAAATATAAGAAATTTATACTTTTTCTTTGAGTCTTTAGCAATATTTGTATAAGTCTGTTTGGAATCTTTTTTTAATAATTTGTTTGCAAACTTCTTCTTTTACTAATTTGGTATTTCCCCCCTCTTTTCTACTATCCTTAGCAAAATAGCTATTTTCTTCATAATCCTTTTTCCACAGTTATTATACTTTATCTTAGGCTTATCTGACTTTGATTTCTGCTTTTTATAAGAGTAACTAGAAATCATAGCTATTTTTTATGTATTGCATTTACTCTTTTGTCAATGCCTTTTGAATTTACTTCTTGGCAAATATAATTGATTAAATTCTCTATAGAAATAGGCTTTTCAGAAAAACAAGCAGATACTGATAAACTTGTGAGAAGAGATTAGTAGGTAAGAGTGAGTAAAGCATAGATGTATGCTGAAAGTGTATATCAGTGCTATTAGTATAGTGTATTGCTACAAGATTTGTTAAAGTACCAATATATATTATTGATTTAAAATCTTCATACATTTTTACAAGTTTTTACTATAAGAATGTAGTGAAAGACTTATTTTTAATTCAAACAAAGATATATTGGCTCACATTTTCATAAATAGTCAACCAGATCTTTACTTTCTTTTATTCAAATTATTCCATGGTTATTTAATAAGCTTCAAGCTCATTATTACTTAATAGCATTATTGATTTTGGCTTATAATAGAAGCCATTGCTTTAACTAAGCTCTTTTAGATACTTTATAGTACTATAAAAATGATATATCAATCTCTTTAATAAAAGATAAGTTTCAATATGAAATTTATAGATAATCTAGGTGGAACCATCATTTGATAGTTATGAGAGATTACTAGATTTGTGAAAGGAGAAGGAGAAGGACATTACTATAGGGCTCATAACTTGTTAAGCAGTAAAAATCAGACACTGTGAAAAGATCTATAAATAATGAAAACTAGTTCAGTGATGCAGATAATACTAAGATATATACTTACAGTTTAGTAATGTGAACAACACTGAGATGTGAAAGATAAGATATATAAAGGATAAAGGCTTTTTTTATGCTTAAATAATCAAATTAATAAATGAATAATAAATGAATTACAACTTGTCTACTCTGATTCTAATATAAAGGAGGAAAATGAGTAGAAGGCAGTGTTCATGACTCTGTAAGAGTTATTTGAACTAATAGTAATGTTTTTTGGTCTAACAATCTCATCTGTAATATTCCAAACAATGATAAATGAGATCTTGTAGAACTTGATTAATATTAGAGAAGTTGTAAGTCTTATTAATGATGTAATAGTAGGAATAGAGAAAGAAGAAAGACATAATGATGCAATAGAGATGTTAGAGACAATTTACACTTTTTGAGAGTATTCACAAATATAGTATAGAAGATGGAAAACAGAAGAGCAATTTAGCAATATGAAAAAGCAGAAGTGACCAAAAGTAGTACTATACAGATAATCAACCTTGGCTTTAATGGATAACATTGTGTGGTCATAATTTTGGATGATGGAAGCTTAGAGAGACTAAAGACAAGTGTAGTACAAGTTCAAGTTGATTATTAGATTAAGATACTATACATAGTAGCCAATTTCTTAAATATGAAAGTATAAATCTGATATTCTACTACTGTGCATACTATGAGTTGTTGTATACTACAGAGATTGTCTTTTGGAATTTTATGGAATTGATAAGAAATACAGAGTTTGGTCTTTAGATTAATAGATGATTAGAATGGAGTGTGATCTACACTGAAAAAGGGTGAGAAGAGTGAAAATGTTAGATGGTATATAACAAGAGGAAGTAATAAAGAGGTTAGCAGAGAGAAATTTGTATATAAAGCTAGAGAAGTGAAAGTAAAAGATAAAAGAAGTAGAATCATTAGGAGTAGTGATTGGACTAGAGAGAATAAAAATAGAGCAAGAAAAAGTGAAGGTAGTATTAGACTAGTTGGCTTTCAAAGGAGTCAAGGATATACAGAAGTTCTAAAGACTTACTAACTATTATAAATAATTTATCAGAGATTTTGTATTTATAACTAGTATTAGAATTGAAAACAGTGGACTCTTTTTTGTTTTTATTTCTCTTTTATTTTATTTATTCCTTTATTTGGAAGTTAGGGGTAGTATGATGTCACAGGTCACTGTCACACAAATTACATGACATATAGAATCTTGTAGAAGAATCTAGAAAGGATAATATTATATAACATGTACAATACATATTAGCCTTAAGAAAAACACATAGTCATTTAGGATAGGCTAAAGTAGTAGTACATAACCCATTAGGATTCAGTATATAAGATAGACAATCCTGTACAGAAATCTCTATCAAGTCCTCTTGTATTAGCCCAATATAAGATTCCCTTCTTTGATCAACTCTAAGGTCATTAAAATGTAATAACAAGGCTATCATATAACCTGGGAAAAAAAGAGCGGAAGTGGGAATGAGGATTGAGATAGGAGAAGTTATTTGAAGTATTGAAGAAATGGTTCACTATGGAACTTATTCTAGTAGTACTAGATTTAAATAAGAAAATAAAGATAGAGATAAATACATCAGATTATACTATAGAAGTGTTGTTGATGGAATGTAAGGATAGACAGTAGAGACTAGTAGCATACTTGTCAAAATGAGATAGAGAAAAACTATAAAATCCATAACAAGAAAATATTAGTGGTTATTAAAGAATTGGAAAATTGGAAACACTTGTTAAAAAATATCAAGTATAAATCAAAGTTTGGACCAATCATAAGAACTTAGAATATTTTATGAAAGTACAAAATTTAAATTGTATCCAAGCTTATTAGGCTTTATATTTGTCAATGTTTGACTTTACTTTGGAATATATGCTAGGAACAAAGATGGAGAAGACAAATAGACTAAGTAAGAGATTAGATTGGAAGATTAGGATAGAGAATGGTAATAACAATCAAAAATTAATAAAAGAAGAATAGATACAGAGAATAATGGAAATAGTAGTAGAAGAACCAGAAACAATGTTAGTAAAAAATCAAAAGAGCAAGAGAAAAATATAAAGAGGTATTTAGAATAGTAAAGAAGATAAAGAAAACTAGAGTGAAAGTATTGTTAAGTGACAAGTAGGAGATAGAAAGAGAGTTAGTGTTGAAGGAAGGGAAAATATATGTACTAAAAAATAAGAAGTTGAGGTTAGAAGTTATCTTGTTACATTATGATGTCACAGTAGCTAGACATAAAGGTAGATGGAAGATAATAGAGTTAGTGACAAGGAATTACTAGTGGCTAAGAGTGACAAAGAATGTTGGAAAATATATAGAGAGATGTAATTTATGTTAAAGAATGAAGAATATAATGGAGGCCTTAGTAGGAAATTTGATAATAAATGAGATACTGAAGAAGCCATAAACATACTTAATAATAGACTTTATTACAAAGTTGCCATTAGTGGCAAGAAAAATGTAATAATAATAATGTGAGATAGGTTGACTAAGATAGTATATTTTGTGGCAACAACAGAAGGAATATCAGCAAAAGGATTAGCAAGGTTTTTTTAGAAATAACATGTAGAAGTTGTATAAATTATTAGAGTGTGTATATTATAAAATGAGCTACTTGTTTGTGATATCTGAATCTTGGATATACTCTCAGAGATTTAGAAGTAATTTAGAAGTTTAATAATGATAATAATGATGATTAGGATCAATACAGATGTCAATGATAAATAATGAAGATTAATGTTGTTAAGTCTGAGATTTAATTCTCAGACACAGAAGTATTTATACAAAATAGTAATGGTCTATATATAAGTTATTTCTATCATATAATCAAAACTCATACTTGGTGGACTGTTATCTATCATAGTAGATGTTAGGCTAATTTTAGAAGATAACTAATTATATCACTATATTGATATGCTTGTATCTCTATTAATACTGATCTCTATATGATATATGATATATCATTAGAAATAGTTTGATGAGTATCTTTCAACACAAGTTCAATTGTACAAATCCATCTAGCCATTCATGAGATAATAGCTAACAAAATTTTTACAGTTACTAATAGCCTGATATCTCAGTTATTTGTTGTCACTTTTGTACATCCCACATGTTTGTAAATATTTCTTATTTGGAACTTTCCAGTATAACTTAGTTTGTAAAAATTAGTTTACTAGTTGTAGAGATACAAGCTGAATAAAGTTTATGACAAACTTGATGGAGTACCAAGTACAAAATTTTTACCTTATATATGCTAGACTACTAGTCTATGTTATACTAACCTTAGTCTACCCTAAAGACTATGCCATTGACATATAGGATGACAATGATGGGTAATATCATTGTTCTAGAATCTTTTATATTCTTCTGTATAACACATGATTATGTAATCATAACTTGTGACTGATATTTGACATCATGCTAATCCCTAACCCTAAGTTCAAAATAAAAAATAAAGTGAAAAAGAAAATTGAAATAAGAAAGAAAAATAAAATCATCTTTGATTCTGATATACTAGTTTTGCTCTATCTCTTTATATATTATCACCTCCTACACCCTATCATCATCACCAATACTAATTAATTCTCCACTCTTTTACTATAACATGAGCCAACATGGCTCAATCAATTATAAACAGATCATTTAGCAACAATAAGAGTAGCATGTAGGCACAGATCCAAGTATTGCTAGTAGGAAGAGCTGAGATAGTAGTCTTCCAACCTAACACTGGATCAAACATTGATAAAAATTAAGCAGAAAAGAGATTATACTAGAATACAATAAGAACTATGCAACACTATCTCTTAATTATATACTAAGAGTTCAAAGAGGATGATATTAGTGTCAGGAATTTAGAATACATAAAATCCTTAAGAAGGCTCTCATGAAAGCAAAAGAATAAAGTTAAGAAGAATATTAAAAGAAATATACAAGTAGCATCTGCTTGCAAATATTTTCCCTAGCTAACTCACTTCTAAACAATGAACCTTATACTGTGTAATAAGTTTCTTTGGAAAATCTAGTGAATAGATTGCAAAGCTTCTTAAGAGCCTCTAATAATACTATCCATCCCAGGTAATGCATCCCAAAGACATCTCTCAAGTTGAATTTTATAACTGAAGATATTAACTGATACTTACCTTGCTAGTCTTTCCTAAACTGCTAGAACTCTATGAAACTCATCTAAAAGTGATAGTAGATACTAATGATGCCTACTTGATAAAATAGTGATTAAACTACTCTTGAGTGGGAATATCTGGATAGAGATTCTCTCTCTTACTTCCCTTCACTTATAGCTTATGTATTATTCTAAAAATACAAAGAATGAAACTAGAGAATGGAGACTGAAACTATAATGCAGCTCTCTGATATCTTATGAACATATGGACATTTCTTCATCTACAATCCAATATCAATCTGATGATTGATTCCTACTTGTGAAAGCTCATTCCATTCTCTTTTTACTGTTTCCATGGCCACCCCTTCTCACTCTACTATTCTGAACTCTGTTAGCTTCCAATATAGTGCATTTCTGCATTATTCAACTGTCCAAATGTTTGTAACCTGGTAAACTCTCTCACAAGTACACATACTTTATAACTAGTCATTTGCAAGTGGTGTCTCTTGTTCCTAAAGATCTCTTCTACCCAAGATCTAGTATGATTCACAGCTACAATACTGCTCCTTGAGCTGGTGTTTGCTTGAGAGAATCTGAGATGTTATCTGGGAGTGTAAGATCTTCTCACTAATATTTTTAAAGAGAGCTTATATACTTAAAAACCTTATGAAAGTACTTGTTTTCATGGAAAAGTATTTTCTGGTATAACAATACCTTACTTATTTCTTATGGTATTTAGGTATATATAGTAGTAGATACAGTTCTGTATCCTTATGCTTTACTAATTGATCATCTCCTTCATTCATTCTTAAGTCTTTGTCTTAGTTGCAATCTGAGCCAAGCTTAGAATCATAATAATTTTCTACTTTTATTTCTTGTATTTTTAGACTAATATATAAGCTATAAGAGAAGAGGAGCAAAAGAGAAAACTTCCATCCAAATTCTCCCACTTGTGAGCAATTTAATCACTATTTCTTGAGTAGGCATAGTTAGTACCTAGTCTCTACTTTTGAACAGGTTTCAAAAAGTTCTAACAGCCTAGAAAAGACTGGTGAGGTAAGTATTAGTTGGTATTATTAGTTGTAAATTTTAACTTGAGAGGTGCCTTCAGAGTGTATTATCTGGGATAGATAGTATTGTTGGAAACTCTTAAGGAGCTTTGCAATCTATTTACTAGATTTTTTAAAGAAGCTTGTTACACAGTATAAGGTTTGCTGTTTAGAAGTGTATTAACAAGAGAAAGCATTTGTAAGCAGATGTTATTCATATATTATTTTAATATTCTTTCTAACAATACTCTTTTACATTCATAAAAGCTCTTTAGGAGTTTTATGTGTTTATTTCTTCTCTTATATTATTGTTTCTATCTCTTCTCTTGATTCCTAATACTAATATTGTTTCTTTCAAATTCTTTAGCATCCAGTTAAGGGCTAGTGTTGCATAGTTTATATTATACTCTAGCTTAACCTCTTATCTGCTTGACTTCTGTCAACATGTTATTTTAGCTCCAATACCACTACCAAATCTTACAGAGATCTCTTCTCTTCTAGAACACCAAATACTGCTATATACCCTATAGATTTTATTTAGTCAACTCTTCTGCTTCCTGTAACAGACCTTTATCAAGTGCAATCTTGTTTATTATCCCAACTTCCTCCTATCTATTACTAATTGCAACCTCTTTTTTTTTTCTAGGTTAACATTCTAGATTTTTTCATCAGAAATGTCTCTAGTCATGCTGTTCTCATTATTTTTCATGAATTGAGCTGATCCAGGAGATTGGAATGTATAGTATAGTTATATAGTATGTCTGTCACTTCTAGGAATCTTACTTTGTTCTCTTAAGTTTTTCTAGAGGTAAGTGAGGTATTTAGATATTTTATCAATAAAACCTTATGGACTTTGTCTGGTTATTTTGTTAATAACCCTATCTTCTTAACAACTAGGATGAAAGAAGAATCTTCTCCTATGACCTAATATTAGTACTCTCAATGCTTGAAAAACTTTCTTGTATCTGCCAATCTCTCTAGAAACCACTGACACTTCCAAACTCTTTACTATACATATTTTAGTTGACTCTCAACAAAAAATTTATAGAGAAGCACTACCTAAATACATCTTTTTAGGATTATGCCAGTTTACAATGTTGATGGGAATCTCAACAAAGCAGGTCAGATATCTGAAGTAGTAGATATAGTCTCCTATTACAAGACACATGCCAAACAGATCTTGCTTATAGTCTCCAGTATGAAACAAGACCTTATTCTCAAGTTTATCTGACTTAAGCAACATAATCCAGAGGTGAACTAGCAAAAAAAGAAGTATTCATGACTCATTGTCCTGTTCACTGCTCAGAGTATCAAGATATAAGAAAATTAGGGAAGCTAAGAATTCATACTCTAAATATATATTGTTTAAGCCTCTCCTCTATTCTAGCTAATAAATCTGAAGATAAAGGATCTTTCCCCAATATATCTATAGAGTATGAAAGAGAATCAGGTGATCATATCTACATGACATAGCTAATATTTGAGTACTTTTCTCCAGATCTCTATACTACAGCTATTTTTAAGACAACTAAACAAATTTCATGAGCTTATGTGAAGTTTACAATTTCTAGGAAATTCTAAGTTTATATTATGCTAACTACCAAGTACACAACTCACCTCCAGAAAATCCTAAGAGAATAGAATAAAGTTAACTGGAGGTAATAACATAAGTGAAAGTCTATTAGAGTTTGTAGCAGGATTGAGACTTAAGGCTTAAGAGAAAAGAGCCTCATAGAAGACATTAGTGTTTTTGGTAACTCAATTTTTGGTGAGCTGGTGAGTGCTTTTACAACTATACACTCTCAAAGACTCTCCATAGCTTGTAAGCAAGTATAAGCTATGAAAAAGACCAATTATGCCCTTCTATCTTATATTAGAAAGTTTGAATTAGTCTTCACTAGAAATAACTTTGATGTATTCTCTAAACACCACTGTTCAGATCATACTATTAAGCTGACTCTAAGAACTAAACTGGAGTTTTCTAAGATTTATCTACTGTTTCCAGCTGAGCAGATAGAGCTCAATGTCTTTTTTGCTAAAAATCTTTATACAGATCAGATATACCTATCAAAATCTCCTATAGCTATACCAGTATTTTTAATTAAGAAAAAAGATAACTTGCTCCAATTAGTACAAGATTACAGAACCCTCAATTTCATAATGATTAAATCTCCCTCATTTCTGAGTTTGTTTTATAGCTCTGCAGTACCAAGTTTTTTTTACAAAACTGAATATTTGCTAGAACTTTAACCATGTACATATCAAAGTAGGTGACAAGTAGAAGACCACATTTCACACTAACTATAGACTCTTCAAACTCTTGGTAATGTTCTTTGATATAACTAATAGCCCTGCAATATTTCAAACTATAATAAATAACATTTTTAGGGATCATTATATCTGGATAATATTTTTATTTTCATGTAAACATTGGAAGACTAATACAAGGTAGTATGTAGAGTTCTTGAAGTTTTGGTTAAGCATAAGTTATATCTATATCCTAAGAAGTATAAGTTTGATAAATCAAAGATAGAGTACCTCAAACTAGTCATCTCTCAAGACCAAGTCAAAATGGATCCCATGAAGATAGCTAGTATATATTACTGGCCAATCCTACAGAATAGGACAAACATGTAGATATTCCTTAGCTTTGTTAATTTTTATCAAAGGTTTAAAAAAAAAACATAGCTTAGCTACCCACTCTTCAATATTGCTAGGACTAACAGCACCTAGGTTTGGATATTAGAACTTAAGATAGTAGACTTGGTTTATTTTATTATTCTTTCTCATTTTCTTTTTTTTCTTCTTATTTTTATAACTTAGATTAAAATTTAGTATCATGTTATATGTAAATGTTACAACTGTCACACATGTCACAGTCACATCATCACATAATATAGAGAAGAATATAAAAAATTCTAGAACAATGATGTCATAACAATATGGTTATTATATATTAGTCTTATATTATATACCAAATTCAATCCTGAAAATAGCTTGTCTTTCATGGCTGTGTTATTTTATATATCCATATAAACCTGCCTTTTATAGCAGTATTATTCCTCTGCATATAACTCATCTTTTATAGTGATGTTATTCTCTTATACAAACAAACTTTATAAATACTTAGTCTTTTATAGTAAAGTTCTTGTTATAGAACGCTTTGGACACTAACATTTTCTTTTATTCATTTTTCTTGATTTTATATTTCTTTTCTTTTAAATTTCTTTTTCTTTTTTCTTTTTCTTTTAGTAACAATGAAGAGGCATGTGACATTGCAGTCACATGACATGTCACATGATGTGACATCATAGGCCTAGAACATGGAGGAAGGATCTAGAAAGATGACATCAGGGCACATGTATACAACATGGTAGCCTTGAGTAGGGAATAAGGTAGACATGAGGTTGTAGCATAGATATAAGGGCAGGTATAACAATTAGTAGCACAGATCATGTGTACTTTGTATATATAGGACTCTAATTTAGCAGAGACTCCTTGTTGAGTTCTCTTGTGCTTTTCCCCACTTGATTGCTTAACTGAGAGCTTTACTGCTTGTGTTATCATTGGACCTTG